>Ga0100398_1005538_pt1 | contig 10118 bp, 6 predicted proteins | sample CryGeymeta201522_FD_81568 | JGI IMG/M metagenome (GOLD analysis project Ga0100398, IMG submission 81568) | Groundwater microbial communities from Crystal Geyser aquifers in Utah, USA - Crystal Geyser metaG 2015-22 | ecosystem: Environmental > Aquatic > Deep subsurface > Groundwater | place: USA... | reverse complement strand
TCGATCAAACCACCTAACATGACCAGGGTAGCCACGCCGATACCGATACCCGTGACTGAGATGATGGTGCGCATTCGCCGCCGCCACAAATTGCGGAAGCTCTGATTGCCGACGCGCGCCAACCAGCCTTTCACTTCACCCGACCCGCCACCTTCGTAGCGCAACGCTTCCACCGGTTGCAGGTTGGCCGCCACCCAGGTTGGATAGGCGCCACCCACGACGCCCAGGCCCAAGGCCGTCACCAGGCCTTGCACAAAAAGCCCTGCCGAGTAGACGCCCTCCAGCAATCCACCGATCCCGGGCGCTCGCGCGGCCATCTCGGTGAATCCGACCCCCATGCCGATGCCCACCAGCCCGCCGATCAGGCTCAGCACCACCGTCTCGCCGAGAATCAGCGCCACCACCCGGCCCCGGCTCCAGCCGACCGCTCGCAACGTGCCGATTTCGCGGGTGCGCTCCAGCACGCTCATCACCATGGCATTCATCATACCCAGGCCGCCGATGAGGATAGCAATGGCCGCCACACCCCAGGCAAATCCCTGCAAATACAGGGACCAGTCCTGGCTGGCCTCGTACTCGCTGGACTTACTGACGGTGAGATCATCTTCAACCGCCTCGATGCGTTGGATGACCTGATCCAGATCAGCGCCCCGGCGCACCCCTACCTGGAACAGGCTCACCTTACGGGTCTTCTGGGTGATGATCTGAGCGTCCTCCAGGACCACCGTTCCCCCTGATTCTTCCAGCGCCTGACCAGTTTCGTAAATGCCAACGATCTGATAGGGCACGCCGTAAATGCGCAAGCTGTCGTCTACTCTTTTTTTCAGACTGTCAGCGGCGCGGCGGCCGAGGGCGATCTGCTTGGGGCCAGTGACCGGCTTGCCTTCGACGATCCGGTAGTGATCCATGGCAATGCTGCCCGGATGGTAACCAAACACCAGGAAGTAGGGCATTTCCTCGGTCACGATCCAGCCATACACGCCGGGATCGACTTCCTCCACGCCGGGAACCACCAGCAGACGCCCTTCGAGTTCGGCGTCCAGGCTGCTGAAGGCGACGTCGATGGCATTGGCCTGCGACACCAACAGATCGCGGCTCAACCCGACCACGGAGCCGTAGTTCTTCATCATCCCCTCGGCCATCGCCCCCAGACCAACCACCGCGGCCACGCCGATGGCGATGCCCAGGATCGTCAGAAAACTACGTATTTTTCTTCGCCAGAGGTTCTTGAAGATCATGCATTCAACCCAGAATCTGGATCCGGCCAGCAAAGCCATCGACCCGGATGCGCTGACCGGTGTGCAACCGCGTGGTCGCAAAGCTCACGCCCACCACCGCGGGGATGCCGTACTCGCGCGCCACGACCGAGCCGTGGGTCATCAGCCCGCCCACCTCCATCACCAGGCCGCCGGCCGCCAGGAAGAGGGGTGTCCAGGCCGGATCGGTGCCGGGGCAAACCAGGATCTCGCCCGGTACCAACCGCGTGCCGTGTGGGTCCAACACGACATGCACGATCCCCTCGACCACCCCCGGTGACACCGGGCTGCCGACAATGACGCCCTCAGCCACACCCTCCGGCGCACCCAACCCATCGTAGAAAGCCTGGCCGTCGCTGAGCAGCAGCCGGGGGATCTGCCGGCGCAGCTTCTCCCGATCGTAGCGCTGGCGGCGTTCGGCCACAATCGGGGCCAGGGTGGCGGCCGCGCCCCGACCCGCGTCCAGGGCCGCGGCCAGAGCCTGAAGCTCAGCAAGGCGCAGGAAGAACAGGTCCTCGGGCCGGGCAAGCAAGCCGACCTCCACCAACTCGCGGCCCGCCGCCAGCAGGCTGGCCCGGAAGATGCCCATGGCGCGGATGATCGTGAACTTGGGGGTCTCGCGCAGCCCGGCCAACGCGCGCATGCGCCGGCTGATCCACCGCGCGGCCCACGCCTTCAGCCAACCATGCCGCGTCTTGCGCAGTTCGCCCGCCAGCCGGCTGAGCGCGATCCTGGCAGAGGCCGCGCCCCAGGCGAAGACCGCATCGGGCGCCTGGTCCGCGTCAGCGATCTGCAAGTAGCTGCGGAGCGCCTGCATGATGGACGTGGGATTCTCGCGCCAGCGCGGCCGGCCCAGGTCGATCTCTCCCACCCCGCGCGAGCCGTAGCGCTCGAGGAATCGCCGAACCGTCTCCTGCGCGACAGGGGGCAGCCGGTCGGCGGCATAGTCATCGGCCAGCGCAGCGGCGTCGCCGGCGGCGAACCGCTCAGCGGATGCCGGATCGGCCTTGATCGCGCTGGCCGCGTCCCAGAGCGCCAGGTCCATCTCGGTCGTCACGTTGTGTGGCAGCCCGCGCGTGATTTCCAGCACCAACCGATCGCCGTCCGGCACGCCGTCGCCCAATCGGATCAGGCGGTTCAACATGCCGAAGCCGACGACTATCCTGGGCAACAGAGCCGGCATCAGGTGGCGCCCCACGATGCCCGGCATGGCCTTGAGCAGCGCCACGCGGTCGGCCAGGGTGGTGGCTTGCGCTGCTCGCGCCGCAACCCTGGCAATCATCGCCTCCGTATGCCGCGTCAGGCTCGCCCGGCTGGCGTCCGGCGCGAGCAGGCTGAAAAGCACCCTGCCGACGATTGCCGGCGCCCACCTGAGGATCAACCTGCGGGGGATGCGGGGGAAGCGCCCCTCCCTGGGCGCCAGCCGGGGGTCATCCAGAATCGCGGGCAGGCTGGCGGCCGAACCCGGTTCGATCACACCGAGCACCTTACCGAGCAACGCCCGGCCGCGAAGGTTGCGGACCACCGGCGTGACGTTCAGAAAGAGCCGCTCACCGGCTATCACCACGAGTGACTGGCTCTCCAATGAATGGCGCGCGCCGGCCAGGCTGGTCAGGCCGGCCGCGACCCATCGAAACATATCCTGCCCCAACGGGGTGAACGGATCCAGCATCCCCTGAAACGCGCCGACCGAGGCGAGAAGCTGCAACGGCTCGGCCGGCATTCCATCGGGCAACGGGTAGAGCGACGTGATCGGCCGGGATTGCAGCAGCCACAGGCGCTCCTCGACCCAGGCCCACTCGATATCTTGCGGCGCGGCGAACAGCCCGGTCAGGCGGCTGCCCAGCGCGGCCAACTCACCGATCACCGCGTCGGGCAACGCCTGGCGGCCGGCCCCGTCCGCCGAGAAGACCGTCTCCTGGCCTCCACCAACCTGCCCCCGGATCGCCAGCGCCTTGGCCCCCAGCGTCTTGCGCACCACCCGGCCGGTCGCGGTCTCGACGACATAGTGATCCGGCTCGACCCGGCCTGAGACCAGCGCCTCGCCCAGCCCCAGCGTCGCGTCGATGACCGTCTCGTCCCGCTTGCCGCTCAACGGGTTGGCCGTGAACAGCACGCCCGCCGCCTCGCTCTGGATCATCGCCTGCACCACCACGGCCAGCGCCACGTCTGCGTGATCGATGCCGTTGCGCGCCCGGTAGCCGATGGCGCGAGCGGTCCACAGGCTGCTCCAGCAGTCCACCACCGCGCGCAATACCCCTTCGTCGCCGACCACGTTGAGATAGGTGTCCTGCTGGCCGGCGAAAGAGAGATCGGGCAGGTCCTCGGCCGTGGCGGACGAGCGCACCGCCACCGCCACCGAGGACAGATCCAGCGCCAGGTAGGCCGACTGGATCGTCTCGGCCAGGTCCCGCAGCAAGCCGCCGGCGGCGAAGCGCGCCCGGATCGCCGTGGACGCCGCGTCCAGCGCGGCCGGATCGTCAGCGCGCAGATCGGCGACCGCCGCCAGGATGAACGGCTGCAAATCGTTAGCCGCGACGTACGCGCGATAGGCGGCAGTGGTCACGATGAAGCCATCGGGCACCGGGAAACCGGCGCGGGCCATCCGCGCCAGGTTCGCGCCCTTACCGCCGGCGATGGGCAGGGTCGCGTCAGGAGAGGAAAGGGGCAGGGTTGAAGGTATGATCATGGAACTCCTCTCGCCTGTACGGCACGAACAGATCATATCACAAGAGGGGCGCGCTGGCAACGCGGCGCGGGAGCGGAGATGGACGGCATCCGCGAGCCGACTACCAATAAAATCTTGCTGTTTTCTGTAAGGTAATTGTAAGGTTCCCTGGTACTACAGCACTGTTCCGCCATGGCTCCAGAGCCGATAAAATGTGGGCGGATGTGGAAAACGGTGGAGTGACAGGAGGTGCAAGAAGAACAGCATAACGACGAATAACATAGCATTTCTTTTCGGTTAAAGTAACGTCTTGAAAGATGTGATACCACCCACAATCACACCAATTACCAAAGAAGGAGGTCTATCATGTTTCTCAGCAGAGTGTTCCGTGTTCGCAACCTGGCCCTGCTGGCCCTGGTTCTGATCCTGGGGGCCAGCGCCTACGCCTTCGCTGCCGCTAACGTGGTCCCTGAAAGCGGCGCCGGGGACGGCGCCGAGACCATCAGCGGCTACACCGTCACCGACGTGCGCTATACGCTGGGCGCGGCCGATCCGACCAAAATCGACAGCGTCAAGTTCGATATCGCTGCCACTGCCGGCGCATCAGCGCCCGTGACGGTGAAAGTCCAATTGGTCGATGCGGGCGCCTGGTTCGCATGCGCAGTCACCACCAGCCCCGAGTGGTCGTGCAGTGTTGCTTCGGCCGTGAATGTGGCCGACGCAGACCAACTGCGTGTGGTTGCGGCGCAGTAGTCACCACCGTGCGCGAGTCTTCAACCCACCCCCTTGCCATCCTCGCGATCTTGAGACTGTGAGGATGGCGAGGGGGGCTTCTCGATCGCTGGCCGGATTCCCTTTGGGTCCTTGCGTCGAGCAAATCACCCGAATCCCAGTGGGGGTGACGGCCGGGTCCGTGAGTTCCGTGCTTCTCTCTCTGATTCGGGGTGATCGATGCGTGTTTCTCGACAGTGGTTGCAGGCGTTGCTGGCCACCGTCACCTTCGGCCTCACGGCAGTGGCCTGGGTCGCCTTTGCGCCGACCCAATTTGGCGGCGGGGCAACCTACGTGTTGGTGTCGGGAAACAGCATGGAGCCAAGCTTTCACCGCAATGATCTCGTCATTCTGCGACAAGCCTCGGACTACCAGGTCGGGGATATCGCGACGTATCACCATCCCGACATCGGTCCCGTCATCCATCGGATCATCGCGGTGGAGGGAGACCGTTTCATCCTCAAGGGAGACAACAACTCCTGGAACGACTCGTATCAGCCTACGCGCGATGATTTCATCGGAAAGTTCTGGCTCTATCTACCGCGCGGGGGGAACATCGTGGCGTGGCTCCGCCAACCTACGGGCCTGGCGCTTGCTGCCGCCGGGTTCGTTGGCGCCGCCGGCATCTCCGCGACATCCCGTGGCCAGGGGCGGCGACGTAAATCCAAACATGGGAGAGTCGGCCCAGTGAACAGTACGCGCAACGGTAAAATCGACCTGCTCGTGGCGCTGGCGATGCTCTCTCTGGCATTGCTCCTGTTGGCGGCCATCGCCTTCACCCGCCCGCTGGCCCGCACCGTGTACGACACCATCGGATACGAACAGCGTGGCGCTTTCAGCTATTCCGCCGCAGCGCCCCCGGGTCTATACACCACAGATATGGTCAAGACCGGCGAGCCGGTCTTCCGCCGGCTGGTCACGCTTGTCGATGTGGGCTTCGACTACGAGTTCGCCGCCACCCAGCCCGATGCTCTGAGCGGCACATACCGGCTGGTGGTCGAACTCGGCAACAGCGGCGGCTGGCGGTGGACCTTCGATCTGTTGCCGGAAACCCCTTTCAGCGGCAACAGTTTCTCCCTCGCCACCCAGCTCGATCTCGCTCGTGTACAGACGATCATCGACAACCTGGAACAACAGACCGGGGTGACGTCTCAACAGTACAGCCTGGCGCTCGTACCACGAGTCGCGGTAAGCGGGACATTCGCCGGCCAGACCGTGCAAGACACCTTTGCCCCGCGGCTATCCTTCACCATCGACGCGCTACAACTGAAACTGGCGGACCCGGCCAATCCTGCTGCCGCAGGCGGCCAACTCCAACCCTCACAGACCGCTCAAGTGAAACGCCCACGCCAGGCGCCCAATACACTGTCACTGCTGAACCTTACCTCGCCGGTCGCGACTGTTCAGAAGCTCTCCCTCGGCGGCCTGGCCCTCTGTCTGCTCGGCCTGGTCAGCGTGGGCGTGCCGATGGCGCGAGCCGCCAGGGCCGGAGAGCCCGAGCGCATCGCAACCCAATACAGCTCGCTGCTGGTCACCATTCGCGGCAACGACTTGCCGGCGAGCCGCCAGGGCCTCCAGGTCGCGACCTTCGGGGATCTGGTGAAGCTTGCCGAACGGAACGGCCGGATGGTGCTCCATCACACGAATGGTGAGCGCCACTCCTACTACGTCCAGGACGCGGACATCACCTACGGCTATCAGATCACGGACCAGGACGACGCAGCCCCAACCCAGGGCCAGGAGGGACAGTCATGATCGCCCGATCTATCTACCGCCTCTCCTGGATCGGACTCGGTGCGTTGATCCTGGTCAGCGCCCTGGGGGCGCTGGCCGCGGCGAACCTCGTGGCTGGCTCCGGCATCGCCACTCTGACAATCCCGATCACTGCCAACCAGCTCAAACCGCCGGAGTGCGACGGTCTGGATCTGTCGAACGTCATCGTGGGGGACGCGGACTTCAAGGATGGGAATGCCAACTCATTGCTCTTGGGCAACGCAGTCGCCAACACGATCTCGGCGGGGAAAGGTACAGACTGCGTCCTGAGTGGCGATGGAGCTGACACCCTCAAAGGGGAGGGTAAGGACGACGTGTTGCTGGGCGGTCCAGGCGATGATCACATCGATGGGGGCGCGGGCTGGGACATCTGCTACGGCGGCCCGGGCAACGATACCTTCTCGAAGTGCGAAGTGACGGTGCAGTGAGCAGATATGAAGATGTCAGAAACCCGAATCCCTACGCCACGTGCGCCTGTCTGGCTCAGCCTCCTGCCGCTGATCGCCAGCCTGGCGTTCCTGGCCCGGCCCGGGGTGGTCCTCGCCCTGCCAGGACAAACGTCGGGCCTGGCCGCCGCGGCAACGATCCCACGCCCGATCGGGACACCTACAGCGACGCAACTGGCTCCTCGAGAACCGACCCCGGCCACCGGGGATGTCCGCGACGATCGGATCGCACCGCCCCAAGACAGCCTGATCTTCACACTGCACGCGGCCCCGGACGCGACCGGATGGACGAGCAGTCTGGACAACCGTGGCCACGTTTACATGCCTGGCATCCACGTCGGCTTCTTCAAGGGTCACGTCTACTACGGCGCGCTCCAGTTCGATCTCTCCAGCCTGCCCGCTAGCAGCGCGATCCACGCCGCCACCCTGGAGCTCACCGGCCTCGATGCGCAGCGCCTGAGCGCCGGCGGGAGCTGGCGGGTGAACCTGTTGGCGCCAGCCGCCGACGACCTCTGGCCCACACTGCCCTACGATCAGCTTCGGTCAGCCACCACTGAAGCCACCATCGGGCCGGCCTTCACCGCGGCCGACCTGGCACAGAATCCCGTCACCACGTTCGATTTCGACCCTGCCGCAATCGAGGCGTTGCAGCGGCACGTCGGCCGCGGGGTGGCCTCCTTCCGCCTGGATGGCCCCATGTCGGAGCCAGACAATCTGTTCACCTGGGACAGCGGCTATCACAAGGGTAGCGAATCGGGCGTAGCGCCCATCTTGCGGATCGTGGCCGTTCCACTGCCAGCCACCGCAACGCCGACCTACGTGCTCATCACCTCTACGCCGACCCCGGCCAACATCCTGACTGTAGCCGCCGTTTTCAAAGCCGCCACCGCCCAGGCCGTCATCGGGGTGTTTCCGCCTTCCACGCAATTGCCCCACAACTGGGTGACCCCTGTGATCGTGACCAATACGCCGACACCGGAAAACCGGGTTACCGCCACCTGGATCGAGGCCGTGAGCACGGCCTGGGCTTTCGTGTATGGCGCACCCACGCCCCTGCCCGCCAACATTTGGACGGCCACGCCCATCTCGCCGACTCCAGCGCCGACCGCGACGGCAACGTTCACCGCAACCCCCAGGCCCACCCCGCTGCCCCTGCTGATCCCGCTCGCCCAGTTGGTCCTGCCGGCCACGCCGACCGCGACGCCTGGCCCTCAGCCGATCCCGGACATCTTACGCGGCAAAATCGCCTTCGTCTCCGACCGCCTGGGCGCGGCCGATCTGTTCGTCATGGATCCCGACGGCAGTCATATGGCCCTGCTGACCCAGCGCTACCCCTATGATCAGGCCCTCGAACGCGACAGCGAGGCGGCCGACGGCCTGCGCCGTGCCCTCGTGAAACCCAACGACCGCGGCGTGCCGCAAATCGTCATGGTCGATGCCCGGTACAACGTCACCCTGGAGATCACGCGGCTGACCGGGCCGGCGTATGACCCGGCCTGGGCGCCCAACAGGGATCGGATCGCTTTTGTTTCCACCGAGCCGGGCAACGACGAGATCTATACCGTGAATGTGGATGGGTCCGACCTGCGCCGCCTGACGTACAACACGTGGGAATGGGACAAGCACCCCTCGTGGTCGCCGGACGGCGCCCAGGTCGTCTTCTACTCAAACCGAGACACGGGGCGCCAGCAGATCTGGGTCATGAACGCGGATGGGAGCGCGCAGCGCAACCTCACGAACGACCGATTCAACAATTGGGATCCCGTTTGGATTAAGTGAGAACAAAGCCAGGCTTCTGGGAGAAGCCTGGCCCCTGAGATGGACTACCACCCCCCCCTACAGCATCAACCGCAACGGCTGCTCCAGCGCAGCTTTCACCGCCTGGAGGAAACGCGCGGCCTCTGCGCCGTCGGTCACCCGGTGGTCGGCTGAGATGGTGACCTTCATGCGCAGCCCGGCGACGATCTGGCCGGCGTCATCCACCACGGGCACGCGTTGCACCGCGCCGACCGCCAGGATGGCGGCCTGGGGCGGGTTGATGATGGCGATGAAGTCGTCCACACCGAACATGCCCAGGTTGCTGATCGTGAAAGTGCCGCCCACCATGTCGTCCGACCGCATCCGGCCATCACGCGCCCGGCCCACCAGCTCGCGCGTCTCCCGGGCGATCTGCGCCAGCGACTTCACGTCGGAATCCCGCACGACCACAGTAAGCAGGCCGGTCTCACGGGCCACGGCCAGACCGATGTTGACCTGATCGTGCATGTGGATTTCGGTCCCAGCAAAGGACGCGTTGATCTTGGGGAACTGCCGCAACGCGAGCGCTGCGGCCTTGGTGACCAGGTCGTTGACCGAGATCTTCTCTTCCTCGGACACCAGCGCGTTCAACTGGATGCGCAGCGCCATCGCCGCGGCCATGTCCACGTCCATGGTGACATAAAAGTGCGGGGCCTGCTGCTTGCTCTCGCCCATCCGCCGGCCGATCGTCTGGCGCATCGGCGACAGCGGCTCAGCCCGATACCCCTCCATGCTCGGCTCGTAGGACGGGGTGGGAATGGGCGGCGCGGGCGCCTTTTCGGGGGTCTTCTCGCGCTCCTTCAGATAGGCCTCGATGTCCCGCTTGATGATGCGGCCATCCGGTCCGCTGCCCTTGACCCGGTGCAGGTCGATGCCCAGCTCCGCGGCCATCCGCATGGCCACGGGGGACGCCATGATGCGGGCGGCCGCGAGGGCCGCGAGGGCCGCAGGGGCCGCGAGGGCCGCGGGCGCCGCGATCACCTCGGGTTCTGCCGCGGGGGGTGGCGCGGCGGGTGTGGTGACGAGCAGCGCAACCGGCGCGAGTGGCTTTTTCAGCGCGGCCTTTGCGCCAACACCCAAAGCGGTCAAGTCGATCTCCTCGTCGGCGGCGCCGATCACCGCGATGGGATCGCCGACGGGCACGCTGGCGCCCGCTTCGGCCAAAACCTGGCGCAGGACACCCGATCGAAAGGCCGTGACCTCCACGCTGGCCTTGTCCGTTTCAATGATGGCGATCACGTCACCCTCGGCCACCTCGTCGCCCACTTGCTTGACCCACTCTTGCAGAGCGCCTTCGGCCATATCAAAGCCCAGCTTGGGCATGGTAATCAGTTCTGCCATGGGTTGTTCTCCTGGTTCTCAGAAGACAGGGGGCAGGGATCAGGGGGCAGGGGTCAGGGGTCAGGG
>Ga0100398_1005531_pt1 | contig 10125 bp, 8 predicted proteins | sample CryGeymeta201522_FD_81568 | JGI IMG/M metagenome (GOLD analysis project Ga0100398, IMG submission 81568) | Groundwater microbial communities from Crystal Geyser aquifers in Utah, USA - Crystal Geyser metaG 2015-22 | ecosystem: Environmental > Aquatic > Deep subsurface > Groundwater | place: USA... | reverse complement strand
TCGTCGAAACTGTCGCCCAGGCAGATGACCGTGCGCGGCGCGGTGGCGGCGATGTCGGCGCGCAGGCGGTCGATCGTGTCCGTCACCTCGTAGGGCGGCAGGATCGGGCCGCCGCGCCGGGCCATGCGCTCGGCCTTGCCGAGATGCAGATCGCTGACGACGAGGGTTCCGGCCTCGGGCCAGTGGAGCGCGCCGGAGGGCAGGGCGACGAGGGCCGTATCGCAGAAGGAGAAGGGCAATCCGTTCATGGTTCGTTCATAGGTGCTGCGGGCGTGGTGGCGCAAGAGGCGTCCGTGGCGGCGTCAGGCGAGGCCGGCGGTGGCCATCAGACGCGCGGCCTCTTCCGCCAGCAGGCGTTCATTGGCGAGGCCGTGGATCGGAACGCGGCCGGGTTCCAGGAACAACGGCGCGGCCAGCGGCGACACGCGGGTGAGGCGGGCATGGTCGATGCGGTCGCCGATGCGGTCCAGCATGTCCTCGATCCGGCCGAAATCGACCAGGCCGCGCATGGCTTCCTGTCGGGTGATCTGCAACATGATGTGATCGGGATCGTATTTTCGGAGCGTGTCATACAGGATGTCGGTGCTGAACGCGGCCTGCCGCCCGGTGCGCCGTTTGCCGCCGGGCAAGCAGCGGTCCACCAGCCCGGCGATGATGGCGCTGCCCTTGAAGGTCCGCTTCATCACGGCGTTGTCGGCCAGCCAGCGTTCGGTGGTGTCAAGCAGCGTGTCGCGGCTGAAAAGGGGTTTCACATCAGTGGTTTGATCCAATCCCCAGACCAGCGTGGCATAGTCGGTGGCCACGAAGCCCATGGGGTTGAGGCCCTGTTCCTCCATCCGCTGCGTCAGCAACAGCCCGAGGGTCTGTTGCGCATTGCGGCCCGCGAAGCCATAGGCGACGAGGTGTTCGCGGCCGTCATGGGGAAAGGTTTCCACCAACAGCCTGTCGCGTTCGGGCAGACGCGAGACCCGCCGTTGCAGGTGCAGCCAGTCGCGCGTGTGGCCTGGCAGGTCGGGCCAGTCGTCTTGCCGGAACATGGCGAGGATGCGGTCGCTGAGTTGTGTCGAGGTGGCGAATTTCGTGCCCATGAAGGTGGCGATCCTGGGCTTGCGGGTGGGCGCGCGGGAGACTTCCACCACCATTTCGCGCAGGCCTTCGAAGCGCACGATCTGGCCGCCGATCAGGAAGGTGTCGCCGGGGCGCAGGGTCGAGGCAAAGTATTCCTCCACCTCCCCTAAAGGCTTGCCGCCACGGGATTTTTGCAGCCGCACGGGCATCTTGTCGGCGTCCACGATGGTGCCGATATTCATCCGGATGCGGGCGGTGGCGCGCGGGTCGCGCAGGCGGTAAGTGTCGCCGGTCTTGATGAGGCGCTGCCATTGGTCGTAGCGGCGCAGCGCGTAACCGCCGGTGGCAACGAAATCGAGGCAGCGCTCGAACGTGTCGCGCGGCAGATCGGCATAGGCACCGGCGGTGCGCACCTCGGCAAAGAGCGCGTCGGCGGTGAAAGGTCCCGCACAGGCGCGGATCGCGATATGCTGGCAGAGCACGTCGAGCGGGCCGGAATGGTCGGTGTCGCCATCCAGCGTGCGGTCGCGGACGGCTTGCAGGGCGGCGACGCATTCGATGACTTCGAACCGGTTCGCGGGCACGATCAGGGCCTTGGAGGGCGCGTTGTAGCGGTGATTGGCGCGCCCGATGCGCTGCACGAGGCGTTTCACGTTCTTCGGCGCGCCGACCTGGATGACAAGGTCCACATCGCCCCAATCAATCCCCAGATCCAGCGACCCGGTGCAGACGATGGCCTTGAGCTGCCCCGCCACCATGGCCTGTTCGACCCGCGCGCGCTGGTCGCGGGACAGCGCGCCGTGGTGGATGCCGATGGGGATGTCGTCGGTATTGGCGAGCCAGAGATTGTGAAAGAAGATCTCGGCCTGGGCGCGGGTGTTGTGGAAGATAAGTGTTGTTTTATGGGCCCTTACCTGTTCCAGCACGGCGTCGATGGCGTAGTTTCCGCCGCCCCCCGACCACGGTGGCGGGGTCTGGGTCGTCAGCATGGAGATATCGGGATCGGGGCCGGGATCGGCGTGCAGGATGGCGCAGCGATCGGGGTTTCGGGCCAAAAGCCGCGCGATGGCGGCGGGGTCTTCGACGGTCGCGGAAAGCCCGACGCGGCGCAGACCGGGGGCGAGGGCCGAGAGGCGGGAGAGGGCCAGCATCAGCTGATCGCCGCGCTTGCTTTCGCCAAGGGAATGAATTTCATCGACAATCACGCGCTGTAGGCCTGCAAACGTCCGGTGCGCGTCCTCGTAGCTGCACAGCAGCGCAAGGGATTCCGGCGTCGTCAGCAGGATATGGGGCGGGTCGGCGCGCTGGCGGCGCTTGCGACTGGACGGCGTGTCGCCGGTGCGATCCTCGACCCGGATGGGCAGGCCGATCTCCTCGATGGGGGCCAAGAGGTTGCGCTTGATGTCGGCGGCCAAGGCCTTGAGAGGACTGATATAAAGCGTGTGCAGACCCGTGTGGGAGCCGTCTGCCAGCGCGGCCAATGTGGGCAGGAACCCCGCCATCGTCTTGCCGCCGCCGGTGGGCGCGATGAGGAGCTGGCAGGGCTGCTGCGCCAGCGCGATCATGTCGCGCTGATGCGGGTGGATGGTCCAGCCGCGGGCGGTGAACCAGCCTTCGATCCGGGGCGGGAGGAGGGGAGTGGGGGCGTCCATGGGACGCTAGATAGGGCCGCGCGGGGGCGGCGTCACCGGGTAATAGGGGGCACCGGGGCGGGGCAATGGGGGGCACCCGGGGTGGGCAATGGGGGGCACCCGGGGGACAATGGGGGGGCAATTGGTAGATCAATGGTAGATCAATCGAAAATGCCCGGCGCCCTCGCACGGCACCGGGCATGTCAGACGCGGACCGGTCCCGATCCGCGATCAGTGCACGATCTTCTCCTCGCGGACATAGAGGTTCTCCCACGCGCGGTCGATGAATTCGGGGCGCATCTGGTAGGGGATGCCTTCGAAATCGCAGATCGCCTTGATCTGGTCGCACAGAAACACCGGGTGGTAGTTGGCGTAGACGTTGTTGATCGTGGGATAGCGCGTCTTGAGCAGGTGGATCAGCGACGCCTCGTCCAGCGGGATGCCCTTCTTCTTGGCGACCATGGCGAAGATCTTGAGGAACTGGCTCTGGTTCGGGCCGTCGATCTTCACCTTGAAGAAGATCCGGCGCAATGCGGCCTGGTCGAAGATCTCGTTCGGGTGGAAGTTGGTGGAGAAGACCACGAGCGTGTCGAAGGGAACCTCGAACTTCTCGCCGGATTGCAGGGCGAGGATGTCGTAGTTGACCTCCATCGGGACGATCCAGCGGTTGATCAGCGCCTGCGGGCTTTCTTCCTGACGGCCAAGGTCGTCCACGATGAAGACGCCGCCGGTGGATTTGAGCTGCATGGAGGCCTGGTAGGTGCGGCTGACCGGGTTGTAGTTGAGGTCGAGCATCGACAGCTTCAATTCGCCGCCCGTCATCACGGTGGGCCGGGTGCAGAGCAGGTAGCGCGTGTCGAACTTGGAGGCGTTGCGGCGGATGCTGCTTTGCTCGGGCGTTTCGGAGGCCATGACGGGGGTGTGCACGATCGGATCGTAGACGGTGATGACCTGACCGGCATAGGCCAGCGCATGGGGCACGTAGATGTTGTCGCCCATGGCGGCGCGGATGCCTTCGGCAATGGAGGATTTGCCGTTGCCGGGCGGTCCATACATCAGCACCGAGCGGCCCGAACCCACGGCCGGCCCAAGCTGGTCGATCAGCCCGTCGGGCAGGATCAGGTGGCCCATCGACCGTTCGAGCATGTCGCGCGTCAGGTGGATGTCGCGGATCGACTGGCGCTTGACCTGCACCTTGTAATCTTCCAGCGGGACGGGCATCGGGCCGTAATATTCGGACTGCGACAGCGCATCGAGGGCGCGCGCCTTGCCGCTGTCGGTCAACTGGTAGCCCATCTCGGAGGACGAGGTGGCATGCAGCGTACCGGTGGATTGCAGCATGTTCTGGTCGCGCAGCGTGTCGATCAGTTGCGTGGTCAGCGGGATCGGCAGGCAGATCGCCTTCGCGATTTCGGAGGCATGTTCGACATTCTTGCGGAAGATCGTCTTCAGCAGGATGTCGCGCATCATGACGACGGTCAGCCCGGTATCTTGCAACTTGCGCAGCGCCGGGGGGGCGAAACCGGGATCGGTGACTTGCATGTTCATTGGGGGATCTCTCCGCACGGGGTTTGAGCGAAGCCTGCCCCAAGATTGGGGCGGGGATTTGGCGAAGCCGCGGCTAGACGCCGAAATTCGGCCCGCTGTTGAGGCCAAGCGCGAGATAAATCACCAAGGCCCCGGCCAGGGCGACGCCCATGGGAAACTGCTTGTCGCGTTGCCACGAGACCCAATGGGGCGTGGCACGGCGGACGGCCGGGACGCGGGCCGCGCCGCGGAAGGTCGCGTAGGAGGCCAGCACCACCAGCGAGAAGAGCGCGAGGAACATCAGGTAATCGCCCGGCGCGATGAACAGCGCCATGGCGGCGGCGAATTTGCTGTCGCCCGCCCCGGCAAGGCCCAGCGCGGTCACCAGAAAGCCGATCGCCAGAACCACGGCAAGTCCCGCGAAGCGCCAGGCATAGGCATCAAGCGGCAGCGCGAAGAGGCCCGCCACCGCGAAGACGCCGACCGTCGCCAGCACCGCCACGTTCGGGATGCGCATGTCCCGCAGGTCCGAGAGCGCCACCCATACGGCGATGGGCAGCACCAGGGGAAGGAACCACAGGGCCTCAACAGCGGTCAGGGCGAGGGTCATGGCGCGAAACCTCCGTCGGGGTCGATCAGGCGTCGAGCGCGCGCAGCGCTTCGACCGCAGCCTCGAAATGCTGCGGGTGGGTGTCGATGGCTTCGTTCAGCAGGCCACGGCCTTCATCCACATCGCCACGCCGGATCGCGGCCAGTGCCACGGTATGCAGCAATTGCGCCCGTTCGGTCTGGGTCATGTTGATGAGCGGCAGGGTATAGTTGCCCTGCGCGGCGCGGGCGAGGACGAGGTTGTTCTTGGCGGTGAACAGCTCCGGATCGTAGGAGATGGCGCGCAGGAACAGATCCTCCGCCCCCGGGTAATCGCCACGGGTCAGGTGCGAATAACCCCAGTTGTTGTAGACATTGGCGGGCCGCGTGGTGAGGCCGGCAGCGGTTTCATAGAAGCTGTCGGCGCGGTCCCATTGTTCGTCGCTGTCGGCCACCATGGCTTCGAGGCGGTAGCGTTCATAGGATTCGAAGGTCGGCGGCACGGCGTTCAACTGCGTCTGCGCGCCGTCCCAATCGCCGGTGCGGATAAGGGCATCGGCGTAATCGACGTGATCCTGTTCCATCGCGCCATCATGGTCCACGACCTGTTGCCAAACCGTCAACGCCTCGGCCGCGCGCCCGGCGCGCACTAGGCTGGTGGCCAGCCCCCGCAGCAGGTCGACGCGGGTCGGGTCGGCCTCCACCGCGCGGCGGAAGTAGTTGACCGCCTCGCTGGGATCGGCGGCGGTCAGCATGATGTCGGACATGTTGGTTTCGTCGATCACGTTGAGCGGATCGAGGGCGCGTTCGACATCGGCCCGGGTGGTCGAGTTGCACGCGGAAAGCGCCAGGACGGACACGCCAAGAAGAAAAGGCGCCGCCGGGATAAACCGGAGGATACGGGTCATGCTCTGCCTCATTCGTTGGGCACGATCTGACGCCGTGCCTTCATTGATGCCGGTCCGGGGCGTCTACCGCGTGGGTTGGAGGATGTAGCGCCCCCCACCGCGTCGGATCAGCCCGGGCCGAATTTGCTCGTCTTGTCCAGTGTATACCTGATTTTCCATTCGCGCGATAGCCAGACGAAGGTTGTCGCGAATCGTTTCCGATCCGCCACTATCGAGCGCGAAGGCCTGTTCCAGAACGCGCCGCGCCTCGCCGAACTGGCCCCGTTCGATCAGCACGGCGCCGAGATTGTTGAGCGCGGGCACGAAGGCGGGATCATCCTCCAACGCGGCACGGAACTGGTTTTCCGCCTGCCCGATGCGACCAAGGGCAAGGTTCGCGGCACCGATGGCGGTCATCAGGTCGACGGACAGCCCGTCTTCGGCCCCGGCACGGTAATAGGCGCGCAACGCCAGTTCGTATTCGCCGGCTTCCATCAGGCGGTCGCCGACCACCAGCCCGTCGATGGCGCTGTCCAGCCGCCCGATCCCGTCGGGCGCCTCCAACCCTTCAAAGCCCGCGTCAAGCCGTGGCTCGCGGCTGCACGCCGCCAGAAGCAGGAGGAGGACAGGGAGGAGGGGCCTGTGCTTGCGCACGTGTTGCCTCGTGGTTTTCAAAGGGCGGGGTCGGAACTGCTCAGGCGTCAGCATAGGGATGCCGACGCCCGTTGGCCAAGGTTTTCCGCCCGGCCGGACGACCGGGGCGCGTCGCATGTCGAGACGCGCAGGACCGGTCCAGCCCCCGGCGCGACGGGCCTAGCGCGCGAGATCGGTGGCGATGCCGTAGATCGACGGGCCGATCAGGATGACAAGCAGCGGCGGCACGCAGAACAGCATGGTGAACAGCGTCAGCTTGGTGGGCAGCTTGTTGGCCTTCTCCTCGGCGCGCAGCACGCGCTTGTCGCGCATTTCGTCGGCATACACGCGCAGCGCCTCGGCGATGGATGTCCCGAAGGACGCGGACTGGATCAGGGTGGTGATGAAGGAGTTCACGTCCTGGATGCCGACCCTGTCACCCATGTCGCGCAGCACCTTGGTCTTGTCCTTGCCGGCCTTCATCTCGTAGGCGACGATCTGGAATTCCTCGGACAGGGCGGGGTAGGACGGCTTGATTTCATGGGCCACCTTGATGATGGCCTGATCGAGGGACTGGCCCGCCTCGACGCAGACCAGCATCAGGTCGAGCGCATCGGGGAAGCCTGAATTTATCTCCTCCTCGCGGGTCTGCATGCGGCGGTTGACCCAGTATTTCGGGGCATAATAGCCGACGAAACCCGGCACCAGCACCATGAAGATGGAGCTTTGCGCCGTGGCGCCGCCGCCCGAGATCAGCACGTAGAGCGTGCCGAGCGCGAGGCCGCCGAGGCCAAGGGCGAGCTTGGCGAAGTTGAACATCTGGATCGCGGATTTGGAGCGATAGCCCGCGCGGATCATCTGCAGTTGCGTTGCCGAAAGCTCTTGCTCGTCCTGGGGTTCGAGATATTGCGCGAACCGGTCCAGTTTCTCGTTCTTGCCGCCAAGCCGCAGGCCGCCGGATTTCTTGCCGCCCGATTGCGCATCGGTGCGGTCCTGCCGCAGTTTGCGGAACGGATCCTTCTGCTTTTGCAGCAGCGTCGGCAGGGCAATCAGGCACAGCAACAGGCCGAGCCCGCCGACTGCCATCAGGGGGCCAAGTTCGCCGAAGCGGTCCACGAGCCAGGTATTGGTCCGGTCAAAAAGGCCTGTGAGGAAGTTCATCGCACTGCTCTTTCAGGTTCGGGGCGCTTGGCGACCCCTTGGGTTCGATCCCCGCGGGATCAGACTTTGATGTTCACCAGCATCCGCATGATGATCATGTTGAGGGCAAGGGCCACGGCCACACCGGCGCAGGCGGGGATGAAGACCGGGGTGCCGATCACCTCGGAATAATAGTCGGGCTGCATCACGTTGATGCCGATCAGGGCGAGGATCGGAAAGATCGACAGGAAGTTGCCGGACCACTTCGCCTCGGCCGTGATGGCCTTGACCTTGCGGAACAGTTTGAAGCGCGCCCGGATCACGTTGGCGAGGCCTTGCAGGATCTCGGCCAGGTTGCCACCCGAGGTCTGTTGAATACCCACGGCCACGGCGAGGAAGCGCAGATCCTGGATGCCGAGGCGGTCGGCCATGGCGCGGATCGATTCCGTCACGTCGCGGCCATAGGCGGCCTCGTCGGCGATGATGCCAAGCTCCGAGGCGATGGGGTCGGACATCTCGCGCGCCACGGTGTTGATCGAGGACACGAAGGGATGGCCCACGCGCAAGGCGCGCACCATCAGTTCGACCGCATCGGGAAGCTGTTCTTCCAGCATCGAAATTCGCTTCTTGGCCTTGGAATTGACCCAGAAGAACACGCCGCCGACGCCCATGGCGACCGAAACCAGAAGCCGGATCGGCAGCGAAGTGGCGGTCAGGATCGACAGCAGCAGGAACGCGGCGACGGCCACGCCACCCATCACCAGCATCAGTTGCTGCGGTGTGAAGGCGATGTTGGCCTTTTGCGCCTTGTCGGCGATCAGCGTGTAGAAGGGCAAGGAAATGCCGCCCTTGTGCTGCTCCATCTCCTTGCGGAGCTTGGCGAGCACGTCTTCGCGCGACGTGCCCTTTTCGAGCATGTTCAAGCGGCGGTTGACCCGCGCATTGAGACTGATCGACTTGCCGAAGATGGCGAGATACACGCCTTCCACCAGCATGATCACGCCGACGAAGATCCCGATATAGATAAGCGGTTCGATGGAAAGCTGCATGGGCGGTGTTCCTTACTGGGCCGCGACGGGTTCATAGATCGAGGGTGGAAGATCGTAGCCCCACTGGCGGAACCGCTCGGAATAATGGGAGCGCACACCGCAGGCGGTGAAATGGCCGAGGATCTTGCCATCGGGCATCAGGCCGGTGCGCTGGAAGCGGAACACCTCCTGCATGGAGATCACTTCGCCTTCCATCCCCGTCACTTCGGTGATGGACACCATCCGGCGGGAGCCGTCCTGGAGGCGGTAGGCCTGCACGATCAGGTGCACGGCAGAGGCGATCTGGGCGCGGACCGCCTTGAGCGGCATTTCGATCCCGGCCATGGCGACCATGTTTTCAAGGCGCGAACAGGCGTCGCGCGCGTTGTTGGCGTGGATCGTCGTCATGGATCCGTCATGGCCGGTATTCATGGCCTGCAGCATGTCGATCACTTCCTCGCCGCGCGTTTCGCCCACGATGATGCGGTCGGGGCGCATCCGCAGCGCGTTGCGCAGACAGTCGCGCTGGGTCACGGCGCCCTTGCCTTCCACGTTGGGCGGGCGGCTTTCCATCCGGCCCACATGGAGCTGTTGCAACTGGAGTTCCGCGGTATCCTCGATCGTCAGGATCCGCTCGGAATTGTCGATGAAGGACGACAGCGCGTTGAGCGTGGTGGTCTTGCCCGAGCCCGTTCCGCCCGACACGACGATGTTCAGGCGGCAAGCCACGGCGGCCTGGATATAGGCGGCCATCTCCTCGGAAAAGGCACCGAAGCGCACCAGGTCGTCGATGCCCAGCTTGTCCTTCTTGAACTTACGGATGGACACGAGGCTGCCATCCACGGCCACCGGCGGCACCATCGCGTTGAAGCGCGAGCCGTCCTTCAGGCGGGCGTCGACATAGGGGTTCGATTCGTCGACACGCCGGCCCACGGCGGACACGATCTTGTCGATGATCCGCAAGAGGTGGCGTTCGTCCTTGAAGCGCACATCGCTGAGCGTCAATTTGCCGGCGCGTTCGATGAACACCCGGTTCGGGCCGTTGACGAGAATGTCGTTGACGGTGTCGTCCTTCAGCAACGGCTCCAGCGGGCCGAGGCCGGTGACTTCGTCGAACAACTCCACGTTGAGGGTCTGACGATCCTCGCGGTTGAGCACGATGCCCAACTCTTCCAGCTGTTCGGATGTGATGGCGGTGATCTCGGCGCGCAGCTCGGCTTCCTTGGCGCCTTCGAGGGCGCTGAGGTTGAGGTTGTCGAGCAGGCGGTTGTGCATCTCCGTCTTGATTTCATCGAGGCGGATGCGCCGCTTGCGGTCCTTGTCCTCGGCTCCCGCCTCGGCCGCGACGGAGACGGCGGTGGGCCCGGGCTTGCGCTGGAACTTGGCCGGGGCCGGAGCGGCAGCGGCAGCGGCTGGAGCCGCCGATTTCGGCGCCTCCACCGCGGCGGGGGCAGAGCCGCCCTTGGATGCGGCTGACGGTTTTTTATATTTGGAAAACATTGGTTTACCCTTTGGCCTTGGTTTCGGCGACCATCGCCTTGAAGAGCCCGTCGGAGAGTTTGTGGATTTCCTTGCGCAGCGGGTTCTTCTTCGCCGCATCGGCCAGCGGTTCGCCGTTGTCGC
>Ga0100398_1005528_pt1 | contig 10126 bp, 8 predicted proteins | sample CryGeymeta201522_FD_81568 | JGI IMG/M metagenome (GOLD analysis project Ga0100398, IMG submission 81568) | Groundwater microbial communities from Crystal Geyser aquifers in Utah, USA - Crystal Geyser metaG 2015-22 | ecosystem: Environmental > Aquatic > Deep subsurface > Groundwater | place: USA... | reverse complement strand
CTTTTTGTCGAGGTAACGGCGGACGATGGCCGCCATCTGAGGAAACAGGACATGCGCCGGGGCCTCGCAGGAGGGCTGCGCGATGTACTCTCGTGTAAGGGTGCGGGACAGGTCAAATACCAGCTCCTGTAACCGCCTGCCCGCCCTGTATTCATTGAGGCTGGCCTCTTCGATCCGACCGGGACCGCCCAGCGTCTGACGGCCGCGGTTGTTGACGGAAAGGCCTTTCATCTGAACTTCCGGGGGTATCCGATCCGGCACCAGAGGAAGAGAGGGGACATTTTGCCAATCGACGATGATGCGGTTGCGGACAGCTTGGGTATATCCCTCTATGCGCGGAAAACGGATTTCGAATGCGGACCGTTCCGGCAGGGCATGGACGTGCCAGCGTTTCTCCCTCTGTTTCCCTCCTCTGTCCGGATTGGCCTTGAAGGGAATGACGTCGAAGGGGACTCCGAAGACCTTGGCAACCTCTTCGGTGAATTTTTCGTCCTCTCCCAGATCATAACTCGCCCGCCTGAGCCCCCGGCCTACGACCTGCTCGCAGAGGAGCTGCGACATGAAAGGCCTCAGCCCGATGATGTGCGTGACGGTGCTGCAGTCCCACCCTTCCGTGAGCATTCCCACGCTGACGATGCAGCGGATGTCGCGGCCGGGCGGATGAAGCGGCCGGCCGAGCTTTTGCGCCAGGTCCTCGAACCCCGGCGGGTAGAGGGAACGGCCCTGACTGTCCTTCGGCCACTCCTGTTTGCCGACAGTGTCCAGAATCAGACGCATCCAGCGGGATTCGTCCGATTTTACCTGATCGGAGTCGGTTTCGGAAACGACTCGGGAATCCACCCGGATGGTGTTGACCCGGCCGTCGCGGTTGAGGAACCCCTCGATCTTGGCGGGCGGGATGCCCGTCGGCGGCCGGTCTTCGGCCAGCCACTCATAGAGGACCTTGGCGATCCGGGTGTTCTTGCAGACGATGATGAAGACGGGGGGCCGGGGATCATCCTGATGGGATTCCCATTCCCGACGGAGTGCCTCCCACAGGCCGCCAAGCATGGCGAGGGGGTGATGGGCGTACTTGAGAATCGCCTCCGGTTTGGGCGTCCCCTGTTTGCCGCCCCTCTCAGCCGGGGTCAATTGCGGCAGTATCCACTGCCAGATGTTACGGTATCCGGGAATCTCGGCGCCGGTCGTGTCCTGGACGGCCAACTGAGGGATCTTGACCAGGCCCGCCTCGATAGCATCGATTAGGCCGAAGTCGCTGACCACCCAGGGGAAGGGCTTGTTCGTATCCTGTCCGACCCGTCCTAAGAAATAGGGCGTTGCCGACAGATCGACACAAAAGTTGATCCCGCGGAGCTTATGGAGGCGGTCCAGTCCTTCGACCCAGACCGTGGCCTCCTGAAAGAAATTCTCCGCGTCCTCCTCTTCGTCTTCGCCGTTGATCTCTTCGCGCCGGATGCGGTAGGCGTGGTGCGCCTCATCGTTCATGACAAGGATGTTCTGCTTCCCGCCGACTTCCCGGCCTAGGATGCGGTGGATCAGGGCCGTGTCGCTCTCCACGTAGCGGACCGACTCCACCCGGACCTTTTTCAGATTTCCCGAACCGTCCCGCTCCTCGTCCAGGATGGTCAGAATGCCCGCCGCGGCCTGCTTTTCCAAGTCCTTTTTTGTAAGATAACGCACTCCCCGCGCCGTTGTTGTTTTGGGACCGATGATGATGGTCTCACGCATCCGCACGGGAACGCCGGTGCGGGATACCCTGGCGGAAACGCCGCCCGTCTGCACCCCCTGGGGTTCGAAGACATGCCAGTTCATTGTAAGGACCCGCCCCTGACGCAGGAGCGGCATCAGGTGGGTCGGTACGAGGTCCCGCATCCGGTAGAGGCTCCCCTCCCCGGCTTCGGGGTCGAGCTCGGCCAGACGCCGGCGGATGGTCACGTTGGGGCAAACGATCAGGACCACATCGGAGAACCGGGCGTTTCCCCGACTGTTGACCTTGTTCAGGATGCTCCAGGCGGCGATCATCCCCATGACCGTCGTCTTTCCGGCGCCGGTGGCCATCTTGCAGGCATAGCGGGAGAAGGCCCGGATTCCGTTTTCCTTCTGTTGAGAACTTGGTTCGTCGACAGGCACGGCGATTCCCTGGAGAAAATCGGGACGGGCCTCTTTCAGAAAAATGACGGTTTCCGCCGCTTCGATCTGGGCAAAAAAGAGCCGTTTGTCCCTGCCGTCCCGCCGCCACCACTGGAGAAGCTCCAGCGTCGTCCGCGTCACGCCCGGCCATCCCTGCTCCCGCCAGGCGTCGAGACGTTCCCGGATCAGGTTGACCAGGGTCAGCTCATAGCCGCCCGGATAATCAGCCGATGGGTTCAGGACGCCGTCGGAGAGGTCCCATTCCCGGCGCTGGTCCCGGGGTGGAAAGACGACGGACCGGCGACGCCCGCCGCGTCGTTCCGGCGCCTCACCCTCCCGGATGTACCAGTATTCACCGGGAGGATGGAAGGGGGAATTGAGAATGGGTGTCGGAACCTCATAACTCTGCATGATTCAGCCTTCCATGATCTTATGTTCCGCCGGTTCACCGGCCAGATTCAAGGCGCTCTCATAGACGGTCTTGGACAGCCTGAAGTCCTGCCGGATCATTTCATCCAGGGTATCTTTCACCGTATCGATTAGACCCTCCCGCTTTGCCGCCAGGAGAACGCCGACGACCCCCGTAAATGGTATGCCCAGTTTCCTCGCTACCTGACGGGCGGCAAGGTCATCGAGGATAAGCAGATCGGCGGTCGATTCAAGAAACAGGGCAATGGCCTCTCTTTCCCCCGCACCCAGATTCTTTTCCAATAAGCGCGGCGCCGCAGGTTGACGTATTTCAACGACCTTAATCCAGTTCGGTGTTTCCTTTTCTGAAAAAACTTCCTCCTGCACCGCTTTGGGGATCGTCACGGTTCCATAGAGTTCTTTCAGAACCGTAAGTCTGTCCAGCTTGTCCAGGATGATGAGACAACTGGAATTGGAGATAATCATTTTTTGACCCTTTTCGCGGCATCTTGGGCGCGATCAAGATCGCCCATCAGTTCTTCCTTATCCATGTCGATGAAGGGGATTCCGAGGCGGGAAGCGAACTTCACAAATTCGAAGCGCTCCATATCCAGATATTCCGCCGCCTTACCGCTGGACAGTTCACCCAGGCGGTAGAGCTCAAGTATCAGGTACTCAAAGATCTTTGAGGGCACATCCTTATTTTTTTTCGCCACGATGGGCAGAATATCGGCAGGAATATGCATAGTTATTTTTTCGGTTTGCATGATGATCCCTCCTTCTATCCTTCCGCCTCTTTCAGATCCTTGACGACCAGCAGCTCGTTACCCCGGTCGTCGATGACCTTGACGGCGATTTTACCACATTCCCCCGCAGAAAAGGGAGCGCTCTTCGTCCCGGCCAGGTGGTCCCAGACCGTCTCTTCGTAAGTCCCTTTCAGAGCCCGTTTGATGTTTTCCCACGCCCCCGTCCTCGGGAAGAAGGCCTGGCAGACGTGGAAGCACAGGTCGTTGTAATCCGTGTCGAGTAGCCAGGCCGGGACGTCGTCGCCACGGCGGTGATCGACCTCCATCGTCACGGGGTCGAAAACGTCCATGCCCAGGAGCTCCGCCGCGTATGAATCCGCCCCTCCCTTTTCGGCGGCCTTGCTCCTGGTCAGACGGACCTCCGGCATCCCGCAGACGCTGAAGATCTGGCTGGAACGCATGTTTTTGAGAAGGTCCCCCATCATCAGATCCGGCGTCGCCTGGATGTAGGTGGCGGGGATGCCGACTGCGTCGGCGCACTTGTCGATCAGCTCCCGCGCATGCGCCTGGACAGCGAAGCCGATGACGTAGAGGTGGACGTATTGCTTGACGTAGGCCTCCCGGGCCGCCTCGAAGACGAGTTTTTCGCTCACCGCCCCGTTCTCCGGGCCGAAAACGAGGGCGACGGCTTGCTGCGACAGGGGCAGGGCTGTTCCGCTCTTCTCCTCCGCTTCCTGGATGACGTCGGCCAATGACGGCGTCCGGCCGGTCGCCGCGGCGTCCACGAGGGCCTCGGCGGAGAGCGAGAGGGTCTTGGCTGGAGGCCGAACATTTTTCAGGATGACGGTCCGGCCGCCGCCCAGATGCAGGACTGGCGATTTTCGGAGGACCTCCAGCATCCGATCCACGAAGGCGCCCTCCGATTCCTGCACGGTGGAGGACGCACCGGAATGGGCCGCCGCATCGACATCCAAGCTGTCCGCTTCCATCTCTACGGGGGTGGGGATCGTCGCTTCGAGGGTGAAAGGGCCGGTGATGCGGGTGATCCTTGTTTCCACCTCCGGCCGGTCCACGAGGACGACTTCTTCGGGGGGCTCATCGTTGGCGATGCTTTTCAGGGTCATGTGGGGGACGATGCCGCCAACTTCTTCGCCTTTCTTGTTCTGGCGCCGTTCATAGACGAAGCCCCCGGCGGGTCCGCGCTTCTCATCCTTGAGCCGGTAATAGGAAAAGGTGGCCGTCAGCAGCCGCTGCTTGGCCAGGGCGACAGGGACCCGGCTCACATCGACGGAGATCCAGCGCCTGCCCCACTGCTCCGCCACATAGGCCGTTGTCCCGCTCCCACCGGTGATGTCGAGGACCAGATCGCCGGGGTCGGCGGTCATTAGGAGGCAGCGTTCGACGACCTTGAGGTTCGTCTGGACGATGTAGAGCTTGTCGTCGGTGAAGCTTCCCGTGAGGGTGTCGGTCCAGAGGTTGCCAATTTCTGTGAAGGGGAAATCATCCGCATATCTTCGGTATTGAATGCTGTTGCTGGCCTTGTGTATCCGTCCGGCGGCGGCGAGACGCTCCATCCCGAGGGGATAGTTCGCCTTCCAGTGGGAGTTCCCGCCCGGCGTATAGACACGTCCCTCGAACTCGAAAGACTGAGGCTGACCGGAGGCGCCCTGAGAGATGAGATTGTCCGGTTTATAAAGTCTGGCCCCTTCGGGCAGGGAAACAAGGCCGGTCTTTTCCGCCACTGAGACGCCCCGGTAGGTCGTGTCGGGCAGAAGAACCCAGCGGGCGTTCCCCTCGCCGAGGATGGCGGGCTGCTCCTGGTAGAGCTTGCGGACCTTAACGTTGTCCTTGTCCCGGGCGTACCAGATGAGGAAGTCGCCCAAGGTGGCGATCGTCGTCGTCTCGAAGCCGGAGGTGGTTTGAAAGGCGATCTGGGCCACGAAATTCTCCGCCCCGAAGACCTCGTCCAGGATCTCCCGGACGTGGTGAAGGTTCTCATCGGAGATTTGGACGAAGATGGACCCCGTCGGGTGGAGGAGGTCCCGGCAGAGGAGGAGCCGGTCCCGGAGGTAGGTCAGGTAGGAGTGGAGGCCGAGCTCCCAGGTGTCGCGGTAGGCCTTCACCATCTCCGGCTCGCGGGTCATGTCCTCGTCCTCGTTGTGCTTCACGTCGCGCTTGCGGACGAAGGGCTGGAAGTTGGAGCCGAATTTGACGCCGTAAGGAAAATCGGCGAAGAGCATCTGGACCTGTCCGCCCAGCCCCTCGTACTGGAGGAGGGAGTTCATGACGATCAGTGAATCACCCAGGACCATCCTGTTGACCCATTTGTCCCGGTGTTCGTAGGCCCGGAGGATCTGGTCGGCGACGGAATGGCGCGGATCGCCGAAGAGGTCGAACATATCGACCTGCTTGTCCCGCCTGTGGGCCTGGAGGGTTTCTATGATGGCCTTCGTGGAGAGGCGCTCGTGGATGAAAAGGGGCAGCGTGGGGCAGTCGAAGGAGAGGCGTTCCGCCTTGCCGGTCCAGTTAAGAAAGGGGCGGCTTATGGCCTTGAGTCGTTCCGCTGCGGTCTTTGCCTCCTCGAGGTTTTCCGCATCAACGATTTGCCTGATAAAGGCTTCTCCCGCTTCCCGGGCGGCGTTCCCGCCGTCCCAGTCCAGGGCGGGGGAGAGGGAGGAGTCGTAGCGATACGTCGCCGGCGGTTTCTTTTTGCGGAACTGGGCCTGGGTGCCCACGTCGGGCCGCATGGGACTATCGGCTTCAGGGTGTTTGTAAGGATGGGACTCTCTGTTTGCGTTTGCTCGTTTCTGCCGGGCCATGCCTGCTCTCCTTTTACAAGGGCCATATCAGGATGCTGCTTCCGGGGTTTCCCGCAATGATACTGCCGTCTGCTGCTGTGTGCGGTCCGGAGGATCACCCCGAATCCCTGTCGAAGCGCGACGTCGCTGATGCGATCATTGTTCCGGCGATGATCCGCTGTGAAAATTGAAATGTATCTATCAGATAGACCGAAGGGGGCAATCTGTCAAGCAGAATCGGGGGGATGGAAGAATGGTTATAGAAACGCCGGTAGAGAGCGGGCCTTATTGACAGACCGGCCCTGTATCCTTATAGTGATAGCGGTTCGGTTTCAAAACGAAGAACCGGACATCGAATGGCACGGGTAGTGGTACTCTCATGAAACTTAACCGGAAAGAGTTCGACAGGGCGGTATGGCGGGCGTACAGACGCATCCCGGCGGAGATCCGGGAGCGGATGGAGAACGTCGTCCTCACCGTGAAGAAGCGCCCCTCTCGGGAGATGCTTAAGGAGATGGGCTATCCCCCAGACGAGCCGCTCCTCGGCCTTTACGAGGGCGCCTCTCTTCAAGAGCGCTCCTTCTTCTCCGCACCCCCACTTCAGCCGGATACGATCTATATCTTCCAGGAGCCCCTGGAGGAGATGTGCGAGAGTCTGGCCGAGTTGGAGCGTGAGATCGAGATCACCGTCGTCCACGAGGTGGCCCATTTCCTCGGAATCAGCGAGGAACGTCTGGAGGAACTGGGGTATGGTTAGCGGTTTTGCTTGCAAATTCGTTATGGAAAGGTCAATCTGGGGCGAAACCGGACTTTTTACGGGTTCGTCAGCTTTGGGGGCATAAATATGATGAAACCGCTTACCGTAGAGGTGATCAGCCATCTGGCCACCGCGTTTGGCAACTGTGCGCATTGCGAGCTGATCCTGAACGAGGCCGGCGTGAACGCCCGGGCCCGCTATCAGGACATGGCCGATTACCCGGCCGATCTTAAAGAGGAAATGGCGAAATTGGGCGACTGGCTGGGCGAGCTCTGCCGGCTCTACCGACACCGGATCCGCATCCGTCTGATCGACGCCCAGTCCCCGCTGGGATTTTACAAATCCCTGATCCACCGCATCCACCGCTATCCGGCCTTCATCATCGAGAAGAAGGATGTTTACAGCGGCTGGGACCGGAACCGGATTGAAGCGCTCCTCGACGCCCGCATGAAGATGATCCGTTACAGCCGGGCCTGAGCATCCATTTTCAGGTCCACCGAAGCAATGTACCGTTTCAGAGGAAAGAGAAACGATAGCCTGTGCGATTCCCATGGCTGCTTTGCGAAAGCGAAGAACCGCCAATGCGGGAACCGGTCTATGCCGCAGACAATCCAATAAAAAAAGCCGGCTGAAATCGGGCCGAAACCCGGTGTCAACCGGCGTCATCCTGCCTCGCGGTTCATCTGCGGGGGGAAGTCCAAAACAAAAAACGGGTCTTAGTACCTGCCGCGGCCGCCGCTTCCACTGCGCCCGCCCCGGAAGCCGCCGCCGCCCCGGTTCGAATCCCGGCGGGGACCACTGGATTCCGTCTTCGGCCGAGCCTCATTCACGGTAATCGTTTTCCCGTCGAGATCGCCGCCGTTGAATTTCTTGATCGCCTCCTGGGCGCCTTCCTCCGTCTCCATCTCTACGAAGCCGAAGCCCCGGGAAACCCCGGAGAACTTATCCTTGATGACGGACACGGTTGCAACCGCCCCGGCCTCGGAAAAGTTGTTCTTCAGGTCTTCCTCTGTGACTTTCTGGGACAGGTTCCCTACATACAGATTTTTGTTCATGGTTCGCCTCCTGATTCGTTTCGGAATACCCCTCCATCCTGACCTGGCGAGGGAAAGAAATGGTTCCGGGGCCTGTTCATGCCGCGGCATCCGGCCGGCGCATGAAGGTCTTACAAAGAAAAAACCGCCCAGACCCTGAAGAGTCCGGCGGTTCACCTTACGCTTCATCCTGTCTATGCGCGGATCCTGCCGGTCGCACCCTGGACGTCCGCCTTGCATCCTCCGACATTTGTGTGCACTTGTACGCCGGGGAAAAGGGGAAAGTCAAGCCATTTCTGCGGACATCCATGATGTGTTGAATAAAGACCATCCCGAGCGAATCTTTGGCGGCCATCCAACCTTCAATCCCGTCCCACCGGTTGCCTGATCAATTTGATTTCAAATAGTTTCGGCCAGAATTTCCCCGTAACGAACAAACGGTCGCCTTCCGCATCGTAAGCGATGCCGTTTGGCACATCCACCCCTTGCAAATCCTCTTTCGCCAACAACCCCCTCAGATCGATCCAGGCCGTGACCCGTCCCGTCCGGAAATCAATGATGGCGATAGTATCCGTCGGCCAGACATTCGCATAAATCGCCCCCGGACATATTCCAACTCATTGAGCCCCTCCACAGGGCCGCGGTCATCGCGGACGCGCAGGGTCCCCGTTTCATGAAGATCCTTCGGATCCAGCAGATGCAGGACGGAGGTTCCGTCGCTCATGATGAGCCGTTTCCCGTCATGGGTGATGCCCCACCCTTCATGGGCGTAGGAGAATTTTCGCAGCAGACTAAAAGAGGTCTTGTCGTAAACGAAGCCGACCCGGGACTGCCACGTAATCTGGAAAATCCGGTCGCCGAAAACGGTAATCCCCTCTCCGAAATGGGACGGCGACAGTCCGATTTCCTTGAGGACGCGGCCCGACGCCGGCTCGACCTTGCGCAAGGTGGAACGACCATGCAGCCCCGTGCCCTCATAAAAGAAACCGCCGTCATAGACCAGCCCCTGGGTAAAGGCCCCGCGGTCATGGGGATAGGAACGGACGACCCGATAATGATGCAAGTTCGCCCTGCCCGGGAGCCGCTGCTCCATGCCTTGCCCCTGAGCCCCCAGGACAAGGGGCGTCAGGCAGAGGCAAAGGACCATCGGCCACCGCCCTGTTATCCATTTCAACATATCGTGTTTTCCCGGTGATGCGATCGAGAATATCGTCAACCCCAGCCGCAAAGATGAACACTTCTATTTCTTAGCCCAACTTGGATAGCTTTGCAACAGATCCTCTCTCAAAATTCTCTTTCACTCGAAAATACGCTATCAACTTATTGAAATCATTTGACCAAACTTCCCTCCCCTTCAAGGGGAGGGCCGGGGTGGCGATGGGGTCGCCCAGCCATTTTCATCCCCCTTTGTGACGACAGTCATGAACGTTTCATCGGGCTTTTTCGGAAGCTACCAAAATTTTGCTTGACAATAGAACGTGTGTTCTATACAGGAGAGCCATGAAAGAAAAGCGTACAACGCAATCGGTTCAGAAAACACTCGCCGCCTTCTTCCGGACAAACCGGCGAATGCCCTCCTATGCCGAAATGATCTCCCTGCTCGGGGTCCAGTCGAAGAGCGTTGTCCATTTCTGGATCGGGAAACTCATCGCCGCGGGTCTGCTCACGAAGGACGAGAAAGGCCATCTGAGCCTGACGAAATGTCCCTTCGCCATCCCCGTCCTCGGTTCCATCCGGGCGGGTTTCCCTTCCCCGGAGGAAGAGGCTCTCTGCGACATCCTATCGATGGACGAATACCTGATCACGCGGCCGGAGGCCTCCTATCTGCTCCAGGTGAGCGGGGATTCCATGAGCGGGGCGGGCATCGTGGAGGGGGACCTCGTCATCGTCGAAAAGGGACGGGAACCCAAAGGCGGCGACATCGTGATCGCCGAGGTGGACGGGGAGTGGACGATGAAATACTTCCGGAAACAGGGGAAAGAGGTGGTCCTGGAAGCGGCCAACCCGATATACCCGCTGATCCGCCCGCGACAGGAGCTTAAACTCGGGGGAATCGTCACCGCGGTGATCCGGAAGTATCACCACTAATATCACCAAAAACCGGCCATTGCACTCATAAATAAATGATAGCAGAGGTAATTGCAAAACCATTTGTCATTCCCGAATGCCTCTATCGGGAATATGGTTTTTCAAGCCGTTAGAACCAGATTCCCGCTCAGAATCGTTGCGGGAATGACAGAATGGGGAGTTTTG
>Ga0100398_1005527_pt1 | contig 10126 bp, 10 predicted proteins | sample CryGeymeta201522_FD_81568 | JGI IMG/M metagenome (GOLD analysis project Ga0100398, IMG submission 81568) | Groundwater microbial communities from Crystal Geyser aquifers in Utah, USA - Crystal Geyser metaG 2015-22 | ecosystem: Environmental > Aquatic > Deep subsurface > Groundwater | place: USA... | reverse complement strand
TAGGATTAAGGTTTTTTCCATATCCGCTCGGTCGTCCGGTCAAAGGCATAATTTCGGAAATAAAAAAATTAACAGTTCGAGATATAAAAAAAGCCATGAGCGAATTTTCGCCGGAAACGGCAATACTGAGCATTGCAGGCAATATTGAACCGGATGAAGTCCTCGTATCAGTCGAAAAGATATTCTCAGTTTGGAAAACGGCTTCGGAAATTCGCAAGCTCTCACTTACTCCACCGAAAGAATTGCCTTCGCATATTGAAAAAGCGTTAGGAGCTCAGGTTCAAATCGGTTTGGCGGCGCCCTTCGTCTCTGCAAAAGACCCGAACTATCCAAAAGCAATATTGCTTCTGATGATACTTACTTCGGGGATGAGTTCGAGACTATTTGTGGAGGTGCGGGAAAAACGCGGGCTTGTATACGCAGTCAGAGCTTTCTACTCGTTGATGCAAGATAATGGAGCGATGATAGTTTACGCAGGGACAACTCCGGACAAAGCCGAAGAATGCATTCAAGTTATTTGCGCCGAATTGGAAAGATTAAAAGAAGGAGCAAACGAAAAAGAGTTGGAACGCGGAAAGATTAAATACAGAAGTTCGCTCATCATGGCCTGCGAAATGCCGTCGAGCCGCGCTCAGGCGATGGCAGTCGATATTCTTCGTTTCGACAGGGTGCGTTCGATTTCTGAAATGATAGAGTCGGTCACAAAAATTGAGCTCGAAGAGATGAACAGTTTTTTAAAATCGAAACGAATTCTTCCGAAAATAATTCTTACACTAGGGCCTGAATGGCGGAATAAATCCGGCAACGGCGGGAAAAAAATATGAGTTCAAATACAGTTTCTAAATCGCGTTACTCATCAACTGTCTTATCGTCCGGTCTGCGAATAGTAGTCGAAGAGATTCCATCTGCGGCGAGTGTCGCTGTCGGTTTTTTTGTCGAGACAGGTTCCCGCAACGAGCCTCCTGAATTAATGGGCGTCTCTCATTTTCTAGAGCACATGTCATTCAAGGCGACGAAGAAGCGTTCTGCTCTTGAGGTAAACCTGGCTCTCGATGATATGGGCTCGCACGCAAATGCATATACCTCATGGGAACGAACTGTCTTTTACGCTCAAGTGCTTCCCGAGTTTATGTCTTCTGCAGTGAACCTCATTGCCGAAATGATCGATCCCGCATTTCTCGTCTCCGACTTTGATTGCGAAAAGAATGTAATACTCGAAGAGATAGAAATGTATAATGACAGGCCTGAATCGCTTCTCTTCGATGAAATTATGCAAGCGCGTTTTTCACCGCATCCGCTGAGCGGCCGCATTCTCGGCACGAGAGAAACGATTCAAAACTTAACTCATGAAATGATGAAGCAGTATCACTCGGAAAGATATCATCCTTCTCGAATTGTATTGGCGGTATCGGGTGCGGTAAGAGCTGAAGATGTCGAAACAGTCGCAGAAAAACTAGCTCTGGGTTCTAATAAAGCTACTACTTTTTCAGCCGGAAATAATACTCTTCCAAAAAATAAAGCAAAGTGCAGTAGAATCCGTGAAGGCGACATGCAGGAACAATTCATGGCGGTTTGGGAAGGACCGTCATACAAAGAGCACCGAGCTCTTTACATTGCTGGAATGTTGGGGATTTTGCTTGGCGACGAAGAGGGTTCAAGACTCTCATGGTCGCTGACTCATACAGGTCTTGCTCAATCGATTGAAGCGAGTGTGGTGGCATTTACCGACACAGGCCTGTTTTACGCAGGCTTTGCATCGCTTCCTGAAAATTTTTCAAAATGCAGAGAAATACTTTTCGATGAAATAAAACGAATTAAAGATAAACCTCCAAACAAATCAGAATTCGAAAGAGCAAAAACTAAATTTGCATCGAGAACTATTTTATCTTCAGAATCCACTCAAGGCCGAATGATGGGAATCGGAGTAGACGAGCTGACGCGCCAGCCTCATCTCAATCTTGAAGAAGAACTCAAACTAATACTTTCAATCACCAGCGATGAAGTAAACGCGTTCTCATCAACCTTAAACGAAGCCGAAGTCGAAGGCTCGATCGGCCCGATGCAAGAGAAGCTGTAAAACAATCAAAAATTAAACAAAAAGACATCGATATTTTTACCGCTGAAACAACGAGCCACAAATTGTAAAAAGCAAATTGAAAATTTTATTTTTCCAATTTTCATTTTTCAATTATTTCGCACGTTCTTTGACGCGATGACTCTGCGAGTCCGCTCCTCGCAATGGCACAAGTAAACACTTTTTGGACAGCCCCATAAAAGTGATTCGTGGTTCGTGTGGTGTGTAATTAGTTAAATTGAACGCTGAACGATAAAGCATGGTATGCAATATGACGGATTAACTTTTTTACATATTAAATTTTGCATAAGTTAGTATAAAAGTTTAATCCTTGAATTCTATAATTTCGACAACTCGAAAAGCCGATAGCCATATATGTGATGCTGGCTATCGTAAATAAAAAGAAACGAAATTTTGGAATTACTCGTCGAAGACGTAAAGTTAGAGGCTCAAATTTTCACTTCAAGTTAGGGTTCAACTGCCCGCGGCTCAATCTATTTTCAAAAGTAAAGTTTCCCTCTTTACCTTCATTGCCGTCCTTTCAAAAACCAGCTTCAGCATACGATATAATCAGCTCATTCAGTCAAACCCAAATGCGTTTTGTCATATCAGTGATGTCCATTACTGCCGCATCTTTAATGCTTTATCTTTACATCTTCTCTCCAAACGGACTTATTGCGAGGCATCGTATTCGTGAGCAGATAGCGAAAGAGGAAGCAGAGTTGACAGAAATTAAAAATGAAAACGAAATAATAAATATAGGGAATTCAAAATTCGAAAATGACCAAGAAACGATCGAACGTACAGCCAGAAGCGAATTGAATCTTGTATACCCAGGCGAATCAATTTATCACGAGTCAAAAAAAGAACCTCCAGCTTACGTATTAAATTATCAAGGTAATAGGCGATAGGATATGGGCGATAGGCTATAGCCTATTGCCATTTGAGTATCTTGTGTTTTCCAACTTTCTCATAATTAAATATAGCATTTGAAATATATTCCTTTGCATCAGCAACAGAAGAGCTTAAAGAGAGGCCTTTTGCCAAACAAGCTGTTATCGCCGCCGACATTGTACAGCCGGTGCCATGAATCGAATTTCCTTTCAAAAATTTAGACAAGAACAAAAATTCATTCTTTCCTTCAACTAAAAAATCCGCGGCTGATCTGCAATTTTTCAAGTGCCCGCCCTTGAGAAGAACCGCAGATTCAAACTCAATTGCCATCGCTCTTGCCGCTAATCTCATCTCTTCAATATTCTTAGGTTTCCGTCCAAGCAGAGCTTCAACTTCGTCGAGATTGGGAGTAATCACGTCTGCAATCCTCATCAATTCCTTCAAAGCATTTACAGCCTTGGATTCAAGCAAAGCTTTTCCACTAGAAGAGACCATAACAGGATCAACAACTAAATAAAACTTTTTACCTTTTCTTCTATAATTCGTCAACTGACGAATTATAGAAACAATAATATCTTTTGAATACAGCATTCCCGTCTTAACAGCCGAAGGTGAAAACTCATTAAAAATTGTTCTGATCTGATCGGAGACAAAATTCGAAGGCACAGGGAATATTCCTTCGACCTTGAGCGGATTCTGATCAGTCAGGCACGTTACAGCAGAAGTTCCATGCACTCCAAACATCGCAAACGTCTTGATATCCGCTTGAATGCCTGCTCCGCCGCCGCTGTCGGAACCTGCAATAGTCATCGCAGTACACAGTTTTCGCCGAGTCATATCAATTCAAAGTTTTAGCTGAATTTTGTCTATTCACTCATCTTTGAGTAAGCATTATAGACATGAGTCTTTAACGACCGCGCACTAGTAGGCCTATGAATAATTACCATATTTTCATCATTTATAGAATCAGCCTGATTAGTGAAGTTGAAGCTACCAATAATCCCAATCGCATCAGAAGTATACCCATTATCGATAACCATTGTCTTGTCGTGAAGTAGTCCTCCGTATGCCGCAGAAAGCTTATCGAGCCTTACATAGCATCGTGCATCTTTTAAAGTCTGAAATTTCGAATAACTGGAATTGTCATTTTGGTCTCTGTCAAACGCGCCGTATATTTTTACTCCACGGCTTTTTGCTCTGAGCATTGCATCACTTATGCTTTTATCTGTAAATGTGTACATGCTGAAATAAATGTTTGTGTCAGCTTTGTCAATCTCTCTTACCAAAGCATCGGTTATTCCGCCCTCAGGTGAAAAATAAACTGTGACGTCAAATTTTGTTTTGCTACCAATTGTGACTCTTTTTCCTGAACGAGCCGACATATAGGTTTTGTAAGTTCCAAATTTTTTGCCTACAAACATCTGCTCAAATTCCCGAGTATAAAGTTCAGCCATAGCATTGGCATATTTAAAAACCGCAATCGTATTTTTATCAAGCCGAGCTCCGTTCTTAGTAAAGTTGTATGATCCCGTAAGAACAGCATTCGAATCTCTAATAATAAACTTATGATGCATGTGTCTGTCAGTAGCCGATTGCCCTTTGACAGCCTGAATTCCATTGTCCACAAGTTTCCGGCAATATTTATTCCAATTATTGTAATCGGTGACAACTCGAACTCTAACACCCTTTTTATGCGCCGCAATCAGAGAATCTGTAATTTCAGGATGCGTCAGATTGTAAACCGCGACATCAAGTGTATATTTTGCGCCCTTAATGAAGTACATGACTTGATAATCTAATTTTTTACTATTAGTCAAAGACGAATAAGAAACCGTAGGATTGGACGAATAAAAAGTAACTGAAGAATAGGAAGGCAAAATTAAAATAACTGTCAGGAGTAATGCAAATAACCAATTTGAGCTACAAATTCTTTTCATAATTCTATATCTCCTTTACAAACTTTTATTTCAATCATCACTATAAGTTATTAATAAATAATAATACAAGATTAATTTTTTAATTATCCGAAAAAAAATAATGCATAAAAAAAATTAATACACTAAAATATATTTATGGCACACGATCTATTCGTCCTCGGTGAGGACAAAACAAATTACAGGTTATTGACTGATAAACACGTTTCCGTCTCTTCATTTGAAGGTCAAGAGATATTGAAGATCGAAGATGAGGGAATAAGAAAGCTTACTGAAGAGGCTATGCGAGACGTTTCTTTTTTCTTGAGAGCCAAGCATCTCGAACAAGTTTCCAAAATACTAACCGACTCCGAAGCAAGTTCGAACGACAAAGGTGTAGCACTAGCTCTGCTTCAAAATGCGGTTGTTGCTTCGGAAGGTGTATTGCCGCTCTGCCAAGACACTGGCACAGCACAGGTAATTGCAAAAAAAGGTCATCTTGTTTTCACTTCGGGAAAGGACAAAGATTTTATCAGTGAAGGAATCCGCAAGGTATATCTCACTGAAAATCTGAGATACTCGCAGAACGCGCCTCTAACAATGTTCAAAGAGAAAAACACCGGTAATAACATGCCGGCACAGATTGAGATACAATTCTCCGAAGGAATGAAGTATGAATTTTTTTTCATCGCAAAGGGCGGAGGAAGTGCAAACAAAACTTATCTGTATCAAGAGACAGCCGCGCTTCTCTCTAAAGAACGGTTGAAAGAATATTTAATCGCAAAGATGAAGACGCTCGGCACCGCCGCATGCCCGCCTTATCACATCGGAATTGTTGTCGGCGGCACTTCAGCGGATTTGACCTTGAAGACAGTTAAACTCGCAACAACAGGATATCTTGACGAACTTCCGGCGCACGGCAATGAAGAAGGACAGGCATTCCGCGATATCGAAATGGAAGATGAACTTTTGAAAGCCGCGTATGCAACAGGCATCGGCGCACAATTCGGAGGAAAGTATTTTGCTCTGGATGTGAGAGTAATTCGTCTGCCGCGTCATGGAGCATCACTTCCGATCGGGCTTGCAGTTTCATGCTCGGCTCACAGAAATATGAAAGCTAAAATAGATAGAAAAGGAATTTGGGTTGAAGAGCTCGAAAAGAATCCTGCTCGATTTATTCCTGAAATATTTCGAGGAAAGAAAGAAATGGGTGGAGTGAAGATTGACTTACGTAGGCCAATGAATGAGATCCGTACTGAACTGAGCAAATATCCTGTCAAGACCATGCTTTCTTTAACCGGCACCATAATTGTAGCGAGAGATCTTGCTCACTCACGATTAAGAGAACGACTCGAACGAGGTGAAGAACTACCCGACTATTTCAAAAACCATCCGGTGTATTACGCCGGCCCGGCAAAAATTCCGGAAGGAATGGCCGCAGGTTCATTTGGACCGACCACTGCCGGAAGAATGGATGTTTATGTAGATTTTTTCCAATCGCACGGTGGTTCGCTGATAATGATCGCAAAAGGGAATCGCTCAAAATCAGTCACTGACGCATGCAAAAAGTGGGGCGGATTTTATCTCGGTTCAATCGGAGGCCCTGCCGCAATTCTCGCAAAGGATCATATCAAGAAGATGCAGTTAATCGAATATCCTGAACTTGGAATGGAAGCGATTTACAGAATTGAAGTCGAAGACTTTCCGGCATTCATTCTTGTCGATGACAAAGGGAACGACTTTTACGCAAGTCTTGCTTGATTGAAGAAGAATTATCTTCTCTCGAAGAATTATCTTCTCTCGAAGAATTATCTTCCTGCATAGATTGAGTTTTCTTTGTGAGTTGCAATAAGCGCCCATAATTTTCCAATGCTCTAAGTTTTGCCCTAAGAGATAATTTACTTTGTCTCAACAATTCTTCACGAGAATAGATGCATCTTCGTTTCATTTCAGCTTTTCATTTCCTTGGCAATCTTGCCGTTTCAATTTCCATCAACGTTTCAATATCTTCTATATCTTTTTTTCTGCCTGTTCTTCTCTTCATCTTTAATAAATCACCAAATGAAATAATCGGAATACCTGCGATCCTATTTTTTTCTTTAATAGCTCTATTCTTCAATTCAATAAACGATTCAGGAATAATATCAAATATGAGATCAACAACTTGTTCCGGATATTTTTTATGAACAAAAGTCCATACGACACAACCTTTTTTTTGAAATAACCTTTTCCGTTTCAAACGAGATGAAATATTTGAGATTGATATCGATTGAAGAGATGTAAACCCGTTTTCACTAAAAACCGATACAATCTTCATGATATTTTTTTTTGACCAATCGATATAAAAATCCAAATCCATCGTCATTCTCGGAGAACCGTAAAAAGCTGATGCAACACCACCAACTACAATACATTCGCATTCTGCTTTATTGAACTTTTCGCAAATTCTTTCATACCAAGTTTTGTTTGAAGGCATACTTACATGTTACTTTTTATTATTAAAAAGTTCAATAGTCGCCGCCGGTGACAAGCCAGAAACGGTTGTAGGACTCAGCAAGATCGACTCGAGCGTTAATATGCTGAGCCTCAGCATTTGAAAGCGCAACTTCGGCATCAATAACTTCTGTGCCAATTCCAATCCCCTCGTTAAATCGCAATCTCGATATGCGAAGATCTTCTCTGCTAGAATTCATTCTAGCTTCTGTCAGCTCCAATGATTCTTTCGCAGATAAAATCGCTAAAGTTGCTTCTCTAACTTCCTGTTTCACCGTGCGTTCCAAAAGAGCGGAGCGTTCTCTAGCAAAACCTGCTCGATATTGAGCCGATCTTACTTTTGCCGACATCCTGCCCCAATTAAAAATTTCCCACGACGCATTCAATCCAAGTTTCCAACCTTCATCATTCTTATTCGAAATATCGTCATCACGATACGACCAAGAAGTAAAGGCATTCACCTGCGGCATATACGAAGAGCGTTCTAATTTTATTCCAAGCTCTTCCGCTCGAGCGCTTGCTCTCAATGAAACCAAATCGGGTCTGCGGCGAAGCGCCTCAGCTTCAGGGTCATCAAACGGCCGTTGTATTCCTGCCTCAGGCAATTCTCCTCTAATTTCTATCCGTTCAATTGTCGGCATGTTCAAGTTGATTGCAAGCCGCGCGCGCGCAGTCTCCAACGCATTTTTTTTCGAGACTGCATCGAGCTCAGCTTCCTTAATTCTGGCATCGGCGCGAATGACTTCGATGCCTGCGGATACGCCCGCTCTGACTCTAGCCTCTGCATCATTTTGATGCGCCTTAGCCGCATCAATAGCTTCATTCGCCGCCTTCACCAAAGCCTCGTAGCGCAGAACCTCATAACAAATATTTCTGATGTCCGCAATAATTTGATTCCTCTTCGACTTCAATTCCAACTTTGCAATGTCGTTCTGAATTTTTGCTCTGTCAATTTGAGTAGTTATTCTTCCTCCAGAATATATCGGCTGATCAATCCTGCCTGAAAGTGTAAACTCATCTTCAGGCCCAACCTGAATGCTTTGCCCAGATAAACTTAAACTTTGTGGATCACTGTAATGAGTCATCGACGAATTCAAACTCGCTGTTGGGAACTGTTGAGTTATTGCGGCAGAGAGATCCGATTTTGCCGCAGAAACATTCAAGCCTGCGGCTTTGAATTCAGGATGCATTTCAAGCGCAATGCGGACTGCTTCATCAACAGTGATATATGAAGGTTCTGTCCATACAGGCGTTGCGAGCAATATTAAAATCGGGATCAATTGTTTCATCTAATTGATTAACGGCTGAAATAAAAAATATTTGACAAAAATCGTATTACTACAGTTTCAGAAAACTATTTATCTGATGGAATTATCTCGGCACGTCTGTTTCGTGAGCGTCCTGCATCAGTATCGTTATTAGCAATAGGCTTTGATTCTCCAAATCCTCGCGCGGTTAATCTGTCAGGTGAAATTCCCATTTTGATTAACTCGTTTCTGACAGTCTCGGCACGTCTTTGAGAAAGTTTAAAATTGTAAAGATCCGAGCCAATCGAATCTGTATGCCCGTCAATGTAAAATTTAGAATTCGAAGCGACTATCAATTTATACCAATTCTCAATAATAGGAGCTGAGCCGCGCTTCAATCTGTAGGAATTGAAATTGAAAAGCATATCGCCTGATATGGAGGTCTCACATATTGGTTCAAAATAACCTGAGCCGTCCAGAGTCATTGCATCTCTAGGCGCAGAAATATTCTTATCAAGCGGAGCGCATATCGGACCTGGCACAACAACAGGATTAGATGTTGCTCCAGTCAAAAATAAATATAATGCAATAATAGTCATACTGCTATTTAACAACTTCATCTTTTAATTGTAAAGTAAAAGAATGACACAAATTAATAATTGTATCGTAGCGCTTGAAAGGTTTTTTCCTGAGTGGGGCATTGTCAGCATCGAAATTGCAGATGAGGGAATCAAGCGCATTTCGTTTGGAAAAGCAAGATTCAGCGAAGAACTGAATTGCTTCGGATTATGCGGCAAGCCTGTTTCTCCTCGTTTCTACAAAAATATCGCACGTCTTTTTTTTGAAGAACTCGAAAGCTATTTCAACAGAAAACTAACCGAATTTTCTGTACCTTACATTGAACCTAAACTGCCAAAATTTTCAAAAAAAGTTCTCAATGAAACAAAAAAAATTCCTTATGGGAAGTTTGTGTCATATTCAGAGCTTGCCGAGCGTATTAATTCTAATGCAGTCAGAGCGGTCGGAAATGCGCTAGCTCGAAACCTATTACCTATATTAATTCCATGTCATCGAGTGGTAGGGAAAAACGGGATTGGAGGATTCAGCGGAGGAGTAGAAATAAAAAAAAGATTATTGAGACTGGAAAGAAGTTAATTAGTTCCTTGAGTTTTCCAACAAAATGAAAATTCTTCTCATCCGGAGGCACGTGCGCTACGCGTCAATGGACGCCTTGCACGTGCTGGATAAGCATTCGTAGCTTGCACAGGCGCGGACGTCCATTGACGCGTGGCGTCCATTGACGCGTGGCGCCCATTGACGCGGTGCGCCTGTGCCTCCATAGCGAGGGCGTCCATTGACGCGTGGCGCCCATTGACGCGTGGCGTCCTTTGACGTGTGGCGTCCTTTGACGTGTGGCGCACGTGCCTCCATGACGAGTTATAATATTTGAAATTGCAAATTGGAAAGTGCAAATTGAAAATTTTATTTTTCCAATTTTCATTTTT
>Ga0100398_1005506_pt1 | contig 10150 bp, 14 predicted proteins | sample CryGeymeta201522_FD_81568 | JGI IMG/M metagenome (GOLD analysis project Ga0100398, IMG submission 81568) | Groundwater microbial communities from Crystal Geyser aquifers in Utah, USA - Crystal Geyser metaG 2015-22 | ecosystem: Environmental > Aquatic > Deep subsurface > Groundwater | place: USA... | reverse complement strand
TGTTTGTCGTTTTGAGTGCCAGAAATTCGCTGTTTTTCAGAGTTGCAACAATGACGCGGATTTGCTTGAGGCTCATTTTCAAATCCTTTGCGGCGTTCCGCAGCGTGAAGATGAACTCTCCCGGCTCCAGGGCGACCCGTTGCAGTCCGACGGTGACGGCGTGCTCTTTGTGAGACGCCTTCAGCAGGCACCAGAGCATGAAGACGCAGAGGTTGGCATTCTGGAGATACCCATCGTCCAGAAAGCGCCTCCATAGCCGGACATACCCGCGATTCATATCCACCCCATCCCTATCTCTAATATGTCAGCAACCCCCCTCCGGGAGACAAGGAAGCCGATAAAATATTTTTTCCATTCATTTCATGACCTTGAGGATGTGAGCCCGGATGTCCAGGATCACCCTTCGGCGCCGCTGCCGATCTCGTTGATAATTTTCCGGTTGGGGGATCATCGCCTTGAAAGATCGACCTTCGAGGATCGTGGCGGTCAGCATCGCCCGATCGTCCTCCGAAATCACCCCTTCCCGGAGCAGACCGTCGAGGAACGCCTCTGCATCCGTTATCCGGAAACCGTCATCATCCCAACCGCCGGCGAAGATGCCTTCCCGCCGGTTGACGACGTTTGAAATCTCTTCGGAGAGCCATGAAGACCGTGATGGCGCCCACGCAGGATCATCATTGCCGGAAGGGGGCGGGTTGTCGGGCAGGTTCTCCATCCCGCCCATGATCTCGAAGCGTTCCTTTCGGAGTTTCTGATTGATCAGACCGCGGGTCCTGTTTTTCAGGCGTCCGGCGATCTGCGCGGCCACCTTGCGGGGGGCGATCTTTGTTTCCAGGATGATTTCAAGGAGGAAGGCGCAGATGTCCTGAACGAAGTCCCGACCGTCGAGGCTTCTCCAGCGCTTCCGGTTCAGCTTGTAGATGGCTTTAATGGCGGGGTTGAACAGGGCGAGGAGCAAAACGGCCATCAGACCGTCATGACCGCCCCGCCGGCATGCGTCGACCAGAAAGGCCAGGACCAGATCCTTGGTTGGGTAATCCCTGTTTCTTTCATGGAAAAAGGAGAGCAGCGACGCGGGGTCTGGAAATGGCGCGAGATAAGGGCATTCCAGCCTCAGCTCCTCATAATACCGTCCGAACCTTTCCGAACGGAGCTCCTCCTCGATTCTCGAAAAAGAAAAGCCCATGCGTGCGTTCCGGCATGGGCTTCGAGAGCCTCGGCGCCTACCCTTTCATGAATTATTTTGACTGGGCTTCTGGAGCCTCTAAAAATCGATGTTCTGCTTGCACTTGGGACACTGGATGCGGACCACGAATCCGGCGACCCCGGTGCTCTGGAATCCGCAGATGCATTTGACGGCGCGGATGATCCGGTCGCACTCCACCGAGATCGACGCCGGGATCCACCGGCCGCAGGCGCAGAGCTGTTCGCCCGTCATGGTCTGCAAGGGCGGTCTGGCGATTTCGGCAAGTTTTTTCCCGTCATGGGGACATCGGCACTCGTGCATGGGTCCATTACATGACAAAAAGCAAAATTTTGCTAAGAACGCAGGACACTATAGACGCTATAGACAATGAAAATTGCCCCTTCCGGTCTGAATGGGTCTCTTTTCGGTTTCCCGCCGCCATAAGTCGCGTCCCTGTGTTGTCCTGACTATCCATCACCGTGCCGCCGTTGGCAAGGTAGAGAGGCAGCTCCTGGCAGCTTCTGGCAATTCGTGTCAAAGAAAATTGCACGCCCCGGTCTGAATGTGTCTCTTTTCGGTCTCTCTCCGCCACAAGTCGCCTCCCTGTTTGGCCCGACTATCCGTCACCGTTCGTCTGTTGGCAAGGAACACAGGAGCTATAGGGGCTATAGGAGCTATAGAGAGAGAAAATTTGCATAGACCCGGCTGAAAAAAATATTTTCATCGGTTTTGTCCCCTGGAGCGGGGTCGCTGACATATTAGGGGTAGAAGAACATTTCAGGAGGTGGACCATGGACAATCAGCCGGCAAACACCGCCCAAGTCATCCAGGAGACCTTTTACGACATGGCCCTTTACATGGAGGCGCTCTTTGCCCTCTACGGCATCGACGGAATCCTTGCCGATGACATCATCCACTGCATCGACAAGGGGTACGTCAGGGCCATGAAGAATCTGAAGGGAAACGACCCGCCGAAACCGCCGATCAAGCGGAAGATCGCCGTGGACCGTTTTCTCCGGAAACTGGAGCAGGAGGTGAAGAGATGACCCAAGATGACTGTCGTTTGTATGAAACATGCAGCGCCCCCCTCTGCCCGCTGGATCGGGCAAGCCTGCTGAACGGCATCTGGTATCCCGACGAGGAGATCTGCCGGTCCAGGACTTTCGGCAATCTGCCCTGGATCAGGCAACAGGGAAAGATTGCGAAAAGCGCCTCCCCGACGGACAGATACTTCCATCCGGAGATGCTGCAAAGGAACTGCATCGTCAAAAAGGGGATCGCCGGACTTGATCCTGATGAGATCGAGAAGCCGCAACTTCAGAAGTGGCTGGATGATCACCCGGAAAGAAAGGAACTCTCCGATGAGAAAAAGACGATCCTGCGGCAACGGGCGAGAGAGGGGCGCTTCTGGGTAAAAGGGAGTCGGAGATGCGACACGGGGCAGCCTCCGTCCAAGGGAGGCCAGTCCCGTTTTTAAAACCGGCCCACGTCCTTGGACAAGGGGAAATTTCAGCTCCCAGAGCCTTGGTTTCAAGACCTAAAAAATGGAGGACGTGTGATCCTTCCATTCCGGAGGAGTTCCTGTCCGGGCGATGGCGAAATGGCCGAGCAAACAACACAGCAGAATCAGCAGCAGATGACCGCCGGTTTGTACCTGAAGCGCTACCTAAGCCCCCATAAAACTACCTCTATTAACATTTGACAACGAAAGTCATATCAAACGCGATTGTTAGGCGACATCTTTTTCATGTTCTTCCAAGTACCGGAATCTGGGTGGCTCCCCAAGGCGCTGTAAACGCTTATCGACGAGTGTCATCCCAATGACTCGACCGAGGAAAGCGAGACTGTCTGCCCATCTGGGCATGGCATCAGATAGGTGGAGTTCTCGGCCAAGTATCCTGTAGGACTCGACTACAACATCAGTAATGAGTTGAAATGCTTCCATTGTAAAGTAGTCGAATGCCTCCATGGGCAAACCAGCTGTACCAGTTATCCCTGGATGAATGTGCCAACTTAGCATATAGTAGTTGCATACATACCATTCCTCCCAGGTGCCGCCGACATGACGAGCGCGACCTCGCGCCTCCTGGAAACTGCTCCAATGTGTGGGCCACAAGACATCCCCTTTACGGTTATGCCCCCAGTATTTTAGGACTAGCGCCTCCACTTGTAGTTTTTCTTTTGGATCAGCGCACAATGACCGCTGTATGGAGAGATCCATGTCTGGAGAAAGAGGCTTAGTGGAGTAAAAGCGGACGAGTTTCCCTGCTGCTCGATATCGTTCAACGCGCGTGAAGGCATAAAGGCGATTAAGGGATTCATCCGTAGAGTCTTTGCTGAAAAGCGCCATGTCGAGGCCCAACTCAAAAAGAGACCGAGCTGAGGCTGCTATTGTCTGGAAGTGTATTGGGCCATTAAGCTTGTAAACAGAGGTCAGGTACGCGGCAATGCGGTAGTGAAAGCCTACAACAGCCTGTTCCCTCGGGTTCTGGTTGAGAAGCCCTTGCAACAAGGGCTTCAGGGAGACCTTCTGAAAGGTATAGATTGCACGGATGCCTTCAAAGGCTGCATCCGCGAGTATATGCGGTGTGACTGGTGTCATATCGGCCCTTATTATGTCGTTCTTATTGAATGGAACATCGAAATGCATAGCGGTTTCTCAGAGATTTCGCTTGATGGAATGGTTAGGCGACCTTCGGCTTTAGCTTGCCGAGAATCACCCCATAGCTCGGAGTCTCGGAGTCTGAGAACAACTGCACTTCGGCGCAAAGCAACTCCCGCTTCCACTCGTGGTGTATGTCAATGCGATGAAGAAGACCGGGATGAGCCTGTATTGGCTTCGTCAACGTTCCTACCCATCGACCAATTTCATCGGGCTTGCCAAGAATGGCCGGAAGGACGAAAGGTTCGCCTTGTAAGTCATTGATTGCTCCTTCGGCACAGGCGAATGCGTAGCCGATTTTTGCGATCATTCTCGCGAACGCGACCGGCTTGTGGTCTTCAGAAATGCGGATCTCAGTCGCGCCGAGAGATTTGCCTGTTATTGCGGGATGCGTTCCAAAGAGGACTGTAGCAATGCCGGTCATGGAGATGCCCGGATTTGAGGCGACCTCAGAAAGGTACCCAGGTGGGGCGAAGAGTGGGAAGTGAAGCAAGATTGGCAGCTCATCGACCTTGAGCTGAACCACTTCCTCTTTCCCGTTGCGAACAACCGTAACCGGAAAGGTTGTTGGAGCGTCCTTGTGCTTTGTCCTCGACTTTAGATCGCGAAAGATTCTTACCGGCCAAAACGATCCGCGGAGGAGGTCTTGTTCGACAGCGCCGGTGATAGAGGCACAGGAGCGGCAGCTCGACTTCGGAAGAACCGCTGTTCCGCTGAGACCGAACGGAAGGATGTGTTCTTTATCGAGGCTATCCGTCGCTCCACAATAGATGCAGCGACCGGCAGGCGAATAGACCTTGGCGTTGAGTATCTTCAACGAGTTCTCGTCTAAGGGTTCATTTCTCAATGGTAGCCTGCCCCTATCACTTTGTAAGTATTCTAAAATGACACTAATCTCGTGACAATATTTTCACAACCATTTATTTCTTCTAATCAGACATCTCCGCTATTTCCCTCAATCTCTTGATGAGCAGAGGCAATCGTGTCTGGCTGGCCCGATCAGGCGAAAGATGGCCGGGAATTGAATCGAGGAATTCATCACTTGCCAAAAGAATCCTGAATGTTCGTGATAGAAAATCTTTCAGATCATCCGATGAGCTTCTGATTTCAGAGACGATTTCCGGTCGGCCATCCAGGATCGTGATGATGTCTTCCATGTCGTGACTGGCCATATAATCGCCGCCACCGCGGCCTTTGAAAGCGTCAATCTTGGTTGCCAGGAAATAGGGGGGCGATACAAGCTTGATGGTCAGTTCGTTCTCCAATTTAATATGATCCGCGTTCTTTATCGCAGGTAGATACCAGCGGTTGGAGAATCCCAGGATCTCTTCCTGAGTCGGCATGATATCGACTTTGATCACATCAACCAGCCAGCGGCAGATAGGTGCATTTTCACTCAGATCCTGTTTGAAACCCCTGCTCCTGAGTTCTTCCTCAAGCCGGTAATACTCCATCCGTGAGGTAACCTCGACAATGACATCCACATCCTGAGTGGCCCGCACTTCCGGCATGGCGGGATCCGTAATGAACAATCCTGTGGCGCACCCCCCGACGAAAACTACCTTATCCCTCAGATTGCCAAGACGTTTGGCCACATGGATGATCATCCGAATATTGATGTCTTTGTTATTGATCATCCTGATCCCAATCGCGCCCTGAGTTCCTTGATGGCGATTTCCCTTTCGCGGGCTCTCCCGTCGCGGATGGCGTCAACGATAGCCAGCAATTCGTAAAGGATTTTATCTTTTAACGCGGCCTTCGGGACAGTCTTGTACAGGGGCGAGAATTCATAACCACGGGTGTCGCCTTCCGGATCCGGCCATACGGGGGGTGGTTCGTTCGGCTGAGAAATGATGCCCTTGAGCGGCGGCGCTGCATATCCGGTAGGGACGCCCCGGGTCAGCCCGCCGTGTTCCGGTGGGAAAGCATATTTGACGCCATGAATGAGAAATTCTTCCAATGACTTTTTCAGGGGACGTTCTCTTTGCGAATGCATCAGGCGTGCGGCAACGGCGCGCTTGATACCGGCATGGACCTCGGAGGCGCTCATGAACAGATCGCCGGCCACGGATGCATAAGACCACTGGCTTTCACCCAATACGACGAGCTTCAAGAGGATATATATGTCCTGGGGTTTAAGATTCATGGCCGCAATGTATTCGCAATTCGCGAATAGCGCAAGAAATATTTAGGGTTCATGCGCAAGAGCAATAATGAGTGGCCTTGCAATCACTGGATTGACAGGATGTGCCTTTGTGGTATTGTCGTTTCAATGATTTACTTTGCCCCTCTTCTGATGTCTATCATTCAAGAATAAATACCGGTTGGAACTGAATGAGCGATCCGTCATTGAGCCAGTCCATGAAAAGGAGAATCCTTCATATCGACATGGACGCCTTCTTCGCCGCGGTTGAGCAAAAAAGGAGAAGGAGCTCGAAGGAAAACCCGTTGTCATCGGCGATCAGGGAGATCCATCCAAAAGGGGCGTTGTCTCTACCGTTAATTACGAAGCCCGAAAATATGGCGTTCACTCCGCCATGCCCATGAAGACCGCATATCTGAGATCCCTGCATAACGGCGATGATTGACCACCGGGTATGGACGCTCGCTCGCTAATCGGCTCCGCGCTTCGTGGCCCGCTCCGCCGTCCTCAGCGCCGATACACGGCGCTTGCGGGCGGCTCCGCTTGCCCGGTCGCTACCGCTCCCTATTTGCCGATTGCGCGCATCCCCCTGTCGCGCCGAGGGCGCTAAGGGGGCACCTCCACCTTACCAGGTATGTTGTCCCCTCGCCGTGCTGCTGAAACAAAATCGGATGCGTCGCCCCTCCCTGCCCGAGGCGGCCAGGGCCAGGCTCCGCCCGTCTGTAGGGCTTCTGTCCCGGAACGCGATCGGCGGCGCTGTCCCTGCCAACCCAGGCGTCCGAAGCGGCCGCAGGCAGGGACATCGCCTCGTGTGCCCAAATCGAAAGGTCAAGACCAACCATCCCGACATCCTCGCCGTCCGCGTCAACCCAGGCACCCGAAACGGTCGCAGCCGCGGACGGCTTACCCTGTCGCCAAACCGAAAGGTCAAAACCCCCGTCGCGGGCTGCGGCGCTGTTCCCGCCAATACGGGCGACCGAAGCGGTCGCAGGCGGGGACGGCTTAACTTGTCGCCAAATCGAAAGGTCAAGACCCCCATCGCGTTCGGCGTCGCTGTCCCCGCCAACCCAGACACGCGAAGCGCGCGCAGGCGTGGACATCGCCGCGTGTGGCCAAATCGAAAGATCAGGACCCTGGCTGCGGGCAGAAAGACACCTGCCCCGCAGCCAGACTTCCGACAACCTTCAGTTACCGTAAGCTGGCCGAAACGGCCACTTACGGGACAGGCGGCCACAACCACAGTTCCATCACGACAATGGCCACAAACCCGTGCTTGCGACACAGGGATTGTGGCCATTGTCGTCGATCCGTGACGGGCGGATGAGGATGGTGGTGGCGTTGCAGTCGCCGGGGTCGCGCCGAAGCGTCGCTCCTCACCGGCTTTGTGCACCGCTGCCACCCAGTATTCCCCCGCCCTCCCTCGCGGTTGCAATCGCCCGCGGTGCCGCGCTTCGCAACGCCCCGTCGGGCGATTAACACGCGCTCCCGTCCGCCCCGAAGGGGCTCCCTTCCTGCCTCCGGGCCGCGCCTGACGACCGCTTCGCGGCGACAGGCACGACCCTCCAGCTGAAGTCACCTTTGTTTTGCCCGGTCCCGGCAGACTTCGCTGCGCTCGACTGCCGGTCCTCGGGCTTTTCCACGGACGGCTCCGCGTCCTTCGGACGCTCCGATCGTCCGCAAAAACATGAATAAGGTGCGCCCGACAGCCGCCTGACCCCTCCTTCGTCGGGGACAGGCGGCTACGGGCGTTCTTTTTTCTCGTCGGGGCGACACCTACGTGACGCCCCGCCTCGATGGTCGCCGTGCCTCGTCCTCGCTTCGCGTGAACGCACCTGGTCGCGGGATTTCTATGAGGATGGTGGCGGCGTTGCAGTTGCCGGGGTCGCGCCGAGGCGTCGCTCCTCACCGGCTTTGTGCACCGCCGCCACCCCAGGATTCCCCCGCCCTCCCTCGCGGTTGCAATCGCCCGCGGTTCCGCGCTTCGCGCCGCCCCGTCGGGCGATTAACACCCGCTCCCGTCCGCCCCGCTGGGGCTCCCGCTCTGCCTTTGGGTCGCCGTGACTCGCCCTCCGCTACGCTACGGACGAGACACGTCTCCTTTTCGCACCCTCGCCCTCGAGACCGCTAACGCGGACTCCAGGGCGCCGGACGGCCTCTCCCTCCGGTCGAGACCGTCCGGTCGGGCGCGAGATCCTGAACCCTCATCGAAAAGAGATGAGAATGGGTGTCAACAGAGATTGCGCTGATATCGAAATAGGATCGTTTTCTCACGAGATCGAGGTATCGGCATTCTGCCTCTTTCCCCGCTCCCGATGCTGCGTCGCTTGACGCCGCCTCGAAGCGGGGCCGGATGTGAGAAGCTTCCACCCTCTCCAGCGACAACGAAAGGCAAATCCTTTATCCCATTGCCGTCAAGGCGTCGGCGTCCTTGAAGAATGGCGGATCAATTTTTGATGGTCCTGTTCTGGTGGGATCAAGGGGGAGAAGCAAAGAGGGCTTATGAGACAAACGGATTGACGATCTTCAGCGTTTTCTCGATAATCTGGCCATTTTGAAGATCCTCGGTGTATAGAATGCCGCAGTCGTGTTCGAGGGCTGACGCCAGAATGAGGCAGTCCCAATAGTTGTATCGGTATTTCATCCGGATGTCCCAGCATCGCTTGACCGTCTTCACCGTGATCACGGAGACCTTTGTTTCCCCGATGATCGCGTTGAGCCGGTCGTGGATCGCTTCGTCGCTTGCCCGTGGCGCAGCATGATGCTGTAAAATTCATGGAGAACCTGTGTATTGACATAGACAAGCTTGTCGGTAATGCCCTTCAGAAGATTGACGGCCCCCGCTCTTTTACCCTGCTGAAAATCGTCTTCCAGGGCTGCGTAAAGGAAGATGTTGGTGTCAACAAAGACCCGGCTATCGCTCATGGATTTCGTCTCTGGAGGGAATGGATATCTTCGTCACCCGGACGGGGTTCATGAACAGCCCGGCAAAACGCTCTTTCTTTTTCTGTACGGGTCGCAGGACTACCTTCAGCTCAGTTTCCCGGAACTCATCGGGAATCTGAATGAATTTGCTCATCTCCCTGCCGGAAACCACCGTGGAGTAGGTTTTCATCGTTTTCACCTCCCTTCAATGTCCTTATAGCATCACTGCTTTACTTTTTCATTATAAATAACGACGGCCGAGATATTCTTGACGGGCGCCGATGGTCGGCCTTTTCATCATAACCCTATTCCGATTCTGCTGATTTCATCAACAGCGGAAACATGATCGCATCTGACGGAAATCTTCTCTCCCGGCAATTTCCAGGTGTTGCTTTTTCGGACGGCACCGGCAGCGGGCTGCACCTTCTGTAGAATCATCCGCAAAAACAGCCTTTGATGTTGACAATAGTAGGGAAGCCTGTAGAATGGCGCTGAAAAACGGATTTTTCGTGAAGTAATCGTGAAGTAATAATGAAGTAATTTGGTGCAAAATAGGGGTATTTTGGGGGATAAATCGGGACGGAGCGGGACAGGCAAAAATAGACCCAATATATGGATATAGCGGCGTTATTTAATTATTATGCTGTCTTACCGATCCCGATGTTTTGGGACTTAAAATCCCTCGGTCCTTGAGGCTGTGCGGGTTCGATTCCCGCCCCAGGCACCAAATAAAAACAAGATGTTAAGCGAATCTGATTGACTCTCAAAAATACAGAAATAAAAGTTGCTGTAAGCACAATGTAAGCAGGGTGAACATAAAAAAAGGCGGATGCTTTCACGCTTGGTAATAAAAAACTACCGAAGCGGGGAGGGGGCGTTCTATGGCAGGACTATTTTATTGATTAATCCGAGCGTTTCTTTCTTTTCTTCTCTGATAGCTGCCCCATCCGAACACGCCGATGAGGCCCACGAGTGCAGTAATAATAGCCGAAATTCCCTCTGTTGGATGTCCGGTATAAGCCAAGAATGTACCGGCCCCTATGGCGGACATTGCTATGATAAAGCCAAGAATTGACCCAAAATAACTTTGTCTTATATCAGATCCGATAGCTTTCTTTTCCAATTCCTGACGATGCCGCACCTGAGATTCCCATAGGTGTCACCGCCGATGAAGTATGGACCCACCCAGCACCGATAAACGGACCCACCTGATCGTTACTTTATCTTTTTTCCACAC
>Ga0100398_1005500_pt1 | contig 10154 bp, 11 predicted proteins | sample CryGeymeta201522_FD_81568 | JGI IMG/M metagenome (GOLD analysis project Ga0100398, IMG submission 81568) | Groundwater microbial communities from Crystal Geyser aquifers in Utah, USA - Crystal Geyser metaG 2015-22 | ecosystem: Environmental > Aquatic > Deep subsurface > Groundwater | place: USA... | reverse complement strand
TTCTGTTTATGGCCATTAATCAATTATGGCAGGCTTGGTAAATCTTTCACCGAGTATAAGTTAAGCGACTTGTCCTTGAAAACACCCCAATTTTCTTCAGACTCTTCAAGTATGGTCTCTATAGGTTCGGGAAAATTAAATGGAGTTTTAGATAAATTAACTGGCCTCCAGAGGCCGGTTCTTATGTTGAAGTTTTTTCTCCAATTAGGGTATGAAGTAGTGAGAAAATACTTACTCTCGCTCTTTTTAATCTCCGAAACGGCCTTGGTAATCGCCTCGTAAGAAAAATGTACAAAGCAGTCTCTGGTTAAAATCAGATCAACTTTAGGCAACTGTCCTTTAGTAATATTAATTACTGAAAATTCGGTGAAATTGTTTTTATATTCTCGGTTATTCTTTTCTACCATTTCCTTAACTATGTCGGCACCCAAATAACGTAAACCCGGTTTTTGAACAAGCTTCATCCAGTTGTAATCTCCACAAGGAATATCAAGCATGCTCTTTATACCGCGCTCCTTTAAAAGGCTAATTAATTTTTCTCGTAAACGTCCTGTAGCAGAAATACTTGAGCCTTTACCTGACAAACTTTCAGGATCTGACCAAAAATTATTCCTGTAGTAACGGGCAAACACATCGCTTTCATCAGCGCTTACCCCTGGCAACTTTAAGAACCGGCTAAGGTAAAGGCTATATAAAACGACCTCACGCGGAGCAATACGTCTGAACAATTTCCCCATATTCTAATTTTAACACATTGCGGAAGCGGGAGGATTCGAACCTCCGATGCCCTTTCGGGCATACCGCATTTTTCCCGATTTGTCTACGACGAAGTCGTAGCAACAAATCGCAATCCCGTGCAAAGCGGTGGGGGTGAGATTTGAACTCACGATGCTCTTTCGAGCATACCACATTTCGAGTGTGGCGCCTTAAACCAAGCTCAGCCACCCCACCGCTTTATTCGGGACGAGTGCGGCGCCTTCGGCCTCTCAGCCACGCTTCCTACAATTCGAAGATTAAATGAAGCAGTGCAAAGCTTCAAGTCGCCTGTTGCCTATCTTGTCCGATCGGTCACGATAGGAGACAGGGCTTTTGAATAGAACGCACTGCGGTTAAATCTTGGAAAGATTTTTATAGCTAATTCGTAAGCTCCCACAAAGGCTCCCATATAGAATAAGTCTCCCATAAGTGAATTCCTAAAGAAAGGCAAAGCCATCTCGTAGCATAAGATTAATCCTTGAAGCGTATGCGGATACATTCCCGAAAAAGCCCAAACGGCAAAGTTAGTCGTAAGATAAAAAAGTAATGCTCCGGCGAAGGTGCCGCCTATTACGGTAAAGACTGATTTATTATTTTTAACAATCCTTCCAATCGCCGCGTAAGCCAAGAAACCTAAGTAAACAACTAACATTATTTTCCAGTCATAGAATCCCACAAAGACGTCGCTTACAAGCATTACAATAATCGGAGTTAGCAGTAACCGCTTTCTCGTGGCGTACAGCCCGGCAAATAAAGCCAGTGCCCCAATTGGAGCAAAGTTAGGCGCGTGAGGCAGTAAACGCAAAACTACGCTTGAGACACTCAACAAAACTAATAAGATTAAAAATATTTTGTCGTTATTGTTTTTCATCGGTAAACCCCGTATAACAACTGCGATTGCAAGTTATTGATTAACTTGACGCTTAATGGGTTGTTGCCGACTTTTTTATTCATGTATAAGTCTAACGTTAGATTATAATAACTTGAGTTAATCTTATCGCAGTTGTTGTGACGGGGTAAATTTCCATTCAATTATATCACCGGCCTTTGGTATGTATGAAGAGGCGCCGACTTGCGAATATGTGCCATTAACCCAGAATTGCCAATACTTACCTTCGGTGCCATTCTTCTCATCGCCTATCCGCGTTATAAGCTCCCCTAAACCGGAGTAAGCCGCATAATACAACTCTATACCATCTTCAGCCAGCCTTTCTTTTGTAATTTGAAAGAGACTTTCAATGCCATTCGGCTTAATCTCCATCACTTTTCTTCTCCCACCTCCAAAATCTATAGAGATAAATGCCAATCCTTGCGACTCTCCACTTAAGTTTTGTTCTACCGGAGAAGATTCTTTAAGAGACAGCGGATTATCTATGATAAAGGAAGTTAAGCCGAAAAGACTTAAAGACAAAACACCCGTAATTATCAAACTAACCTTTAATTTGTTTAATGCCATGCTTTATTACAAGATAACTTACTCCCACGACCATAAACAGAAGCAAGACTCCTAAAATTCTGCTGTAAGTTAGAGGCAACTGCGGCATCAGAGCCAAAAACCAGGAACTTTTTTGACCAACTCTGATTTCTAAGGGGATTTTTACTCCGCCTCCAGCGTTAAACGATGAACTCGCAACAGGGCTCGCCACAACCGAAATATCGGTCCTAAATACGCCTTCTTCTCTTGGAGTTACCTGGACCGTCACCTCCTTTTCTTCCTCTGACTCAAGAATAAAACTTGAAGGCGATACTTTGACTATTGCGTCGAGGTCATCCGGGTAAACTTCGAAAATAGAAACTTCTCCTGAAGGATTTTTTATTTTCAATTTTTGAGTTGCTGTCTCGTAAACGTTTGCCGAAATTTTCAATTCTTTGGGAGAAACAGAAAGACTAACTGCTTCCGCGGAAACAATGGTAGACAAAGATAAAATTAAGAGAATTGTATATAAAGCGTATTTACTCATTGGCTTAATGTTGCCCAAAAGATAAGCTTGCCAGTTTTGGATCCGGCTTTAGAGTAAGAAGCCGGAATTTGCAATTTTACTTCAGCGCTTTTATTGCCGCCGCCTTGAAGATTTGCATTGAAGTTTCGCCACGAAACATTGTCAATGTCCAAATAATTTCTGAATACCTCGTCGCCTGTAACGGCGCTTTCAATATAGAGACCAACCTGCCCTTGATTAGTTATGCTCACGATCTGTGATTTAACACCTCCCGGTGCAACATCTCCAAAATTAAAACTATTTCCTCCACCAGAAACATTTACGCTAAAAGAAATCAAATCGGACTGGAAATCATTCCCGCCACCAGATCCGGAAAGTATGTTGGCATTCAAGTTTATTTCCGAGCCGCCCGGCTGCCAGTCAAAATTGCCGAAGTGCCAGATAACATAATCACCGCTCTCCAAATTATAATCAACCGCGCCAATATTGGGTATGGCAAAATTCACCGCGTAGAGCCAACCAACCAAATCATGAGCTTCATCATCCCCTATTTTCTTTAAGTAAGGACCGAAAGAGGTATCAACTATTTCGTGAGTAAAGCCGCAGGTCGGAGCGACTATCACAACCAAGTCCAACGCATTCGGAGCATCAACACTTCCCTCGCAAACTGTGCCGTCGCTCCCCTCAATTTTGTAGTCCACATTGGGAATTGCTGGTGTAGATGTCACTCCTACCGGATAATACTTACCCGTCAAAGCAATCACGGCGTAAGAAGTGGCCACAGGGCTAAAAGAATCCTCTCCAATCCCTTCTTGGTACTCAAAATATCCGCCGGTAGTTTGCAAAGATAAAAGGTGGTCTACGGGACTATTGCCATTCTTACTCCAGCTTGAGCCGTCCGGATCTTCGCCGAGTTTGTTAATCGCCGAAATTACCCAGGCATCGGAAGAAGCGTCTGAACCCGTTCCCCAAGGACTTTGCGGGTCATAAGGGAATCCGCCATCGTCATTCTGGGCTGATTTCAGGTAACTTACGGCATTTACGATATGCGAGTCGGTTTTGGCTATGCCAGCTTCAAGCAAGGCCATTATGGCCGTAGAAGTCATATTAGTATCACTATCCCCTCCCACCACAAAAGCCCAGCCGCCGTTGGTGTTCTGATTAGCCAAAATAAAATTCTTGGCGTCTGTAATTATGATATCGCTTATAGACTCACCGGCGGCAATAAGCGCTAAAACGCCAAAAATGTCATCGTTTAAAGTCGAAACGCTGCCAATTTGTCCGCCGGTGTGAAAAGTTTTAAGCACGGCGACTAAATCTGTGTCAGGAAAAGTTTTCGGATTCTTTCCGGCTGCGGCCAAAGCTAAGATGGGTGCTTCGTAATCCGTGGCGCTACTGCCAGTAGTGGATTTTAAATAATCCACGTTTGGCGACTCGCCGTTAGCAACCAGAGCCATCGTAATCCACGGATTAACGATTTTGGTTTTAAGGTAACTTACGGCCGAGTTAACGTCTCCGTGCGCCGACTGTACCGAAAAAACCGAAATAAAGAGCGAAAGAACGATTGATATTGATAATAACTTTTTCTTCATTGTTTTTTGTTGTTTTTGCGATTATTTAAAAATAAAACACCCGCCTCGAGGCGGGATTAAAATCACAAAAAATATATTGGCCCTTGCTCGAGGTAGTTAAATTGATGCAGGGTTGGCCATCGGACTTACGAAGTAACCGAGCACACAACGCTTTGTGTGCTTGGTACCGCGATCACCGTAACGGCATTGTGTGGGAATTCCTGCCTCGCCTAAGCGGGCGGGTCACCCACTTCCCCAACCGACGTCTAAATACTGTCAGCTGCACTTATCTTTTGAAAAATCAGGAATTACAGGATACTGATTCTAAATATAGTCTTGAAAGGTGGAGTTGGTCAAATAATCTGTGGATAAGCTTCATAACCATTCCCTTCTTCGGAAGTTAAATGCCGTAGCTAAACAAACTGACTATCCCGAAAGCGATAGCCAAAGATTCAAAAACAACAAAGAGTATAATTAGACTAATGAGAAAGAAGGTGATGGTTTTCGGAGTTTTTGACGGCTTACACGATGGACATAAAGCCTTTTTAAAAGAGGCTAAGAGTCACGGTGAATATCTCATAGCCGTGCTCCCACCGGATGAGGTGGTTAAACAACTCAAAAGTAGATTTCCGAAATTAACCATAGCGGAGCGGTTTGAACACTTAAGAAAGGCTGACCACGTTAATGCCGTGATAGTTGGAGATGCTGAACTCGGTAGTTGGAATGTTTTAGAAAATCACCGACCCCAAGTGATCGCCTTAGGGCACGACCAAGATAAAATTAAAGATGAGTTAGAAAAATACTTCGAGAAAGTTGATTGGAAGCCGGAAATTAAGGTTATGAAACCGTACGAAAAACATAATAAGCCCACACATTAGTGCGGGCTTATCTCTTTGAATGCCGTTGCGCCGATTAGGGCTCCTGTAACATCTACCGCCACATCCTTAACCATATCGTAATGGCTCACGTACCAGGCATGGCTTAAGACTAATTCCCCAAACTCCCATAGTACTCCAATGAGCACTACCGGAATAATGATGTTGAGATAAGTAGGAATTACACCTACATTCCTCAAAAGCACACTTACCAAAATGGCAAGTCCAATACTCACACTGCTGTGAGCGAAAATGTCGAAGCCGTTTACAAGGTTCCACCAGCCGAGAAATCTCCCGGCATCGGCCAAAAAAGGCACAGCGATTAATAATACTGACGCTAACAAAATTAGTTTGCGCATAGTATTTAATAATTAAGTTATTAATGAGCGGGGCTACCTTACCAATTATCTCGCTTTAAGTCAACAAAAAAGAGACTACGCCGGGGCGAGTCTCTTTCAAAAATGTAATGTCCCAAGCGGTGGGCAGTTCGATAGCCTAAGCGGGATATCTCCGTGGATACGCCATCCAGATACGCAACCTTTCAATGTTATTCAGGGTCATTCTCCGGACTATTCTCCACAAATCCTTGGCTATAAGACAGGCTTAGGCCTATCTTTATTCTGCTACGAAGCAGAACCGTCCCACCGATCGAGACACTACGATAATTAAAAGAACATCTCAATTGTGCTTTGATGATATCATAATACAAGATATTTGTCATTAGGGCTAAAAACGCTTTATTTTCCTTTTCTCTTCGGCTTGACGCACAGCGGATTCGTCCATGCCGAAATGGTGCGCGATTTCGTGCCAAACCGTATTCTTTACTATTTCCTTAACTTCCTCTTCGCTCTCCGCTTCGTCTTCTATGGGTTTTTGGAAAATAGTTATTTTGTCCGGCAACACTCCGGTATAGTTACCGAGACGCGCAGATTGCGGTATGCCTTCGTAAAGGCCGAACAGTGTCCAGTTGTACCGGAGTTTCAGTTTCTTTCTTTGTTCCGGAGTGGGGTTGTCTTCAATAACAACGGCTACATTGCTCAACTTCCGCAAAAACTTTTCCGGGATAGCCTCTACTCCCTCCACCACAATTTTTTCGAATCTTTCCTGATTCACGATAACTTATATTATTTTTTTTCGCCTTCCCTGTTGTGGACCTAGGCAGAATCGAACTGCCGACTCCTCATTGCAAATGAGGTGTTTTACCACTGAACCATAGGCCCGAAGCGATGAGCGCTAAGCAGAGATTAACAGGAAAATTAGTTGCTTTCAAACCCAGTAGTGAAAATTCGATTAACCCCACAGTTGTCTTGTGTAACAAGACGTATCGAATTTCTACTACTGGGCAAATAGTTCCTTCGCGTAATTCCAATATCTATCGTCGTTGTGTTTCACCTTTAACCAATACCACCATTCCCCTCCCCAGAGATAGTATTCGTCGAAGCCAGTGTCTTTGGCAAAGTTAATAGTCTCTTTAAAGTAATCAAGGCTGAAAATTTCCATCTGCCTTTCGTAAGTCAGTTCCGGCGTGCCTTTTTCGCCCCAAGGTTCCGCTTGAAGCTCGATGATGATGAAAGGTTTTTCGTAATCGCCTATGATAAACCTGGTTAATTTTTCTTTGACGCGGAAAAAGTTAGCGCTGACCGGGTAATCAACCACTCCCACATATTTGCCGATCGAAACCGGATAAACTCTCCTATACATAGTGCTCCCAAAGATGTCGCTGTAGGGCGCGGTCCGCCACCACATGCCCGTCTCTCCCCCGTCAGTAGTGATAATCGGCCTGGAATCGAGCGATTTTACAAGCGCCACTTCCCCGCCCAAATAACCGTCAGGCCTTCCTGGGCAACGGCCGAAAAAGAGAAACGGCTCGTTTTCCACCTGCCACATAATTACAGCATCGCTGCCGCGATATCTCTCCACAACCGCCTTTAAATAGTCCAGCACGGCGACCTCTTTCTCTTCGGGCGTTAACCCGGAAGTCCAGGAAGGCACGTGGCACTCCGGCCAGCGGGGCGTTTTCATTCCCATCGCGAGAATTACTTTTACGCCGCCACCATTCGCCGTCTCCATAAAATTATCCAGTTCCGAAAAATCAAAAATTCCTCTCTCCTTTTCTACCTCGTCCCAGTAAGCTATAAGACGCACATTTGCCGGTTTGAGTTCTTCCATAATCGCCGTAAAAGTTTCCCGCGGGTCAAGCCCGAGCTCCCTCGTAAATTTGTCTGAAAAAGTCACTCCCCAAGTTATCGGCCGGCTTGGGTCCGGCGCCGGCAAGCTTCTCGAATAACTTATGGCGCCGAGCCACAGAAAACCCGCTATTACTAAAAATGTAGCAATAATTTTCCCGGCAAGCGCTTTCCCCTTAGACACTTCTTTCAATAAAAACCAGGAAGCAAAGAAGATAACTATATACCTTAAGCTTTGGGTGGCATCAACCAAGGCGGGATGAGCCAAAAATATAGCCACGTATAAGAGAATCGAACCCAGTCCGGCATAAGCGCGGTTGGTAATATAAAGAAACTGATTCTTGGGCACCGATTCTTTTCTTGAAGCAGCGATACTCACGCGGAGCCGCGGGTAAAAGAGAAATGTTAAGACCGCGAGAGCGGCGCCAAATTTAATAAAGAAAAAGCCTGTAATAAAGTTGGTATTATCAAAAACTATTTTCGCAAGGACGTTGGAAAGCCCAAAAAGCGCAGCCGAAAGGATTATTAAGGAAATTGATTTTACGCAGACTCTCTTACCCGCCGATAAAAAGAGTAGCAGCCCGCCAACTACCAGAAAGGCAAAACCAACCAAATCTACAAGGGTCAACTGGTCCTTAAGCAGTAAAAAGCTTATGAAAAGCGTAAACACGGGAGAGAAGCCGCCGATAACGGGCAATGTCTCCGAAGCGTACCCACGGTGCAGAGACAGGAACATTGTAAGTATGGCGAGAATAAAGACTGCGCCCGATGCAAAAGACAGGAGTACGAGCGGGGCAGAAATAGCCTGAAATCCAAAGGGTAAAAGCACAACAGAGAAAAACCCCAGAACGCCAAGCCAGAAAGTATAAGCCCAAGGGTCAAGAAACCCGCGCTTAAGAATTGACTTATCGAAGACAGCTGAAGTGCCTAAGATGAATTGCGCGGCAACTGCAACTAATAGCCAAGTCATGCTTCGACTAAACGATTTTCAATTATCTTTTTATATTCCAAAGCGCTCGGCCTAACACTGCGTTTAAAAGTTTTATAGTCAATCTCTACGAGACCAAATCTCGGAGCAAACCCCTTGTCCCATTCAAAATTATCAAGCAAGGACCAATAAAAATATCCCCGCACGTCAACTCCTTTCTGAATAGCTTTATATATCCAATAAAGATGGTCCTTAATAAATTTTTCTCGCTTTTCATCCTTAGCGTCAGCAATCCCGTTTTCTAAAATATAGACCGGTAAATTATAATTTTTGAGATTTTTTAAAACATGATAAATTCCTTCGGGATAAATCTCGAAACCTATATCTGATACCTCACAGTTATCGTTTCTATTGAAAAACTTTGTAGGATGCAACCAATTAAATTTTATTCTATTGTGATAATAATAATTGCATCCGATAAAATCATGATAAGGCATAGTTTTTCTGAAAAACCAAAAATTCCAATACCGATTGGCTAAAAATTTCAAAATTCTATTCATAAACTTGCCCCCGTAGGCCTCAAAATAAATAACATTATTAGCAAAACCAACCTGCGAATTTGGATCGTATTGATGGATAATTTTGTAAGCCCTCTTATGAGTTTTGATTAAATTTTTAAGCACTCTTATGGTTTTTAAAAAACTTTTTTGCTGTGGAGGAAATCGTCCTCGAGAGTATGCTTCAAAAGCATAAATATCATCCGGTTCATTTAATGTTATCCAAAATTTAACTCCCAGATGCCGGTAAGTTTGAACAACCTTCGCCACATATCTTTCAAAGCAACGTACTGAATCCTTATTCAGCCATCCGCCCTTTTTAGCGAACCAAACGGGCAAAGTAAAATGCCACAAAGTAATGAATGGTTCAAGCCCGTTTTCTTTAAGCGCAAGTATAACTTCTCGGTAGTGATTCAGTTCGCTTTCGTTAAACTTACCCTTCTTCCGGTTCAATTCTTGACCACTCTATGGAAAAACGGTGAGCGTTGTGGCCGAGTGATTTGGCAATACTGAAATCTTCCCGGAAGCGGTTATAGTGGTCGCAAGCCCTGCCGGCGTCCCCTTTGTGCCACTTAGTCCAGTCGCTATTATTACCGCCTTCCACTTGATAAGCAGAAGTAGCTGCGCCCCAAAGAAAATCCGGCGGGAACATTGTTATTTATTCTCTTCTTTTTTATCGAAAAACCTTATGAGGTAAGAGGCAACAATACCTATAATAAACGTCATTAATATGGCGTATATGAATTTGGCTAGTAAAGTATTTTTAGCCAAAGGAAATAAATATTCAATAAGAGCCTTAATGGCATCATTCCAAGCCAAACCGGCTACCAGTCCCAGGGCGCCGACAATATAACCGGTCATCCTGTGTTGAAGCTCTTTCTTTCTGCCCTCGCCTTCTTTTTTTATTTTTTCTATATGAGCTCTAAACATCTCAATAAACTTAACGCCTTGAATACTTCCGCGCCAGCTCCACCAAGAATCTCACGCCCACTCCGGAAGCACCCTTAGCCAGATTCTGACCCTCGATGGTAGTCATAGTAGGAGCAATGTCCAAGTGAATCCAAGGATAGTCACCCACGAATTGTTTCAAGAAAATAGCGCCCAAGATTGCGCCGCCGTAACGTGTTTTAGCGGCATTGGCTACGTCCCCAAAAGTGCCTTGGATATCATCGGCATATTCGTCCCATAAAGGCAATGGCCAAATTTCATCCCCAGATTTCTCGCCCACGGCTCTCGCAATTTCTTCCAATTTACCATCATTAGTAAATAAGGCGCTCACCCTTTGCCCTAAGGCAACCATAGCAGCCCCTGTTAAAGTGGCAACATCGACAATCAGTTGCG
>Ga0100398_1005493_pt1 | contig 10161 bp, 8 predicted proteins | sample CryGeymeta201522_FD_81568 | JGI IMG/M metagenome (GOLD analysis project Ga0100398, IMG submission 81568) | Groundwater microbial communities from Crystal Geyser aquifers in Utah, USA - Crystal Geyser metaG 2015-22 | ecosystem: Environmental > Aquatic > Deep subsurface > Groundwater | place: USA... | reverse complement strand
TGAACAAAAGAATAACTCGCAGACATGGTATTAGTGGAAGCTCCAACCACAGCAATGGAGCGGGGATGGAAAGCGGTCTCTAATTTATGCATGGGCATCGTTTTTTTCAATATCTCCTTTTTTAACGGTCACGACAGAGCGAGTTTCAACGGCCACGACAGAGCGTGGCCCTCCTGTGCATAGGGCGTTTCAAAACAGAATTTTCCGAGGTTCTCTGGTGGGGGTAGGGGATACTTGCCATTGTAGCAGGCCAGGCAGAAGCTTGAAGGGTCCATCCCCGTGGCCTCGACCATACCATCCAGCGTCAGGTAGTGGAGGGAATCGAGACCGATGAAGCGGGTAACGGTCGCTACATCCCCTTCCCGCGCGGCGATCAGCTCGCCCTTGGAGGAAAAATCAATGCCGTAAGGACAGGGATGGCACGTGGGAGGACAGCTTACAACCATATGGACTTCCCTGACGCCATTTTCCCGGAGATTCCTCACCCGGTTACGGCTGGTTGTCCCCCTGATAATGGAATCCTCTACAATCAAAACCCGTTTTCCCATGATGAGAGGCCGCACCGGATTTAACTTGACACGGACACTGAAATCTCTCATCGGCTGGGTTGGTTGAATAAATGTACGTCCCACATAATGGTTGCGGATCATACCCATCTCAAATGGTATGCCGCTCTCCTCAGCATAACCTAAGGCGGCATAGTTGCCCGAATCGGGAAACGGCATGACCATATCCACATCCGGTCGGTATTCCCTGGCCAGGCAATGCCCGAGTCTTTTCCGGCAGAGATAGACATTTTCACCAAAGACCTGGCTGTCAGGCCGGGCGAAATAGATCAGCTCAAAGATGCAATGGGCCGGTTTGACCTCTTGAAATGGTGTCATGCTGTGCAATTCTGACTGATCAATGATAATTATCTCGCCAGGCTTTACATCGCGCAGGTATCTGGCGCCAACCAGGTCAAAGGCACAGGTTTCGGAGGCAACCACCCAGCCGCCATTAAGACTTCCAAGACACAGGGGACGAAAACCATGTGGGTCACGGGCGGCAATCACTTTATCTCGGGTCAGCATTACGATACTGTAGGCGCCTTCGATCCGGCTAAGCGCTCTTGTCAGGGCCTCCTCGATCCCGTATTTTAAATAAGGCGCCATCAGGTGGATAATCACCTCACTGTCCATCGTGGACTGGAAGATAGAGCCGCGGTCTTCCAGTTCCGTACGCAGGGATTGAGCATTGATGAGATTACCGTTATGAGCCAGGGCGTAATATTCATCGGCATGATGCACCAGGAAGGGTTGGGCATTGGAAAGGACGGAAGACCCTGTTGTCGAATACCTGACATGTCCGATGGCCATGTGACCGGGCAGCTTGCATAGGATGTCTTCATGAAACACCTCAGAGGCCAGCCCCATTCCCTTGTGTTCCCACACCTGATGTCCATCGGCCGTGGCAATGCCGGCGCTTTCCTGACCCCTGTGCTGGAGGGCAAAGAGACCAAAAAATGTAACGCGCCCCGCCTCCTCATGTCCATAAATGGCAAATACCCCACAAGCTTCGCGAGGCTTATCTTCATGACCTTCAAACAAAATCACAATCCCCCTTTAATCCCTTCAGGTTCAAAGTTCCGGGGTTCACGGTTCACGGTTCACGGTTAGACTGTGGATTCCTATTACTGGCTATCTCAAGAAATATGAAGAACACAAGCCAACCAACCTTGAACCTTGAACCTTGAACCTTGAACCTTGAACCTTTGAACCTTGAACCTTGAACCTTTTACCTTTGTGCATGGTAATCCTGAAGTGGACAGACCTGCCACTTTTCCTCACGCATGGTCATGATTGCCTCACTTAAGGCCCTTGCCCCGGCGATCGTTGTGGTGTAGAGAATGTTATAAATAAGTGCACCCCGGCGGATGTAATAAGCGTCAAGAGAAGACCGCCGTCCCATGCTCGTATTTATAACGAGTTGGATATCGCCATTTTTGATATGATCTACAACATGGGGACGGCCTTCACTGACTTTGAATATCATCCCGGCTTTTACGCCATGGGCTTCCAAATGGACTGCCGTGCCACGGGTGGCCATGATGGCAAAACCCATGTTTTGGAAGGCGCGGGCCACAGGAACGATTTTGTCCTTATGGATATCGTGCACACTGATAAAGACGCCCCCCTCGAGGGGCAACTGAAAACCGGCGGCCATCTGTGATTTGGCAAAGGCCATCCCAAACGAATGATCAATCCCCATCACCTCGCCCGTAGATTTCATTTCCGGCCCCAGGAGGATATCCACGTCGGGAAAGCGGTTGAAGGGAAAGACAGCCTCTTTCACGGAAATATATCCCGGTAAGATAGTTTCTGTAAAGCCCAGTTCCTTTAAGGAACGTCCCAGCATCACCTTTGTCGCCAGCTTGGCAAGCGGCACGCCGATCGCCTTGCTGACAAACGGGACAGTTCGGGAGGCGCGGGGGTTGACTTCCAGGATATACAGCACGCCCCCTTTGATGGCATACTGGATATTCATCAGACCGACAACTCCTAATTCCCGGGCGATCATTTTTGTCTGTTGTTCAATTGTAGAGAGGAGTTCCCGGGAAAAGGTAGTCGGCGGCAGGACACAGGCGCTGTCTCCCGAATGGATGCCGGCTTCCTCGATATGCTCCATGATCCCGCCGATAACGGTGTCTGTGCCGTCACTGATCGCATCTACGTCCACCTCAATGGCATCTTCAAGAAATTTATCAATCAGGATGGGATGATCAGGAGAAACGATAAGTGCCCTTTCCATGAACTGGCATAAGGTTTCCGGGTCGTATACAATTTCCATAGATCGTCCCCCGAGGACGTAAGAAGGTCTGACCAGAACCGGGTAACCGATACGTTCCGCCGCTCGGAGCGCCTGATCCACGTTCGTCACGGTGTCATTATCGGGTTGGTTGAGGTTCAAACATCGGACGATATCCTGAAACCGCTGGCGGTCTTCGGCACGGTCAATTGCATCAGGTGATGTTCCCAGAATTCTTACCCCTTCTGCCTCCAGGCCCTTGGCGAGGTTGAGGGGGGTCTGGCCGCCGAACTGGACGATCACCCCGTAAGGGTCTTCCGTTTTTATGATGTGCAGGACATCTTCCAGGGTCACCGGCTCAAAAAAGAGTTTATCCGACGTATCGTAGTCAGTGCTGACCGTCTCCGGGTTGGAATTCACCATGATGCTTTCATATCCCTCCTCCCGGAGGGCGAACGAGGCATGCACGCAACAGTAGTCAAATTCGATGCCCTGGCCGATACGATTAGGTCCTCCCCCCAGGATAACCACCCTTGGTTTCGAGGAGGGTCTTGCCTCGTTTTCAACCTCATAAGTAGAGTAGTAATACGGCGTATAGGCCTCAAATTCAGCGGCGCAGGTGTCAACAAGCTTATAAACGGGAAAGATGCCTTCGTTAAAACGTCGGCGGCGGACCTCCGCTTCCGGGATTTTCCAGAGTTGCCCCAGATAATGGTCGGAAAAACCCAGCCCCTTTGCTTCCCTCAGCAGTGCGCCAGAGGGTGGTGTCATTTTCAGGATATTTTCTGCCTCGACGAGTTCCCTGAGATGAGAGAGAAACCAGGGATCAATTTGTGTCAGGCAAGCTATCTCCTCAATGTCCATACCGTGATGAAAAGCGGCGGCAATATAGAACAGACGAAGAGAGTTCGGTTTTGTCAGTTTAGCAGTTAAAAATTCCCGGGGATTACGGACAGCTTCCGGCAGCGCCTCCGTAATACCGTACCGGCCAATCTCCAGGGAGCGAACAGCTTTCTGCAGTGCTTCTTTGAATGTACGGCCGATGGCCATAGTCTCTCCCACCGATTTCATCGAGGTGGTCAATATATCTTCTGTTTCGGGAAACTTTTCAAATGTCCAGCGGGGTATCTTAACGACGCAGTAATCTATCGTTGGTTCAAAAGAGGCCATTGTTTCCCTGGTAATGTCGTTGGGAATCTCATCAAGGGTATAGCCGACCGCAAGTTTGGCGGCGATCTTGGCGATAGGAAAGCCGGTCGCCTTGGAAGCGAGGGCCGAAGAGCGGGAGACACGGGGATTCATTTCGATGACAACCATCTTACCGGTCTGGGGATGAACGGCGAACTGCACATTTGATCCCCCCGTCTCCACGCCGATTTCCCGCATGATGGCAATGGCCGCATCGCGCATCCGCTGATACTCCATATCGGTCAGGGTCTGAGCGGGCGCCACCGTAATGGACTCTCCCGTGTGGACGCCCATGGGATCAAAATTTTCTATGGAACAGATAATCACCACATTATCCGCCCTGTCCCGCATCACCTCCAGTTCATATTCCTTCCATCCGAGGACTGATTCTTCCAGCATGATCTCATGGATCATACTGGCATCCAGCCCGCTTTTGGCCAGTTCTCCCAGTTCTTCCCGGTTATAGGCGACGCCGCTCCCCGTGCCCCCCAGGGTAAAGGAGGGGCGGATGATGATGGGAAAGCCGATAACGCCTGCAACCTCAAAGACCTCATCCATATTTTTCGCAAAGCCGCTGCGTGGCACCCTGAGCCCGATATGTTCCATCGCCTGGCGGAATTTCCCACGGTCTTCCGCTTTATGAATTACCGGGAGGGAGGCGCCGATCATTTCCACGCCGTAACGTTCCAGGACACCGCTTTCCGCCACCGCTACGGCCGTGTTCAACCCCGTCTGCCCCCCCAGCGTGGGAAGGAGGGCATCGGGCCGTTCCTTTGCAATGATTCTTGCCACAGCTTCCGGCGTGATCGGTTCCACGTAGGTCCGATCGGCCATTTCCGGATCCGTCATGATCGTTGCCGGATTAGAGTTGATCAGGATAACCTGATATCCTTCCTCTTTCAGCGCCTTACATGCCTGTGTCCCGGAGTAATCAAATTCACAGGCCTGGCTGATGATAATGGGGCCGGACCCGATAATCAATATTTTTGCCAGATCGCTTCGCTTCGGCATACCTTGCTCATCTCTTTAATTTGACAATTTGTAACTAATCAGGTAGATAGCATTGAAGGTAGAAGACTGTTAGGACACTTCAGCCTAAACACCTGAGCCGTTACTTTATTTTAACATGGAAAAAGATAAAGGCAAACAGATAATGGCTCCTCGAGGAAAAACAACCAGAGAACCGGGGAAATTGCGAAACCGGCTGGAAATGGAGTTGCGGCAGACCGTGGGATTGCTTGATAGCCTGACAACCTGTGTCGCAAAATGTGATCCCCATGGTGTAATAATTAACTGTAACAGCGCCTTCCTCCAGGGCACCGGTCTTAACCGGGAAGAAGTAATTTTTAAAAAAGTCTATGATTTGCCATGGCTTACGCATTCAAAGGAGGAACGGACACGTATTAAAGATGCCCTGACAGGGGCCCTAACCGGCAAGAAGAGCTCTCTGGAATCATTTTTCCATGTGAAGGACAGGGGGACAGAGCCTTTTTGTGTAAGTATAAACCCTCTTACCGATGAAACCGGACAGGTGATTTTTCTCTCCTTTGAGGCAAAGGAACTTACCGAACATCTTGATTCGTTACAAAAGCTTTTCCTAAAAGATAATTATTCTTCCCGGCTAAAAATCAGCGGCGCAACCGAGAAGAATCGTTTACGATCCGAAGCGCTTCAGGCGCGTTTGCAGTCAGAGAAACTCTCCTCATTGGGACATCTTGTCGCCGGCGTAGCCCACGAGATCAACAACCCTTTAACCAGTATCATCGGTTGTTCGGAATACCTCGCGAAAGACAACCAGTTTACCGGAAAAGCCAGGGAGGCGGTGGATATTATCCTGAATGAGGCCCGAAGGTCGAGTCAGATTGTGAGGAACCTGCTGAGCTTTTCCCGTCAGTCCGTGCCGGAAAAGGTTGTCGCTAACCTCAACGATATTGTGAAGGCCGTTCTGGAGATAAGAAAATATGGCTTAAGGGATAAGGGGATAAAGGTAAATCTTGAATTAATGTCTGAGCTGCCACCGGTTAAAGTGGATGTGAATCAGTTGCAGCAGGTCATTTTAAATCTTATCAATAATACTGTGGATGTCATAGAAGAATCCGGGAAGGGAAGCCAGATTACAATACGAACGTTCGTTAAAGATACCATGGTAATTGGCGAGATAGAGGATGATGGTCCCGGTATCCCTAATGATACCTTTCTCAGGATCTTTGATCCCTTTTTCACCACAAAGAGCCCGGGTAAAGGCACAGGTCTGGGGTTATCCATTTCCTATGGTATTATTCGGGAACATGAAGGGGAGATCGAGGTGAATACCTCCCTGGGAAAGGGAACAAAATTTTCTATCGGCGTGCCTGTCTATAAGCCCGAGAGATTAGTAAGGAGTACGGGTGATGGGTTAAGATGAAAATACTAATCGTAGATGATGAAGAGCATATTAGAAAAACGTTCCAGATGATACTGGCCGAGTGGGGTCATCAGGTCTTTGATGCTCCCGACGCCGGGTCTGCTTTGAAGATACTTGAAAATATCGCCTGTCAGGTAGTGATCACTGATCTGAAGATGCCAGGTGTCTCCGGGGAAGAACTGGTGCGGCTGATACGTGAACAATTTCCATCCACAGAGGTGGTGGTCATTACCGGATATGCGAGTGTGGAATCTGCCGTCTGTGTTATGAAATACGGCGCCCGTGATTTCCTCATCAAACCATTAAATCTTGAACATGTCCATATCGTTCTTTCGAAGATAGAAGAGCATCTCTCTTTAACCAAAGAGAATCAAAGTCTCAGAGAGCAGGTAAGCACACTTAACACCATTGTTTCCGAACGTTACGGTCTGGATGGTATTATTGGTAAAAGCAAGGCGATGCAGAATGTTTTTCGGATGATTACATCCGTTGCCCCCCTTGATTCTACGGTGCTTATCTCCGGAGAAACCGGCACCGGCAAGGAATTGGTGGCCCGCACCATTCATTATAACAGCCGCCGTAAATTACGGCCTATTATTACCGTTGATTGTGGCGTCCTTTCGGAGACCCTTCTCGAATCAGAACTGTTTGGTCATGAGAAGGGGGCGTTTACCGGGGCCTATAAGGGAAGGATGGGTCTCTTTGAACAGGCTGATGGGGGTACCATTTTTCTGGATGAGGTGGCAAATGCCTCTCCCGCCGTGCAAAAAAAACTTCTGCGTGTTATTCAGGAAAAGACCTTTGAACGTTTGGGGGGGGAGACAACCCGCAAGACGGATGTACGGATCATCGCCGCTACCAACCAGGATTTAAGTCAGCGTGTCAAGGACGGCACGCTTCGCACCGATCTCTACTACCGGCTTAACGTTATTCCCATTTATCTTCCCCCCTTAAGGGAAAGGGAGGAAGATATCCCCACCCTGGTCCGGTATTTTCTTGACAAATTTACCCACCAGATGGGCAGGGAACCCCTTCAGATTTCACCTGAGTCAATGGAACAGTTCATCAGTTATCCCTGGCCCGGGAATATACGGGAAGTAATCAATATCATGGAAAGAATCGCTATTGTAACGGTCGGCAATATGGTAAAGAAGGCGCCCCTGGATAAAAATCTGAGTCCTGAAGTTACTTTCTCTCCTCTTGCCGGCCTTGAAGCTCCGCTTAAAGAACAGATCAAGGACATTGAACGTCCATACCTTGTGGAGGCCCTTAAATTGTACAGGGGGAGCATCAAGGATGTTTCAAAAAAGACCGGCCTTTCTCCCCGCACAATCTACCGGAAAATGAAACACTACGGCCTGGATAAACGTAATTTCAAAAAATAGCCAGGGAAAGAACAGACCGGCAAAATGCACATGACAAAGAATACGGGGGGCAGCGACAGAATCCGAACGGGGAAAAGAGGAGAAGAGATAGCTGTTGAGTATTTGATGAAGGCGGGATATCGGATCATGGAGCGTAATTACAGATGCCTGTTCGGAGAGATTGATATCGTAGCAAGGGATCAGGACAACATTGTCTTTGTAGAGGTAAAAAGCAGGAAATCGGAAGAGTTTGGCGATCCCCAGCTTTCGGTCGGATTGAACAAGCAGAAAAAGATCTCCAAAATATCCCTGAATTATATAAAGGAAAAACACCTTCATCAATGTAACGCAAGATTCGATGTGGTGGCCATTAAAATGTTACCTCAGGGTAAGGAGGAGGTCGAACTCATTCAGAACGCCTTCGATCTGGCTATCTAAGGGGAAACAAAATTGAGCCCAAATCGTTTGCTTCATGAGAAGAGCCCTTACCTTCTCCAACATGCCGCAAACCCCGTAGACTGGTATCCGTGGGGGGACGAGGCTTTCCAAAGGGCAAAAAGCGAGGATAAGCCGATCTTTCTTTCTATCGGATATGCAACCTGCCACTGGTGCCATGTGATGGCCCACGAGTCCTTCGAAGATGGGGAAGTTGCCCGGATCCTGAATGAATCATATATTTCCATCAAGGTGGATCGAGAGGAACGGCCCGACATAGACCATGTTTACATGTTGGTCTGCCAGGCATTGACGGGACAAGGCGGATGGCCCCTTTCCATCTTCATGACTCCGGAGGGAAAGCCTTTTTTTGCCGGGACCTATTTTCCGAAAAGAAAAAGGATGGGCATGTCAGGTTTTGTAGAACTCCTGACCCAGATTGCCTCCCTGTGGCAAAACGACAGGGGCAGGATTTTAAGCTCGGGAGAAGAGATTGCACAGGCCGTCCAACCGAAGGGTGGCCCCGTGTCGGAGGAGCAGATACTGGGCCTGCATACCCTGCAAAAGGGACACGAAGGACTTGCGAGGAGTTTTGATCCGAGGTGGGGAGGGTTCGGAAACGCCCCGAAGTTTCCCCTGGCCCATCAACTGACCTTCCTCTTGAGATGGCACAGGCGCAGGGGAGATGCCCAGGCTCTTGTCATGGTGGAAAAGACTCTCGATTCCATGCGCCGGGGCGGGATTTTCGACCAGATCGGTTTCGGCTTCCACCGGTACTCCGTGGATGAAAAATGGCTTGTCCCTCATTTTGAAAAGATGCTCTATGATCAGGCCTTGCTGGCCATGGCTTATACCGAGGCGTATCAGGCCACGGGAAGCAAATCCTACGCGGCGGTTGTCCATGAGGTCCTAAGTTATGTCTTGCGGGAAATGACGGACCCCGAGGGAGGATTTTATTCCGCAGAGGATGCGGACAGCGAAGGCAAAGAAGGTCTTTTCTATCTCTGGAAACCTGGCGAGATCAAGGAATGCCTGGGGAATGAGCTGGGAGGGATTTTCTGCGACTTCTACGACATCACTGAAACGGGAAACTTCGAGGACGGCTACAGCATCCCCCGTGTCCCCCTGGAGTTGAATGATTTTGCCGTTCATAAAGGAATGACCCCTGAAGAACTCGATGCCGCCTTAGGGAGTGCAAGGGAACGGATCTTCAAGTGAAATTCGCTATTTGGAAGAGGCGCTGACCATGAACACGGCCATATTGGACCTGTTCTGGGATGAGGCAGCGGAAGGCCTATTCTTCACGGGACCGGACAACGAGGCCCTCATCGTGAGAACAAAGGATATCCAGGACGGCGCCCTTCCCTCCGGCAATTCGGTGGCTGTTCTGAACCTCTTGCGTCTTGGCCGCATGACCGGAAATATCGAGTTGGAAGAGAAGGCCGACCAATTGGCCCGGGCCTTTGCCGGTGAGATTGCCTCCTATCCGGTGGCATACACCCAGTTTCTCAGTGCCCTGGATTTTATGGCCGGTCCATCTCAGGAGATCGTCATTGCAGGGAATCTTGCTCAGGAGACCACCCGGGCGATGATCGAGACTATTCATCGGATATTTCTGCCCAATAAAGTCCTTATCTTTCGGCAGGAGGGAGGCGGAGGCGACAGGCTTTCCGCAATCTCTCCCTTTCCGGCAACTCTACAACCTGCGAAAGATCGTCCGACCGTTTATCTTTGCGAAAAGTACACCTGCAAAGTACCGATCTTTAATATCGAGGAGTTGAAGTCCGCCCTGGTTACGAAGGAGTCATAAGGATGACCTCCCTCCAGCACTTGCGGCGTGTACTGAGGTAGGAATACCTCATACCATTTCGCTTTCAAAGGATAACGCGGCGGCAAGGAGGAGTCACCGCAGGCGTATTACTAATACGTCGAGGACGCCGACGACGAAGCCAACAAAGTTAGCCAAAGAAAGCGAAATGGTAT
>Ga0100398_1005490_pt1 | contig 10164 bp, 8 predicted proteins | sample CryGeymeta201522_FD_81568 | JGI IMG/M metagenome (GOLD analysis project Ga0100398, IMG submission 81568) | Groundwater microbial communities from Crystal Geyser aquifers in Utah, USA - Crystal Geyser metaG 2015-22 | ecosystem: Environmental > Aquatic > Deep subsurface > Groundwater | place: USA... | reverse complement strand
CTATTCTTTAATGAGTTTCTGAATAACATTACATTCTCCTGCTTTTACATTTATCAAGTATGCCCCACTTGCAAATCCGTTTAAATTAATAATCTCAGTTTGATTATCGGATTCTCCTTTGGTTATTAGCTTTCCGTTTAAATCTGTGAACTTATATTTTAAAGGAAATTTGTTCCCTGTGTATTCAATTGAAACTTTATTTGAAAAGGGATTTGGATAAACCTTTATATGGGATTTTTCCTCTAACTCTTTTATGTTGGTTGTGATTTCTGTTTGGTCAGTTATCAAGCCAGATTTTAAACCATATGCAGTAACCGAAAATGCCCATTCATGGGGATTTCCATTGCAATCATAGTAAGTTAAAATGATTCTGTTGTAGCTATATATTGCGCCTGTACCATCCCAAATATTAACTAATCCATTTCCATAAACTGGAACATTATTTTCCTGATATACTAAATTTGTACCAGTAATTCCTGTATAAACTTTAATATTATATTTGGTTACAAAAGTCTGGCTAATTCTCACAAAATCATCATAACCGTCACCATTTGGTGTAAAAAATCCATCAACTGCAATACAAGGATCCTGGCACCCCCTGTCTGCTTCCGTCATCAGTTCGTTATCAATACTTACGTAAAATATAGCGCCTTTTGAAACCTCAAAACCTCCATTCAGGAATATATTCATACCAGCTTCTAAAGAATAACTGCCGCTTTTTAAAGCAAGCGATGCATTAGGATCAGGATCGGCAATTAAATCGTAACGGCTTTTAACCGGGCCGGCAATATCCTTTAACGTTTTTAGGGCAACCACATCCTGCATACCGCAGGGGTAGCAGGGACCTCCGCAATCGATACCGGTTTCGTTGGGATCCTGTAAGCAATTCCGGCAATGTGCAGGCAAAGAAGAAGGTAATGGGGGTGAGGGATTGGAGCTGGAGGCTGAACCTGTTCCCAATGGATCAAGAGTAGAACTTATTTCAAAATATATCTCTGATATCCTTCCATTTGTTGTTCTATGTTTAATATTATTTGTTCCAATATAACCACAGTCTTTTTCATCTCCCGCAGCGGTGTGCCAACCAACAACTTGGCTTAAAGAGTTAAAAACCGGTGCTCCAGAGCTACCATCTTCAGTTAGTCCGATATCATAATTTAAATAAAAGTTATTTCCTGGTGCACTCGTGGCATTGTTATTATCCTTATTAATTTTTTTAACGTCTCCCTCAGGGTGATGAATACAAACATAATTTACATTGTTGCTATTATAAACATCATAGTTTTTAGACCATGCTGCATATTCAACATCGTAATTAGACAATGTACTAACTGTCGCATTCGGTTGTAATATAGCATAATCTTCACTTGCTGAATATCCTACCTCATATGGTAATATATTAAAACTATGCCCTATTGATTTTCTCAGGAAGGATAGAGGAAGAACGATACCCCTATTTTTTTCTGGGTTATCATCACCACAACTACTGTTCTCGTAGTCAGTTACCGCCATCAATGTATAAGGATAATCGTATCCATCTACTACATCTCCATTTATTAATTCGACTTTAAATAAATGGCCAGCTGTTAATAATAACGGACTTTCCATATTATTATAATTGCCAACTTTATTTAAAAAGACACCTGTCCCATTAATATATCCAGTTTCATCAATTGTGCCATCATTGTTTGTGTCTATTCTCGCTATCAAATTAAGATAAACAACTGAGTTTTTTTCATCTTTCCAATTTAAACCTTCAGTACAAACAATATCCTTTTGGCAACTTACAAAATCTGAATTTCCCCAAAAACCACTTTTTAAATCCAAGCTATTTTCAGAAGACGGATTACCAATTCCGATAAAGCCATAAAATATGTCTTTTACTATTATAGGTTGGTTACATTTCAATCCTTTAGGTTCAAAGTATTCAATAGTTAATTTAGTTCCAATTACAGTTTCAGGCAAGCTGTGATATTTCGGAAAAAACTCTGGCAGATTGTTTTGGGTGTAAATTCTCGGAGGTTGCCGAAACCTCGATTCATCTTCTGCAATTACAGCTAGATAAGTCCCTTCCCCCAATTCCTGAAAACTAATACCTATTCCAATACTTTTAACAGAACTACCTTCAATGCTAAATCTCCACAATGTTCCTTCTTTCAAATTAACTTTTGTTGCTGCTTTCTTTAAATCAAATGAATCAATATATAGACTTATTGCAGATACATATTGCCCTTCCAATTCGTTGAATGATTTACCCTTATTACGCTTTCTGCATAATGAATCATTATCGAAAACAGGTAAAATATATGTTTTGACTTTATTGTTATTAATTTTTTTCACGTATCTTTCAACTTGTGAGAAAGGAATAATGTTACCAAATTTATCATATTCCAATTGTGCTTTTAACTGCAAAGCAAAAAGCACTATTAATAGCATCAATATTATTTTCTTCATGATTTATTGTTTTTTCAGTTGTCAATAACCCTTTTTTGGCAGCAAGTTTTAATAGTTCATCTATTTGTTGCTGCTGTTCTTTAACCGATTCAACAAGTACTGGAATCAGACCAATATAATCAACATACATATAACCGTCTTTGTCCTCCTCAACTAGTTCCGGGAATATTGCCTTTAAATCCTGCGCAACAAAACCTAACCTTGTCTTTTCCTTAATTCTGCTGCTGCTAAGCAATGCCAAATCGGCCTGTTCTTTTTCGGTTAAATTACCTTTCGGTATTTCTACATTTGCGTTTTCGTTTTTCAGTGTATAGCTCACCCCGTTTAGTTGCAATAAAGCCGAAAGCTTTTTATCAATCGGTTTTATGTTTTCCTTAAACCGTGCATCTGAACTCAGGAGAAATCCTTTGGCGTAAACATCGAGTTCAAATTTAAAACGGTCGGGCTCTGCAATATCGAATTTGCCGATTATCTTATTATTGTTATATCCCTGGTCGTAAGTTAAGTATATCCCTTTTTTACCGTGCAGATGTAACCTATCCGAGTCCCAGTTTGTACCCAATTCGCCTATAAAAACATTCGAGCCATTTAATTCAACACGGCCATAATCTCCAAAACCAATCCTTCCATTTGCCAGGTATTGTGTATAAGGCCCATAAATCTGCATCGACAAATCCTTGTTGGGGTCGTCTCCCACTAAATCACCATTTATCTTTATTTGTCCTTCGCTGTTTACCCTGATTTGTGCCTGACTTGTGAAAACCAGCACTAAAAAACACACTATATAAATTGGAAAAATATTTTTATTCATGATTTTATTTTTTTGAAGTTAAAAAGTTGGAATTAATTTATTGAAAGAACTGATTTTAAGGCTGCAATTTTTGTTTGCTGTTCTTTGATTGATTCTACAAGTAAGGGGATCATCCCAATATAATCAACATATAAGTAACCTGTTGAATCTTTTTCCACTAAATCGGGAAAAACTTCCTGCAATTCCTGGGCCACGAACCCAATGTTTTGCTTTTTGCTGTTTTTCAGTTTTTCTTTGATCTGGGCAAGTAAAGCGATATCGCTTTGTTCTTTCTCCGATAATGATCGTCCACTTTCCGGTAATAAAGTTGAATTTTCAATCTCCAACTTTAAATTATAGCAGATGCCATTTAACAATTTTAACTTATCCAAAGAGTTCTTCATCGGTAAAATATTTTCTTTAAATCTTTCATCAGAATTTAGCTTAAAACCTTTGGCATACACATAAGTATTAAAATAAAACTTCTGTGGTTCTGTAATTAACCCAAGGTCCATTTTTCCAATTATGTTGTTGTAACTGTACCCTTGTCCCCAGGTTAAATATAAACCTTGCGATCCGCAAAGTTCCAGTTTATCCGAGTCAATATTAGTTCCCAACTCGCCAACGAAAACCCTTCTGCGGAAAAGGGTCATTTCATTTAGCCCATAGGAACCAAAACCAATCCTTCCGTTTGCAAGATAAGCACCATACTTGCCGTAAACCTGCATTGCCAAATCTTTATTAAGATCGTCAGTGGGCCTGTCGCCAAAAATCTTAACGCGGTTATCATCATACACTTTAATTTGGGCAATACCATTAAAGTTGCAGATAATGAAAACCGTAGAAAATAAAAATAAAATAGTTTTCATACTTTTGTAAAGTTTTAAATGGGCTGGCGAGCGCGAACTCAACCAGCCCGGTTATTTAAAATAGTTGTTGTAACCCGGTTTGTAAAAGGGCTGGGTTGCTTTTTGCCCTTTGGTTATATATTGAGTTTAATCATGGTTTTTCCATGTACATTATTTTAAACTTTGTTCAAAAATCCGTTGTAAAAAAGCGTTAGCGACAGGGGTTTTTATCCTGGGCGTAACAGTGGCAAAGATAGTGCATTGGGTTTATAAAGCACATGAATTTTACCTCCACCCCCCATAATTTAGAAACGTTCTAAATTAGTTATTTTGGAGTATTCACCCGGTGACGAAAAGTCAACGGGTGAAAACCAAAAGTATCACCATTTATAAGTAAACGAAACCGATGGAATAATCGGGAACAAAGTAATCTGCTTTATCTTGTCGCCCTGTTTGTAATAATACCAGGGATTTAGCCGGTTGTAAACATTGTAAACCGAAAAATTCCAGGCATAGGTATTACTGGCGCTTTGCCTTTCGATTCGGTAAGAAAGATTGAGGTTGTGGAAAGCAGGCATTTGATAATTGTTAACCGAATTCATCAGGCTTCTTTTAGCAAACCAATCGGCCCCGTAACGCGAACCTTCCATGAGTGGTAGCGGAATCCCCTGGTATTCCTGTTCTGCCAGTGTGATATATTTGCCCGAAGCATAATTAAAATTTGCAGAAAGTTCCCTTTTAATGTTTTTTCCTTTCTTCTGAATTTCACAAAAACAGTAGTTAAAGTTGATGCTTAACTGGTGACGCCTGTCGTATTCATACGGAAACTCCTTACCGAAATTTATTTCATCGAACTGGCGGGTGCTTTTCGAGAGCGTGTATGCAATCCAGCCTGTCAGGTTGCCGGATGTTTTTTCTGCCATAAATTCAATTCCGTAAGATTTGCCTTTGCCGGTGGCTACAAAATCTTCCCAACTGTCATCACGCTCTTTTAAAGCCAATGTTCCGTCTTTGTACCTGAGAACATTTTGAAGTCTGGTGTAATAAATCTCTGAAGAAAAGCGATAGCCATTGTTTCGTGTCCAGAAAACTCCTGCCGAATAAAGGTCAGAGGTTCCCGGTTTGATTTTAGCTGTTGATGAAACCCAAAGTTCGGTGGGAATTCCGAGTGTGGTATTCTGAAGCTGGTGCAAATACTGGTTCATGCGCGAATACGACAGTTTTGTTGAAACCTGTTCAGAAACTAAGTGGCGAATTGACAAACGCGGCTGTAGCCCCGGATAACTTTTGTCTTCTGTCAGCATGTTTCCCGCCCGCAATCCTGCGCTGGCCTTTAGCTTCTGAGTTAAATCAACATCAGCTTCGAGGTAAACTTCAGTTATAAAATTATGGGTGAAAATGTCTTTGTTCAACAAAAAGGAGGTTGAATCGGATTGATACGAAATTATTTCGGGACTGAATTTTTGTAACGAAATATTGTACCCAAACTTTACTTTTAGTTTATCACAAGTCATCCAGTCAAAATCCCCTTTTTGTGAAATATCGTTTAGGTTGTTGTACCCCTTATAAATTTCATCGCCTTTTTTATCGAACTGGTTATAATATTCCTGGCGGAACCTGCTGTTGTAAACCGTAAAATTGGCAAACAGATTAGGCGAAAAAATGTGGTTCCACCGAAAAACACCGGTAAGGTTTTGCCAGTTATAACTAAATTTGGCATAATCACTACGATATCCACTTTCATCTTCCATCATGTAAGCATCGCGACCAGTGTAAAAACTGAGATAAACCCGGTTGTTTTGATTAATGATGTAATTGCTTTTTGCATTAATATCCCAGAAACCATAAGTTATTACCTGCGCCCCTTCATTTGTGTTCTCTAAACGTTGCGCAGCCAGCAAAAGCAGGTTGGCCCAGGTTGTGCGACCTGAAACCATAAAAGATGCTTTATCCTTTTTTAAAGGACCCTCCAATGTAAAATGACCTGCAATTGGGCTCAACGAAAATGTGCCCTGCCGCTTTTTCAGGTTTCCTTCTTTCATTCCCACATCCAATACCGAACTTAACCGTCCGCCAAACCGGGCAGGCAGGCTGCCTTTGTACAGTTTGGCTTCGTAAACCGCATCGTTGTTAAAAGCCGACATAAAACCCCACAGGTGGTTAACGTTGTACACAGGCACTCCGTCAAGCTGAATCAGTGTCTGGTCAGGGCTTCCACCGCGAACGCTGAACCCGGTGGAACCTTCGGTGGCAAAGGAAACCCCGGGAAGCAACTGAATTGCTTTCAGTAAATCGGGCTCTCCCAGAACAGCCGGTATTTTTTCAACAACTTTGGCTGGTAAGCGATGAACCCCGATGGAAGGAGACAACAAAAACTCCTGTTGATTTGCGGCTTTAATTTCCACTTCGCCAATCGAAATTCCGGGGTGCAATTGAATATTGATTATTGTATCTGAAATCAGCTTCATTTCTGTGAAAAAAGGTTCAAATCCAACGAACCGGGCTTCAATTTTTACCCTTGCAGGCTGAAGCGATAAACTGAAATAACCAAATTCGTTACAGGTTGTTCCTTTGTTTGAACCGGGAATAAATATAGTTGCCCCGGTAAGTTTTTCACCCGATGCAGCATCGGTTACATATCCGCTGATAGTTACCGGTGTTTGTGCAAATGAAGAAAACACAAACATGATATGAAAACCTGTTATTATATGTTTTAGAGAGTGCTTCATTTCCCGTTGAATTTTTCAGAAACACTGTTATAAGAACCAAAAATACCGGTGCCTCCATTAATGTTGGAATACATTGGAAAAGGGGCATAAACAATGGGCATATCTTCAGCATACATGTCATTCTCTTCAAGAAGAATACTCGATTTCATGTATTTGTCGAGATGATAATCGACAGATAACACAAATACTTCCTGTTGACCGTCGTTAATGTCAATGCTATTCGGATGGAATTGCACATTTATGGTATCTGTCGGCACTTCATTGCTGTTCAGCCTGATATAGTATTCGTAATTATACATATACCCGTAACCTTGATCAACAAGACGGTTAAAATCGTCGGCTAAGCTGTAGTCTGAATAAACCGATGATGCAATATCATAAAAGGGTTTTCCATTATACCAACTGAATCCTTTTGCCGAAATCCAGTAAATACTTGCATCTGAAGGATTTCTTGTAATTGAAACCAAATAATCAAAACTTTCCACATAATCTTTAATAGCAGTAAAACCTGCATCAAAATTTTTGGGAACTATGGTTTCCGCCCAAACTTTTTTTGTCCCGGTTGAGGCTTCAATCCTATACTTTTGACCAGGTTTTACCTGATGGGCAAAATAAAAGTGAGTAGAATCGACTTTCGAAAAATTCCCTACTAATTCACCTTCTTCAAATAATGAAACGGAAATTTTTTCAACGCTGCCAAAATTATTCTTATCTGTAATTAGTTTTGAATAAGTAATTTGTGCCTTAATAGTGTCTTTGTCAGGATTTAAAAAACAGTTAATTGTAATTACCTTATCCTTTTCCAATAAAGAAAAGTCAACCTCTCCAATGCAGGATACTTGCAAAAAACAAAGAATGATTAAGAAATATCGCATGTGTTTATTCTAAAAAGTTTGTCGCCTATGAACTTTATGGACATAGGCGACAAATCTATTATTGGTTTGAGTAATTAATAGTTTTTCGATTATTGTAACCAAATCCTCTTGACCAAAAGGTGAAACTATTGTTATAAATCTCGGGAATTACTTGTGGATGATATCCGGTTAATACGTCATAATAGCGCATGAACCTATATGTACATCCTTGATCTGTTTCAGAAGATGTATAATCAGCCTGATTTTGATTATAAACATATTTTGGATAAATGTTTAATCCTTCATACATTTTCCAGAATTCAATATGCAGATTGATGCCTGTAATATAATATTGTGTCTCGTTGTACGACCACCAAATTTTTTTGCGTTTCTGTCGCATCCAATGCTTTAGTTCAAATCCATTTTCAGTGTAGTACGTAGTACCATAACCATATCCGGAATAATACAAACTAATTAATTGATAGCTATATTCCAATCTAAAATTACTATATTCAAGAGTAGTAGAAGCCAATGTCCCCCACTGTACCGATTTTAATAAGCTATTTTTATTAGGATAAAATACCTTTACTTTAGTTGTATCAGAAATTATTCTGTCAAGATTTAGTAAATCATTTTTTGTTCCGTCCATTATCATTATTTCCCGATCTTTAAAGAATTTGTACAAAGTTTGTCCGATTTTTACCTCACCTTCTGGGTTTAACACCTTCTGCCATGCTGTCGCATAAAAAGGTAACAAAATATCATTGTCAGAAGTAAAGAATAGTTTTCCATCATATTCAGCTTTTATTTTTTTGTAATTTTCTTCTGATTCTTCAATTTCTAATTTTGAATAAACTTCATTTAGCAAAGAGATAGCTGAAAAAAAGGCAATTTCTTTTTCCCAATTTTCAAATTCAGATTTACTCATCAAATCCAGTTTATCAGATACTTTGGCATAAGTATCAAAATCTTTAAATACCAAATACCCGTTTTCAACATACACATCGGGTTTAACCGCTGCCTGCGGTTGTTCGTCTGCCAGTTGGCTGACCAGTTCTTCTTTTTGGCAACCATTAAAAATGGTTAATGCCACGGCTACAATAGCCAAAACAATAATTTTTTTCATTTCTTTGTAAAGTTTTATGGAGCGGGAAGCTGTGAACTTCCCAGTCCAGGTTAATAAAACATTTTGTTGTAACCCGGTTTGTAAAAGGGCCGGGTTGCTTTTTTTCCCTTGGTAATATATTGAGTTTAATCATGGCTTTTCCATGTACATCATTTTAAAAATATTTTTCAAAAATCCTTTGTAAAAAAAGCGTTAGCAACAGGGGTTTTTTATCCTGGGCGTAACAATGGCAAAGATAGAACAACGGTTTAAAAAATGCAATTAAATTTTACCCCCCCCATAATTTAGAAACGTTCTGAATTGGTTATTTTGGAATATTCAACCGGTGACGAAAAGTCAACGGGTGAAAAGCCAGAAGATATTTTTTCAATCTGCAGATTTTAATAAAAGATAGCAATTATAGATTCCTGCCTGTTAGTACTTTATTCCCAATTCAGTATATTTGTAAACAATTACCAACAAAATTGAAACATCATGAACTTACAATATATTTCAGATGGAGAAGGCGAAACAACCGGTGTTTTTATTCCAATTAAAGAATGGAACAAACTTAGAAAGAAATACAAAGGCATTGAACTGGAAGTAGATGATATTCCCGGCTGGCACAAGGATTTAGTAAGAGAGCGTTTGGCAGGGTATGAAAAAAATCCCGGTTCAGCTTTGGATTTCGATGATACACTTGATAAAATTGAAAAAGAGCTGTAATGTTTAAGGTAGTAATTTTGCCACTGGCGAAGAAAGATATTATGAAGCCGCTCAATGGTATAGTACCAAACAACCAGATCTTGGGAAAAGATTTACCGGTGAAGTTCGCAGCAAAGTGAGTTTTATTGAGAGAAATCCGATGGCTTGTGCCAAAAAATATGATAATGTCAGAACTGCTGTTTTAAATACCTTTCCCTTTTTAATTCACTACACCATCGATGAAATAAAAGAAATCATCATAATTTCTGCGGTATTGCATACTAGCCGTAATCCCAAAATCTGGGAAAACAGGTAATAAGCAGATTATTTAATAAGGTCAGTCATACTATCACTTCAGGTGATGGTATGACTAATATTATCGTTCTAATATTCACTAAGTTACGAAAAGTCAACGGGTGAAAAGCCGGAAGATATCACCATTTGTAAGTATAAGAAATAGAGGGAATTATTGGAAACAAGGAATACTGATATAAACTTCTTTCTCCATTTGAAATTTTAAAATAGTAGTAATAAGGGTTTTGCCTGTTGTAAAGATTGTAAACCCCGACATAGATGTTTCGTTCCCCCTTTTTTAACTGCTTTTTAAAATTGAACCCAACATCGAGCCGGTGATATGCCGCTGTTTGAAAGTTATTTACACTTCCATAATAATGTGCTT
>Ga0100398_1005480_pt1 | contig 10172 bp, 12 predicted proteins | sample CryGeymeta201522_FD_81568 | JGI IMG/M metagenome (GOLD analysis project Ga0100398, IMG submission 81568) | Groundwater microbial communities from Crystal Geyser aquifers in Utah, USA - Crystal Geyser metaG 2015-22 | ecosystem: Environmental > Aquatic > Deep subsurface > Groundwater | place: USA... | reverse complement strand
ATTGGTTTCGTGCCCCTGGTTCTCCCGCAGCGTAGCGGAGGGATGGGGCACATGGCTCAGCCCCGCGTTCTCCCTGAGCGAAGCGAAGGGAGAACGTCAATAATCAGCCGACCGGCCCATGACCGTGCTATTTTGCACAGAGCGTATTCCGGGTCGGCTGGATTAATTTGTTAAACGATCTTTTTATTTTGTTCCGCTCTTACAGAATTTATTTTAAAAAGTTTAATTATTACCCAAACAAATGCGATTAAATGAATTACTTTAGCTGTGTTCGTTAGAATTATAAGCGGACTTCCGTATGCAGGTATGACAACTTCTTGAATTACTAATAATATGCAAAGCACTATATACGAAAATAAAATGAATATTGATACGCCTTTTGATTCCTTCCATAGACGAATTGTTGCTATAACAATAAATATTAATCCCAATGTTCCCGATATTAGGATTAAGGCAGGTGGAAATCTTAAATTTCCATCAAGATCAGTAGCAGATGCTACAACGGCTAGTATGTAAGCGCCTATACCCAAGATAGCGAGTATTTTGTTTGTCATAATCTTCGCGCATATGGACGGTTTAGAAGTTATACTCTGTTCATCAAAAGAGTGCAGTTTTGCAATTTCAGCAACCGCCAAAGCCATCTTCATGCGTTCGCCAGAATCATTTACCGTTTGAATGTCGGCGGACACACCAATCTCAGAACCACTGGCATAAAGCACTTCCGATGCTAGCTTGTCGCTATGAAGAAGGCTTGTTGCTTTTTCAAATAATTCTATCGACAACTGCATTTTGTCCTTACACAATTGCAATGCGTCACGCTCTTCATCTTGATAGGCGGTAGTAATCCTATCTATCCCATCTATCCATGAAAGCCAAAGATGAAAGTCAACAGCGCTTGACCTACTTGGTGACTCAAGGTAGATAATTATTCGTTGAGACGCCAGCAAAAGCAAACCCTTTTCTGCCATAGAAGTATCTGTATCTGGTGGACGCAATACAACACTAATAACACCGGCATGCAAATGCGTCGAAGATGGTAGACCTGTCCAATCATTGCGTTCAGCAAAAGAACGGACCGATTCAATCTTGTTAGCCTGCAACACGTTGTCGGGCAGCCTAATACCAAATTGAGGCATTGTATCTTCTCCTGTTTAACGACCTAAATCAGCGGCGCGGGCAACCACGTTTGCAAAAATCAAAGGGCGGCTATTCCGCGTCCGCTGGATTTTTTGGTTAGGCCGATAAAACCGAATTTACTTTATTCTTACCATCTTATCTCTAAGTTGTTGGGGTACGTTCTCAAGTAAAACAACCGAAATGGCCCCATCTGAAAAATCGTTATTATAAGCTGATTTTTCTCCCAATGATGCAGTCACTTGTTCCGGGCTCAAATTGTACATAGCACCATTTAATGGATCGACTATAAACCAACCAATTAAACCGCCGAACACCAAATTTCCAGCAATATACCAACCATTAGGGCTGGAAGTGACGGTTATTATCTGTGCATCATAACCATCCTTGGAAATTTTAACAGTGTAATTCTTCCCTCCCCAATAACTACCATCACTTTTTTGTAGTGTCACAGTCGTAGGTGTTTGTCCTCTAAATACTTGTACGCCTTTTTCATCTGTTATAAGAACTGTTGCACTATCAGGAGTACTATTTATTGGCATGAGGTGGGTTTTGTCACCAACAATTGTTGCGCAACCTGCAAATACTATCACCAAAATCAAAGACAACGGCTTCAAAAACTTTTTCATTTCCTCACTCCTTTCTGTTTAGATCAACTTTGAGTTATTGATTCTGTCACTATTTTTTGATAATTCACCAATTATTCACGTCGCCTTTTTTCTAAGACGCAAAAGGAACATTACAATTCCAAAAATTGGAGCAATTAAAATCACAACTATCCAAGGTACTATATTCTTTGCTTTTTTCACAATTACATCAAAAATATTATCACCTCCCTCCAAATACTTCACAGTCTTACCGACCTAACGCCCAGCATCAGTGGCGGCGCGAAGCGCCGTCCGCTGCATGCTGTTGTTAGACGCCAAGCCTCGGTGCGGGAGGCTACGACGACTTGTCAAAGTGGTCCTCACGGTACTTGGAGAAGTAGTAGAGCACCGCTCGCTCGGCGATGTCGGCCATGACGTTGACCATCTCGTCGATCGACCACGGATTCGGGCGAAAGTAGAAGCTGCCTCGGTTGAACTTGCCGCCCTCCTCGTTGTGGAGGTATGTCTTGTTCAACTCACCGAACATCGCCATCGTGGACACGCGATCAAGGATCGAGGAATCGGCCTCGAAGTCGCAGCCGTACCCGAAGCAAACGAACGGGAAGATGGCCTCGCGCATGAGCGCGGCCCGGAGACCGATGAGGTTCTTCCCGAGTCGTTCGATGGCGTTTCCCTTTGCCTGCTTGGGAAGCCCCTCCTCAGCCCGGAGGTCATTCGTCCCCTGGTTCTTGACCTCCGCGATGAGCACCGGATACATGAACTTGTCCCCGGCCTTCCCTCGGATGTGGAGAATCCCCCCGTCTGGCCGGATGGAGCTGCTATCGAAGTGATAGTGGAAGGTCGTGTCCGGATAGCTGTGCCGGAGCTCAGCGACGATGTCTTTCAAGTACCACTGCTTCTCATGCGCCAAAGAAATCTTGCTCGCGAACTTCCGGTCGAGGCGCTCCTCGACCTGGCGCAACGCCTTGATGATGTCCGACTCCTGCTTCTTCGAGGTGACGTTGATCACTGTGCCCGCACGTTGCCCTCGTAGCTGGTGCTTTCGGGCCATCGTCACCTACCTCCGCTCGACTAGGAACAGCTGTTCAGTCACGTGAATCGGCCTGTTGTTGAAGTTCCGACTACCACGGAAAGCATTGTACGGCACCTCGAACGTGTCGACGGAGCCCAGGGTGTCGAGTAACGAGCGCATCTGCGCGGGTGAGATGAAGCCCTCGTTGTTGAAGGAGATCAAGAGGAAGGGGGCATCGAGTGAATTCAATAGCTGACCGAGCAACGGCAAGGAGCGCGCACGGACGTTGTAGCCTGAACGCTGCCAGTCTGTGGGTATGCCCGACACGCGGCTAACGTGGCGCGGGCGTTCATAGCGAACCAGGAGGTTGAGCATGAAGTAGTTCGAGCCGTACGGATGTTGATTATAAGGCGGATCGATGTAGGCTAGGTCAAGGTTCCGCAGCTTCGGGGCGAGCGCATTGGCATCTTCTTGGTGGACCTGATACTCGCATTCGAAGTTGCTCAGGACAGGAACCTCAAGCTTGATCTCACCAAGAATACGGGGCAGGGCATCAGAGCCACTACCGCCGAACTGACCAGCTCCCGTCTCCCCGTTCTTGTAGAACCCCTTGAAGACACCAGCTGTGTTCGCGTGGACCGACGCCTTGCTCAGAAGCGGAGCGAGGAGCAGATCTTTCATCTCGCACGGTGCGGTGTCGATGAGGCGCCGATAGTTGTCCAGACGCCTCGCGTTGGCTTTGGTGTAGAAGACGCGGTCCTCACGTGTGATTCTGTCTTCGTCCCGGGGTGCGTAGAGATCCTCGATGAAACCCGGCGGCATTTCCGCGGAGACTCTCGCGTTGCAATCGGCGACGACTTCGGCGACAGCCTGGAGGTCAACGGCGCTTCGGTTGCGCAGGTAACAACGCCCGGTCACGGCCGCGTAGTCCTCAAGGTCATTGCTGATGAGCGAGGAGGAGTGCGCCTTCAGGAAGCGGGACACGACGCCGGAGCCGCTGAATGCGTCGAGGACGTGGAGGCGGGGCTTGCCGAGGCGGCGCTTGATCTGCTCTAGAGCCCGCCCGATGTGTCCAAGAAGGGCGCGCTTGTTTCCGATGTAGGTGAGGAGCTGCCGCGACAGGTAGTCGGGGTCCTCGGCCATCGGGTCGTCGGCCCAGAGCCCCAACTGACGCCCTTCCCTGACTTCGAGCATCGGCTGTTCAGACTCTCTCATGTTCTCCTCCAGATCCTTCATCTTGGCGTCTAACCATTGATTAACTTGACTTTTTGCCCTGATAAGTAGATATTAAGTCGGTTTTCGGGCATGTTTGCCCTAGGTTATTATAAGTCCGAATACGGAGGTCCTCTATGCCGACAATAAATGAAATCCAAAAGCCGAGGATCCTCGACGAGGTCAGGCGGGTGCTTCGACTCCACCATTATTCCATACACACCGAAAAGTCCTATGTTGACTGGATAGCACGCTTCATTCGTTTTTTCAGGATGGGATCGAGAGAAGATCTCTTTCCCGGTGAACCCAAGATAGAGGCATTCCTCTCGGATCTTGCCGTCAACGCAAAGGTGGCCCCGTCCACGCAAAATCAGGCTATGAATGCCCTTGTGTTTCTTTACAAGAGGGTTCTGAAGCATCCTCTTGACGGAGCAATTGATGCGGTCAGGGCCGGCAGAAAGGCAAACGTGCCGGTTATTATGACAAGGGCCGAGGTAGCCTCCGTCATTTCCCTTATGGGAGGCGTTCCGCAACTCGTCGCAAAGTTTCTCTACGGCAGTGGATTGAGGATCATGGAAGCGCTTCGCCTCAGGGTAAAGGACGTGGATTTTGAGATGAAACAGGTGACCGTCCGCTCCGGAAAAGGGGACAAGGATCGGATCACGACCTTTCCCGATTCCCTCGCTCCTCTTCTGAAGAATCACCTTGCTCGGGTTAAGACATTGCATCAGCAAGATCTCTCTAAGGGTCATGGGGAGGTTTATCTGCCTAACGCCCTGTCCCGCAAATATCCATCGGCAGCCGGAGAATGGGCGTGGCAGTATATCTTTCCGGCAAGGGATCTTTCGGTTGATCCCCTGTCAGGAGTCATGAGGCGGCACCATGTTGATCCGAGTGTCATCAACAAGGCTATAAAAGCCGCCGGCCGCAGTGCAGGTCTTTCAAAACCGATAAGCGCTCACACCTTCCGGCATTCCTTTGCGACGCACCTTCTTGAGCGGGGCACTGACATTCGCACGATACAGCAGTTGCTCGGCCACAGCGACCTGAAGACCACCATGATCTATACTCATGTTCTGCAGCAGGGAGGTCACGGCGTCAGAAGTCCACTTGATGATCTTGATGTTTAATACGCGCAACCAGCGGGTATGTCAAGGAATATACAGAAGCATAATCCGGTTTTATTCATTATAGACAATGCCGTTGAATCGCTCAGGATCAAGAGTCCGATTTTCCGGATGGAGACGAATATCCCTCAGGGATTTTTAGGTTGTAACGTTCGGGCTGTAAGCTCTATAATGAAAAGAAATAGAAAACGGGTGTAAACGGAGGGACTTCCAAATGCCCAAGGCGAGTTTTTCGAGGACAATAGAGGAAATAAACAAGAAGATCAGGGCGGGCAAGGCTGTAGTGGTGACTGCCGAACAGATGGGGGAGATAGTAAAGAAGAGCGGGCCGGAAAAGGCCGCAAAAGAGGTGGACGTTGTTACAACAGGCACCTTTTCTCCCATGTGTTCCTCAGGGGCCTTTATCAATTTCGGCCACTCAAAGCCTACCACAAAGGCTTCCAAGGTATGGCTCAACAGTGTTCCCGCCTATGCCGGACTGGCGGCTGTGGATATCTATATCGGCGCTACCGAGCCCACGGAGGATGATCCTTTAAACAGAGTGCATCCTGGTCAGTTCAAGTATGGTGGAGGGCATGTAATTCAAGACCTGGTCGCAGGAAAAAAGGTTGAGCTGTTGGCCACGGCCTACGGAACGGATTGCTATCCCAACAGGGAGATAAAGAAAAAGGTCACTATTTCTGATCTCCCCTATGCGATGCTATTCAATCCCAGAAACGCTTACCAGAATTACAATTGTGCGGTAAACCTCACAAACAAGACTATTTACACCTATATGGGCGTCCTCAAGCCCCATGCCGGAAACGCTAATTTCGCCACTGCAGGGCAGTTATCTCCACTTCTCAATGATCCTTATTACAGGGCCATAGGGCTTGGAACCAGGATATTCATCGGAGGGGCGAAAGGCCATGTGGTAGGCCCCGGCACCCAGCACAATCCACGCGCCGCCAGGGGGCCAAACGGTGTGCCGCTGTCGCCTGCAGGGACCATAATGGTGATGGGAGATATGAAGGCCATGGATCCCAGATGGGTCGCGGGGGTTAGCATGCTGGGCTACGGCTGCTCGCTTGCTGTGGGAATAGGTATCCCCATTCCTGTCCTGGATGCGGATATGGCAAGATTTACAGGTGTCACCGATGAAGAGATATTTACCCAGATTATTGATTACGGAGGCGATTATCCCAAGGGTCAGGCACACAGCCTGGGTAAGGTGAGCTATGCGGAGCTGAAAAGCGGTTCAATCAGGTTTAACGGCTCCGATGTTCCTACTGTCCCCGTATCTTCCTACGTGAGGGCCCTTGAGATCGCTAACATTCTCAAGGGGTGGATAGAGAGAGGTGAGTTTCTTCTTACCCAGCCGGTTGAAGGTCTTCCGAGCGTTGAAAGAGCAGAGTAGAAAAAGAGGTGTCCAGCTATGACGGATCAGCATCCGGACTTTCCCATTGAAAAACTTGGCGATTGCAAAATTCCTTCTCCCATGTCCAGGGTCCTTTTCACCAGTGACGACGACAGGGTGGTATATGATTCGCGATTATCAGTGATAAAAACCTATACCTGTGAAGGGGAAAACCCTCCGGCCTTTGAGATGGCCGGTCCCAGGGAAAAGATTTTTTTTGACCCCTCCAAGCTCAAATGCGGCATTGTTACCTGCGGCGGGATCTGCCCGGGGGTAAACGATGTCATCAGAGCGATAACGCTGAGCCTTTTTCATCACTATGGTGTAAGAGCAGTCTTCGGATTTAGATACGGCTTTGAAGGCTTGTCTCCAAAGTATCAGCATCCGGTCTTGGAACTTACCCCTTCCGATGTGGCGCCCATACACCAGATAGGCGGAACCATACTGGGAACCTCCAGAGGACCCCAGGATGTCGAGGAGATGGTTGATACCCTGGAACGTATGAACGTGAGTATCCTTTTCGCGGTAGGAGGAGACGGGACACTGAGGGGTGCGCAGGCCATTGGCGAGGAGATATCCAAACGCAGGCTCAAGATGGGCGTTATAGGCGTTCCCAAGACCATAGATAACGATATTTCTTTTGTGGGAAAATCATTTGGTTTTGAGACCGCGGTGGCTGAGTCCAAGACTGCCACCTATTCGGCCCATGTAGAAGCGGTAGGAGCAAGAAACGGCATCGGGCTGGTAAAGCTCATGGGAAGAGAAGCAGGTTTTATTGCGGCCCATGCAAGCCTTGCCAACCCAGAGGTAAACTTCTGTCTTATACCCGAGGTGCGTTTCTCCATGGATGTCTTCCTGGATGTTCTGAAGGCCAGACTGCAAAAGAGGGGGCACGCTGTCATAGTAATTGCCGAAGGAGCGGGGCAGGATATCATGGGAGAAAGAAAAGATGTTGATCCCTCCGGAAATCCAAGGTTGGGAGACATCGGCTCTTACATGAGGGATATGATAAAAAAGTATCTGGACAAACAGGGGACGGATTTCACCCTAAAATATATTGATCCGAGCTACACGATCAGAAGCATGCCGGCTAATCCTCAGGATTCCGTATTCTGCCTCCTGCTGGGGCACAATGCGGTTCATGCCGGAATGGCGGGCCGAACCAATATGGTGGTAGGGCATTGGAACGGCGAATATACCCATGTGCCTATCTGCACAGTGGTTTCAAGAAAAAAGAGGGTTGATCCGCGCGGGAGACTGTGGAGTAGTGTGATAGCCTCAACAGGCCAGCCTGCGGAGATGATCTAGCTGCCATGTCAGGGGGCTCTCCCCTCAGGGTCCTTCATGTCGGTAAGTATTATCCGCCCATAAGGGGGGGAATCGAAAGCTATCTCAAGGACCTGACAGGGGCTCTCAAGAGTAAGGGGGTTGCTTGCAGTATTATAGTCCACGAACCGGCTGGAAAATTATTGCGCAGCGGAGAAAGAGATGAGGCATCCCTTGTGCTTGCGGCCTCCTACGGCGAATTACTTTACACCCCGATAAGTCCGGTGTTTCCCTTTGTCCTTGCATCATCGGTCAGGCGCTTTTCTCCTCACATAATCCATCTTCACCTCCCCAATGTCTCCGCCTTCTGGTGCTTGGCCATCCCTGGTGCCAGGGCCGTTCCATGGGTCATACAATGGCAGTCCGATGTGGTTCAGTCGGCCATTGATCCGAGGCTGCGCCCGGCCTACGCCCTGTACCGGCCGTTTGAGCAGAGACTCCTGAGAAAGGCCGCCTCTGTCATCGTGAGTTCCGGAGCCTACCTTGAGGGAAGCGCTCCCCTTATCCCCTGGCGCGACAAATGCCGAATCGTGACTCTAGGCCTTGACACTGAGCGTCTTCCGTGGCCTGACGCGGGGGCGGTTGCTCATGCTGAGAAAATCTGGAACAGCGATGATTCTTTGAGGGTTCTGGCCGTGGGAAGGCTTACCTACTATAAGGGTTTCAGTGTGCTCCTTGAGGCGGCGGCGAAATTGAAGGATGTGCGGGTAGAGATAGTTGGCGAAGGGGGAATGAAAAGGGAGCTTGCGGAGAGGATCAGGGAGCTGGGCTTGGAAGGGAAGGTGAGTTTACGAGGAGAGCTATCTGATGAGGCACTTCAGGGGCTCTTTGCTACTGCCGATTGCCTATGTCTCCCCTCAATTGAGCGCACCGAGGCCTTCGGGATGGTGCTGCTTGAAGCAATGCACTATGGACTCAGGATCGTCGCAAGCGATATACCGGGCTCAGGGGTCGGCTGGGTTGTAAGACAAAGCGGATCAGGCATCCTTTTCCCACCCGGGGATGCTGATGAACTGGCCTCGAGTCTCAAATTTATCTTGGAAGAAAGGGGCGGTAGAATCATCGGGAGGAAAAAAAGCCTCCTCCCGCCTAAGTTCCAGATTGATTCGGTCGCCTCAAGGGTGTTGGATATCTACAGGGAGATCACTGATACGGGGCGTGGTACCCTGCACCCTGATCCTTTCACGTAAGGGGTGAGGGAAGCTGCAAGGCCACCATACTCCTCTAGCCCTTGCCCCCGACGGGGAGGAAATGTGGGGGGCCATTTTTTATAAAGGTCATTTTGAAGGCGGCTTTCTGATCTCATCTCTTATCTCCTCCAGAAGGTTTTTCAGCAATGCCACCTGCTGAGCAAGTTCACGTATTCTTGCCTCATGTCTTGAGCTGTAAAGGAAAAGATACAGGTTCTGAACGAGCAGTATTCCAAGCCCGAGAGTGAGAAGGAGGTTGGGCGCGTAATGAATCCCGAAAATGCCGGCCGTCTTATCGAGAATCTGGGGAAAGAAGGCCAACACCATTATCATTACCGCCATGACGAACCAGAGAATGGAGTGCCTTTCCTGGAGCTTTCCCTTTCTTACAAGCCTTATGATTATGAGAAAAAGGATGGCTCCTACGAATATGGATGTAATCCTGTATGAAATCACAGTTTCCTCGCAAGTATGAATATCATTGTTATGATGAGATACCTCAGGATACTGAATGCTCCGGGGAAAACCCTGGATTTCTGTGCCGAGCGGGCGGCCATCCTTACGGGTACCTCGCCAATCCTTAGTCCCATGGTCTTAGCGGTAAAAAGGACCCCCAGGTCCTGGTACTCAAGATTGAGGCATGCCGGCGAAAGCAGTGATTCCATGGCCTTTCTGTTATAGACCCTGAATCCTGAGGTGATATCCTTAATATCCAGGTCTGAAAACAAGTTCATGAGCTGCCAGCACCATCTTTTTGTCATCCCCGCCCTTGTGATATCTCCTCCTACGACGATGTCATAACCGTCATCAAGGGCATGCAAGATGGAGGGGATTTCAGCGGCAAGGTGCTGGCCGTCTCCGTCAAAGCTTACCGCAGCATTGAATCCGTGATAGATTGCGTAGCGGAAGCCCGCCTGAATTGCCGCCCAATGTCCCGTGTTGAAAGGAATCGAAAGATACTGTATCATTTTTTCCTTGAGTAACAAGAGATAATCCCTTTCCTCACTGCCGTCGTCAACGACCAGAAGATGGCTGAAGGACGTCTCCAGAGAGTCAAGGACGTCTCTCAGGTGAGGCCATTCATTGTAAACAGGGATTATGATAAGGGGATTCATGGGAGGAAATTGTTGCACGGGGTAACGGGTTATGTCAACCGGCACCTAGCAT
>Ga0100398_1005474_pt1 | contig 10180 bp, 5 predicted proteins | sample CryGeymeta201522_FD_81568 | JGI IMG/M metagenome (GOLD analysis project Ga0100398, IMG submission 81568) | Groundwater microbial communities from Crystal Geyser aquifers in Utah, USA - Crystal Geyser metaG 2015-22 | ecosystem: Environmental > Aquatic > Deep subsurface > Groundwater | place: USA... | reverse complement strand
CCCGACCGCGGGGAGTGAGGCACGCGAATTCACTTCGCGTGCCGAGAGGGGGCGCGTGCCCCCGCTTTTTGACAAGATACGATTTCGCCGCCATCCCAGGTTTTGAAAACCATGCTCTCAATTTTGTCGCGGAAACCGAATCGACCAACACAGACCTGAAAAATGACTGGAAATCCGCGGTATTTTCTCCCAGAATCCTTGTCGCCAACCATCAGCGAGATGGCCGCGGGCAGTTTTCCCGGCCATGGAAGGACAACCCAGGGAAATCCCTACTGTTCTCATTTTCCTGGGAATTTTCTACCGCCGTTTTTTTCTCCTTGCCGATCGCATTGCCGCTGCTTACTGGGATTGCCCTCCATCGTGCGATTTTGGAGACGGTTTCAGGGCATGAGAACCCCTCAGCACCCCTTTGGTTGAAATGGCCCAACGATCTTCTTGTGGGGGAGCGAAAGCTTGCCGGAATTCTCGTCGAGAGCACTTTCTTCTCTCAGCTTGTCAGAGTGGTGGTCGGAGTGGGGGTAAATCTCGAAGGAACTCTTTTTCTCCCAATCGGCTCTGACCCGACTTCTTTTCCGCCGATAAGCCTTGAGGAAACAGGCGTTGTCCCATCTTCGACGAAATTGCTCTTCGCGATCCTATCAGAGTGGTACAAGGTGGTTCTTGCAAAAGGGAACCCCGTGGATCTTGAGAAAGAGTTCGTTCTTCGAAGCCGGCCAATGTGGGAAAAGAAGTGGCTGGTCACTCTCCCATCCGGGAAGAAGCTGAGAGGAAAGGCTGTCGGTCTGGCTCCACAAGGGTTTCTCCTTTTCAGATCGGATGAAGACGGACAAACTTTCATCTTAAAGAGCGCGGTGCGTCTGAGCTGTTAGCCTCCACAGAAGCGACCGGCCGATCGCCGCTACATTAATCCGGACAAAGGTGATGCTTCTTTGTCAGCATCGGCGACCAAAAACACTTTCTAATTTCGTAATCCTCCTCCGATAAAAAAACAGCAGGCCGTTCTGGCCTGCTGTTCGGAAACCGTGATGTTCAGTCGTTGACTGGGATGGAAAGCTTGTAGGAAAACGGAGCCGAGAGAGTACTCCCGTAGATCCAGATGTAAGCTTCGGCTGTGGGCTGCGCAAAGGTGTGATCGAACACATCGCTTTTCGCCGTTCCAAGGGAAACAGCAGATTTCTCTTTTCCATCGAAGATCACGACATTGACAGAGTCCCGATTAACATTCTTGGAAAGATCGATAGAGAAGGTCATGTGGGTGTTTTGCTTGATGCTTGACGCTGTCGGGAACGGGTCGCTAGCGAAATCGAAGGATTGCGCGGCTTTTGTGGCCTCATTTTTTACGGAAAGACTGAGAATGTAATTCCGATCGGCAGTCGAGCTTTCGGCCAAATTTGGGGTTGTATTGGGGGTTGTATTAGGGGATCCGGAGTTGGCAGCAACCAACTTGGGATCGGCGGAATCGCCGTAACCGCTACGACCACCGCTCCTGGAGTTGCCGCCCATGGCTGCTTGGGAATTTCCAGATTCTGAGTACCCGTTCTCAGCAGCAACATTGGATGCATCACCTGCGCCCGAGGAAGCGGAATCGGAGCCTCCCGAGCCATCAGAGGATCCGGATGTTGCAGGGTTGTTGGAAGAACCGCCGCCCGCTGCCCCGTCGCTTCCGCTGTTTCCGCTGTTTCCGCCTGAAGAGCCATCGACTACGCAATCGTTCTGGTCGTTCGAACCATTTGCATCCGGGTTTCCAGAGCCGCCGCCAACGGCGGAAGCCATCTGGGTTGAATCATTTCCTGCGCCTTCGTTTGAGCCACCTGAGCCTCCGTTCCCTCCGACAGCGCCTTCGGCCGAAGAACCGGCATTTTCGTTCGATCCACCCGCGGCTGAGGGGTTGGAATAGAGATCGGTAAGGTCGGACCCACCTGATTCGCCGCCGCTATTGCTTTCGGAAGAATAGTTTCCCCCGACAAAGGATCCGTCCCCGCCCGCGCTGCTCGAGCTTCCGCGGGTTCCGGAAGAGCCATTCGAGGAGCCAGACGATCCGCTGTAGGAGCCGTTTCCGCCCCCGGAAGAGGACGAGCTTCCGGCCCCTTTGCCGGTGACGGCGGATTGGTCATCGCCGTCCGAGCGATTCTGTTGGAAGTCGATCGTCCGGTTTTTGAAATCGAGCGGGTACACGGGAATCGTAACATGGATGACCTCTTGGTCTTCCCCGGTCAAAGGGTGGTGATAGTTTACCCGAGCGTAGTATTTTTGGAGGTCGGGAATCCGGAAAATGTGTCGGTAATTTTTCATTTCGTCATTGGAAACCTTGGTCTCGCCTTCGTTGTCCGTAACCGTAAGGGTGAGATCCTCGCGTCGGATTTTGGATTCGTCAAAGTCAAGACAGATCTTCACGCGGGTGTCTTCGGGAACTGGTTTGTTCTTGCCAACCTTGGTGGTAACAGGGAGATTCTCTTTGGGGTAAACATTATTGGAGTAGGGCTCTTCCTGCTGGTTGACCGGATTCTGAATTACCAGTTGAACTACGGGCCGCGGAAGCGCCTGGGGGGCGGCCTCAACACCCTTTGTTGCCGGGGACGTGGTCGGGGCTTTCTTGCCCGATGTTCCGGCGGGGGTTCCAGGGGTGGATGTAGTTGCCGGAATTTTGGGCGGCGCAACGGCGACCCCGGCAGGCGTGTTTCCGGGTGAAGCAGGGCCAGTCGGCCCGGTCGGCAAAGTTGGGTTCGCAACCGTAGCGCCCGGGTTGGCCGTGGTTACAGGGGCAGCCGGCGTCGCAGGGGTAGAAGGGGCCGTTGCGCCGCCTCCAGGACCGGTTGCCTGGCCTGGCTTGGCCGTGGTGCCGATATTGCCTTGTTGATACTCTTCTTTTACCTCGACGGGCTTGCCGTCGGGGCCGATTTTCCACTTTTTTTGCCAGGTCCAGACCCAGCCGGAACCACCGTTTGAACCTTTGATCTTGTCGGCTGCACTGTTGAGAAAACCGTTTACGAAGCTCTGCTGCTTGTCGCTCCCGGTGGAAGAAACTGTTTTCCCGCTATCTGTGGTGCTCCCAGACGTTTTGATAACAGTTTCAATCTTGTCTGTACCACCTGAAGAGCCGCCAGTGACGGGCTTGTCAAAACCGCTATTCGGGTTTTCCCAAGGGAGAGTTCCTGGGGCTGGTTGCCCCCAGCCAGTAAGCCCTGCCAGGAAGAAAAGGGCCACCCCGACGGTAACCATGAATTTCATTTTCATACGCACCCCTTTAGTCTCGAAGTCTTTTAATATCAATCCCCTTACATCTTTGAGTATAACAGTCTTTTAAAAATCTTGTCAAAATGCCTCACCCATAGTAATGTATTCTTTGCTCGTAGGTTTTACGCTTGTTCTGCCTTGTCGGTTCAAAGTTATTTTGGGAGGCTTATGGCGACTCCAACTGGTCCAAAGCTGATTTCATGCCGCGTTTGCGGGATGATCATGGTCAGGTTTTCCAAGGATGTCTGCCCGAAATGTTTTGCTCGCGAAGAAGAACTTTTCCAAAAGGTGAAGGAATATCTCAAATTGAACCCCGGGGTGACGATAAAAGAGGTGGCTCGCGCGGTCATGGCAACCGAGGTTCAGGTTGAATTTTTCGTAAACAGCGGTCGCCTTGAAAGAATCGGAGCGCAGATCGCCCACACCTGTCAAACCTGTAATAAGACTATCAAGATCGGGCTTATCTGCCCGGAATGCAGCAAAGAATTGAAAGAAAAAGTCAGCAATCTTCAACGGGAAATCAAAGATCACAGAGAATCCGAGGGCGGCGGTAAAGGCGAATGGAAACCTCGAAAAACGGATTCTTGAACCCCCACGGATGGTGTGGTAAACTGTAAAGCTTTTGTTGACCCGTTTCAAATTAGGGAGAAGATATGACCCCGCCTGAAGAAAAAAGCGAAATCAGTAACGAGTTTTTCAAAAGACTCAACCAGCAAATAGTTCAGAAAGATAATCTGATCAAGCTTCTTCAGCTTCAGATCAAGAATCTGAAGTCACAAGTGGAAGAAGGCGCTGCCGGAGATGATGAAAAAAAAGGCGACCTCCAGAAAACCTTGGCCGCCAAAGAGTCTGAAATCGGAAACCTTCAATCAGAACTGGAATCCGAGAAGGGCAAACTCGCGGCATTTGAAAAAGAAAAAGACGAACAGATCCGTTCTCTGAATCAGAAGGTTCTGGAAAGCCAGTCTGCGCCCCCGGGTGCGGAAGCCAAGCTTGCTGAATTTGAAGCCACCATCGCCCGCCTTGAACAAGAAGTCCAGGCCGGGGAGGCCGCCCGCCTCGAACTCCAGGGAACACTTGACAGTCTTAAAAACCAACCTCCCGCCGCTCCCGAAACTACCGGCGCTCCTCCTGAAGAGATCGCCAGGCTGACGAGCGAGACGGCCCGCCTCGAAGCCGAACTCGCAAAACAAGGAAAGTCCCTCACTGACCTCGAACAACAGAACGCCGAATTCAGAGCAAAAATCGAACAGGCCGACCAGGATGCCCAGGGCCATGATACCGAGTTGGCTTCGCTTCGCCGAAAAATTGAACAAGCTGACAATGACCTCACCGCCCGAACCGCCGAATTGACGACCATCCGAGAGCAGTCCGATTCCCAGGTTAAGGCGGCAAATGAGGCTGGGACTTCCCGCATTGCCGAACTCGAACAGGATGTCCTCACCCTGAAAACCCTTCTCGCCGAGAAAGACGAACAACTCCCCAATACAGCGATTCAGACCGGCCCCGACCCCAAACTCCTTGCCGAACTCGATGTTCTGAAAAAACAGGCCAAACGGGCTGGCGAATTGGAAAAACTTGTTTCAGCCCTCGAGGCTGAGGTCGCCGGTGTTCCTGTGCTAAAAGCCAAGTTGAACAGCCTTGAGTCCCAATCTACCGCTCTGGGCGAGGCTGCCATGAAGTTGACCGCTCTCGAGTCGGAACGCGAGCAACTCCTCGCGAAGCTAAAAGACCGCGAAGACCGTTCAGGCTCCGCCACCGCCCAATTTGACGCCGCCAGTCTCCAGGTCAGTGAACTCACCAAGCGCCTCGAACAAAAAGAAAATGAACTGGGCGAGTTGAGAGCGTCTCTCGAAGCAACCGGGGAAAAGTCCAGGGACGAGCAGACCGTGCATGCCGAGGTCGAACAACTGACAAATCAGGTTGCCGACCAGCTTCTCGCGATTCAGAAGTTCGAAGGCCTTTTACGAAAAAGCCAGGAACAGCTTGCAGGCAAAGACGAAAAGATCAGCATCCTGACCAATAAGGTTGCCACCCTCGGTGACGCCGGCCGTCCGATTCCGATCAGCTCAGATAGTGAGATCATTTCCAGTTTCATTGATTTCTTCGACGGCCTGGACACCTATCTTTCCAAGAATCCGATACCCGAGCTCCAGTCCCTTCACAAAAAACTTCTCGACCGGTTGATCATTCCAAACGAGATTCACTATGTGCCGGTCATATCTGAAGAATTCGATGAAACCAAGCACATTGCAACGGACTATTTCCGCTCGGCCAAATTCCCTGAGAAATGCATCGTTTTCGAGCTTGAAAAGGGCTATCGCAAAGGCCCGATGGTCATCAAAAAGTCGAAGGTCTGGGTCGTTCAGAATCTTTTCACCTGCAAAACCTGCCAGACGCTTCAAAGCAGCCCCGACAGCCGGTTCTGCAACATGTGCGGGCAAAAAATCGTGGCCCCCAACAACCTTCCAATCGAAAGCCTGCCCTGGTTCGAACCGACTCCGACAACCTATCTTCGGTTTGCCGAACGAATGATCGAAAAGGAAATGATCGGAGATGCGAAAAACTACCTCATGGAAGGCTTGAAGATCGATCCTGACTTCATTCCACTGATGGTGCGTTTGGCAGAGGTGCATTCGATTCAATCCGAGTTCCCCGAAGCCATAAGTTTGTTGCAGAGAGCAATTACTCTGAAACCCGACCCCAGAATTTCAGACCAGGTAAAAGCCCTCGAGGTCCGAAACACCATTTATCAACAGGCACGGGCGCTGAATCTGCCGCAAGGGGAGTTCGATAAGCTCATCTCCCTCCTCCAGACAAAGGTCCCCACTCCCTGAGTCGCCAAACACAATGAGCGAATCAATCAAACCCAGGGCGCCTGCCCTCGATAAAGCCTACAGTCCCAAGCAGGTCGAAGATCGCGTTTATTCTCAGTGGGTAGACTCGGGCCGGTTCCATGCCGACGAAACCTCATCCCGAACCCATTTCTGCATCGTGATTCCTCCTCCCAACGTTACCGGAATGCTCACGATGGGCCACGTTCTCAATAACACACTTCAGGATATTCTCACCCGTTTCCATCGCATGGAAGGGCATGAGACCCTTTGGCTCCCCGGAACAGACCACGCCGGGATCGCCACCCAGAACGTCGTTGAGAAAGCCCTCGCCAAAGAAAAAATCAGCCGCCATGACCTTGGCCGCGAAAAATTTCTCGAGCGGGTCTGGCAATGGAAAGAAAAGTTCGGAGGGCTGATTATCCAGCAGTTGAAGCGCCTTGGATGCTCCTGTGATTGGCTTCGGGAACGCTTCACCATGGACGATGGCCTCAGCCGATCGGTTCGGGAGGCCTTCATCCAACTTTACAAGGCCGGACTGATCTACAAAGGCAAACGGATCATCAACTGGTGTCCTCGGTGCCGAACTGCCTTGTCCGATGAAGAAAAAATTCCACAAGATACCCAGGGAAACCTTTGGTACATCCGATATCCCCTGAAGGGCGAGGAAGGCCATGTAGTCGTCGCCACCACCCGCCCCGAAACGATGCTGGGTGATGCGGCTGTGGCGGTAAACCCAGATGACGACAGATTCCGGCATCTGGTCGGGAAAACCGTGATTCTGCCCTTTTTGAACCGTGAGATTCCGATTCTCGCCGATGATTTCGTCGACCCCAAATTCGGGACCGGTGCTGTCAAGGTGACTCCGGCCCACGATCCGAATGATTTCGAGATCGGGCTTCGGCATCAACTTCCGCAGATTGTAGTCATGGATGAATCCGGAGTCATGAACGACGCGGCCGGCCCATTCAAAGGAATGGATCGGGTGAACTGCCGTTCCAACCTCGTTAAGGAGCTCGAAGGAAAGGGTCTTCTTGAAAAAATTGAAGACCATACTTTGGCGGTGGGGCATTGCCAGCGATGCAATACCATCATCGAACCGTATCTTTCCGATCAATGGTTCGTCCGGATGAAACCCCTCGCCGAGAAAGCTATTGCCGCAGTTAAAGATGGCACCCTGAGGTTCACTCCCGCCCGGTGGGTGAATGTTTACCTCCACTGGATGGAGAACATCCGCGATTGGTGCATCAGCCGGCAGTTGTGGTGGGGCCACAGAATTCCGGCATTCACCTGCGGCGATTGCGGTCATGTGATGGTCGGCGAGGAAGATCCGAGTTCCTGTGAAAGGTGCGGGGGATCTTCCCACATCACGCAGGAAGACGATGTTCTCGACACTTGGTTTTCATCGTGGTTATGGCCCTTCTCGACCATGGGCTGGCCGGATTCAACCCCGACTCTTGCGAAATTCTATCCGACTGATGTCCTTGTCACCGGCCCAGATATCATTTTCTTTTGGGTTGCCCGAATGGTCATGGCGGGTTATTTCTTTGAGAACAAATGTCCCTTTCATGATGTTTATTTCACCAGCATCGTGCGTGACATGAAGGGCCGAAAAATGTCCAAGTCCCTTGGCAACTCTCCCGACCCGATCGAGATTATCGAGAAGTACGGAGCCGATGCCCTAAGGTTCACCGTCGTATCGCTGGCTCCCGTCGGCCAGGATATCCGTTTTGCCTCCGAAAAGGTTGAGCTTGGGCGGAACTTTGCGAACAAGCTCTGGAACGCTTCCAGGTTCATACTGATGAACATGGGCGACGCCGCCTGCACGATAAAAGATGCGGTCGGGGTTTCAGACCAGCTCTCAGTCTGGGACCGCTGGATCCTTTCCAGGGGGATGGCCGCCATTGAAACAGTCCGCAGTCATCTTTCCGACAGTCAGTATAAGTTCAACGAAGCGGTCAAGACTGCCTACGAGTTCATCTGGAACGATCTCTGCGATAATTACATCGAGATGAGCAAGCCTTCGTTAAATGGCTCCGATCCTTTGCGACGCAAGGTCGTTCAAAAGGTTCTGTTGAAAACCCTCGACCTCGCTTTGCGGGTGCTTCACCCCTTCATGCCATACATCACCGAGGAGATCTGGCAGAAACTTCCCGGAGCGGAAGGTATGCTGATGGTTTCCGAATTTCCGAAGGTCGATCATAAGCTCGTTAACGTTCCCTTGGAAACCGAAATCCAGGATGCCTTGCAGGCTGTCAAGGTTGTCCGTAACCTCAGATCCGCGGCGAACATCCCCCCCGGCAAAAAGGTTACCGTGCGGGTCATAAAAAGCGAGGGCATGAGCCCTGTTTTCGAGCGGCATTCGGAGATGATCAAGTGGTTGGCTGCCGCCGAAGTTTTTGAAATAGTTAACGAAAAAACCAGCGGACATCTGGTCGGATTGATGGGCGAAACCGAGGTTTGCCTCAGCCTCGCGGGTTTGATCGATGTCCCCGCCGAGAAAAAACGCGTCGAAACCGAGATCGCCAAGATCGAAAAAGAAAAGGCGAAAATCGCATTCAAGCTCGCTGACCAGGCGTTCGTTTCGAAAGCTCCTCCCGAAGTTGTCGATCGTATACGCCAAGGGGTCGATGGGTATGCGCTCCAATTGAACAAACTTCAATCGTATCTTAAAGAACTGGAAGCGATCTGAACCCGTGAAATTCACCGCAACTCCCCAGGAACAGCTTCAGATAGTGACAACCGGGGTTGTCGATCTCATCGATCGGGCAGAACTCCTGGCTAAACTCGAAAAATCATTCGCCTCGGGGAAACCCCTCGTTGTGAAACTCGGGGCCGACCCTTCCGCTCCGGATATCCATCTCGGACATACCGTCGTACTCCAGAAAATGCGACAGTTCCAGGCTCTCGGCCACGAGGTTGTCTTCCTGATCGGCGATTTCACCGGCAGGGTTGGCGATCCGACCGGCAGGAAGAAGACCCGCCCGGCCCTAACCGAAGAAGAGGTCTTTGCCAACGCCGAGACTTATAAGTCGCAGATCGGAAAAATACTCGATCTTCAGAAAACCCGCATCGAGTTCAACAGCCGGTGGCTTGCTCCATTGAACTTCGTCGATATCCTCAAGCTGACATCGCAATATACCGTAGCCCGTATGTTGGAGCGTGACGATTTCGCCAACAGGTACAAGAACCAGATCCCGATCAGTATTGTCGAGTTCCTTTACCCGTTGATGCAGGGATACGATTCTGTAGCCTTGAAGGCCGATGTGGAGTTAGGCGGGGTCGATCAAACTTTCAACCTTCTGGTGGGTCGCGATCTTCAGCGATCTTACGGGCAGCCACCCCAGGTGATAATGACCCTCCCGATCCTCGAAGGGCTTGACGGCAAGGACAAGATGTCGAAAAGCCTCGGAAACTACGTCGGAATCAACGAAACCCCAGAACAAATCTTCGGGAAACTGATGTCCATCCCGGATGAAATAATGGGAAAATACTTCGAGCTCCTTACTGACCTTTCCATTCCCGAGCTTCAAGAGGTCAAGCGGCGGGCCCGCTCTGAACCGAAAGCGGTAAAGGTTCAACTAGCACACCGAATCGCCGCTCAATACCACGGGGAAGCCGCCGCGGTCCAAGCTGAAGCAGGTTTCGAAAAAATGTTCGGGAAATCCGGAGACGGGCTTCCCAAGCAGATTGAAGAGTCGAAGCTCTCCGCCCCCCCCGAAGGTCTGCCGTTGATCCGGATCCTCGTGATGGCCGGTCTGGCGCCGAGCGGCGGGGAGGCACGCCGTCTTATCCAGCAGGGCGGAGTGCGAATCGACCAGCAAAAACAACCCGACCAGAATCGCATGTTCCAGCGGGGAGAAAGTTTCGTTCTTCAAGCAGGAAAGCGGGGTTTCCGAAAGGTTGTCCTCGAATGATCGCCTGCAATCCTGGTTACCAAGTCCAGCTAAGCTTCAGTCCCGTGTTGTCATTTCGAGCGAAGCGAAGCAATCGGGCGCATTCCAAAAAAGAGGTAGCCGGTCGAGAGAACAGCAGTGGCAGCGCATCAACGAAGAAGGTGTGTCATTGCGAGGAGCGCAAGCGACGAAGCAATCTCGATCGAAAAGATTGCT
>Ga0100398_1005470_pt1 | contig 10181 bp, 10 predicted proteins | sample CryGeymeta201522_FD_81568 | JGI IMG/M metagenome (GOLD analysis project Ga0100398, IMG submission 81568) | Groundwater microbial communities from Crystal Geyser aquifers in Utah, USA - Crystal Geyser metaG 2015-22 | ecosystem: Environmental > Aquatic > Deep subsurface > Groundwater | place: USA... | reverse complement strand
TTTTGTTTTCATTTTAGAAAATAATCAACTGGTTTTTTATAAACGACGGCGAATTTTTTCATCTCCACTACATCAAGCCGTCTTTCGCCGGATTCAATTTTTGAGATATAGGATTGTGGTTTGCCGAGTTTATCGGCTACCACCTGTTGGGATAGATCGGCCTCAATACGCGCTTTTTTCAAGCGTTCTATGATTTCCTTATAATCCTTTGAGTAAACTGACTTGCTCATACTTGTTTGTATCATATATCCTATTGTGGTATAATCCCAAAATAGGATATACTAAACTAAGGGAGTTCTCTAACCTCTCCGACAAAGTTAGTTTTGGTGCGCGGGAGAGGAGTCGAACCTCCATGAGCTTGCGCCCGCTACCACCTCAAGGTAGTGCGTCTGCCGTTTCGCCACCCGCGCAACGAAAGAGCTACACCATGCGTAGCTTCTTTCTCGCTTGCTTCGTCGAAATACTTCTTAAGAAATATAACTTAGACCTGTGAACCTTGCGAGGAAAACTTACCACCTCTACCTTGTTAATGGCCGGCGAATGTATCGGATACACCTTTTCTACTCCAACATCAGATAGCGTCGTCCTTACAGTGAAAGTGGCTCCGGTTTGGCTGCCATGCTTTCTTGCCAAAACTACACCATGAAACACAGAACCGTTCTTTTCGTAAACTTTAACTTCGCTGCCAGGCTTTATTTTATTTAAGGCTTCCTCGTTAATCATCGTAAACCCAGTTTAACCGAGTAAAGATAGTCGGTCAAGTCGGAAGGCAAGTCCGCAACCAGTTTTATTTTTTTCCCCTGCTCCGGGGTAAATTCTAAAGAATAAGCGTGGAGAAAGAGACGACCCAAATCTGAAGCTCTCTTGCCTCCGTAAAGAGGGTCTCCGACCACCGGGTGGCCGATAGAAGCTAAATGTATTCTTATCTGATGAGTGCGACCGGTCTTTGGCGCAACTTCCAACAAGGAATAGTTCGGTAAACCTGCCTTGCTGGCAAGCAGGTACTCTTTAACTTTATATTTTGTAATCGCGGATTTAACCATTTTAGCTTTATTTATAAATACAGTCCTTTTCACACTCCCGGGTTTTAAACCAATCGGTTTGTCAACAATCCCCTCCTTTGGCACAACTTTACCCCATACTAAAGCAAGATAAATCTTTTCAATTTCGTGTCTTTGAAAAAGCTTTTTTAAGTAATCAAAGTATTCCTGATTTTTAGCAACCAAGAGCACTCCAGACGTGCCTTTATCCAAACGGTGGACAATGCCGGGACGAATTTGACAGTCATCGCCAACGCTTTTTATCTGAGGGTAATGTTCTAAAAGCCAGTCAACCAAGGTGGCCTCTTTAGTTTTTGACTGGACCCGATGTACCAAAAGACCGGCCGGTTTGTTCACGGCTACAAAATTTTTGTCTTCGTAGATAATCTGGATATTCACGGAAAATAGGATTCTGGTGCGTCTTGGAGGGATTGAACCTCCGACCTTTTGCGTGTCATGCAAACGCTCTACCACTGAGCTAAAGACGCTTAACTCTCATTCTGGTGCGCGTGGGAGGGATCGAACCTCCGACCCCAGTCTTACCCGCCTGCCAAAGCCGATCTGAAATTTTTAGAAGTGGGTGTGGGAGGGATCGAACCTCCGACTTCAGTCTTATCAGGACTGCGTTCTACCACTGAACTACACACCCAAAAATTTCAGTTTGTTCGGCGGGCAGGTCAGGACTGTGCTCTACCACTGAGCTACACGCGCTCTCCTACGCTCCGATTGCAATCGGAGCTTCGGAAGAGCACAAGCGGTATTCATAGAACTCTTGCCCTTCCGAAGCTCAAGCGAAGCGCGAGCGAAGGAGGGAGCTACACGCGCCCTCTTATAAGCCTAAAGCCTCAAAGCCGCTAAGGTTAAACTCCACTATTCCTTCTCCTTCAGAGGTTTGAGGTCTTAAGGCGCGCAATAAATTATTACTCAAAAATCCCAAAGAGTAAATAACTATTACGCCTACTATAATAAAAGTGGCTATGGCCGCGATAATGGATACTTTTTGTAATTTATTTATTTTCTTCTTCATATTAATCGCTAAAGAATACTTCGCCGTTTAAAATAGCGCTGAATGTCGTTCCTTGCCGAACGATATCAAAATTCAATAAGTTAATAAAATAACTGCTTGCTTCTATATCTTTTATGAAAGCAACCAGGTCAGCGTAATTGCCTGAAGTATTCATCTCCAGTATGATAAAACCGGGTGCGCCATCTTTAGGAGCAACCTCATCTCCGAATTTAGAACCGAAGCTTAAACCCCTCGCCCTTGCAAATTCACTGAGGTCGCGGCTTACAGAGAATAAGGAATCTCTTTTCGGTAGCGCATTGTTTAACTTGAAAAATGCAGCGTCTGCAGTCCTCTCCTGCTCTTTGAGTTTAGTAAGGTTAGATATGTCGATAACCCTTTTAAAGAGCTTAGCCTGCGTTTCCGAGATAAAACCTGCCTTTTGAGAAATATCAAAGGCCAGATAAACCATAACCACGGCTACTATTAACACTACGCCTAAAACTACTGTTAGACTGGAGATAAGGCGAAATTTAAAGCCGCGCTGCATTCTAATATGATAGTATAAAACAGTATGGAGATAAAGATTATAGATTTTGAGCGTTTCCCAAAAATTTTAAAAGAAATTCCCGATCCGCCGAGGAGGCTTTTCGTTGCCGGCAGTCTGCGTGAAGACAATGAGACAATGATAGCCATAGTAGGGACAAGGAAGGCATCCGCTCACGGTATAAAAATCGCAGAAACCTTCGCCAGGGAATTAAGCGCAATGGGTTTTGCCGTCGTAAGCGGGCTCGCTATGGGGATTGACACCGCTGCCCACCGAGGCGCGCTTTCAGGCGGAGGCAAGACTATAGCCGTTTTGGGCAACGGCCTCGATAAGATTTATCCGGCGCAGAATGAAAACCTGGCGCAAAAAATTATAAACCAAGGCGGAGGGATAGTGTCCGAATACGAATCCGGCACGCCTTCATACAAACACAATTTCATACAAAGAAACAGAATTATAAGCGGGCTCGCGTCAGCTGTAGTTATTATAGAAGCTCCATTAAGATCCGGCGCACTCGCTACAGCCGGTTTTGCCGCCACCCAAGGAAGAGAAGTTTTTGTAATCCCGGGACCGATAAATCACCCTAATTACGGCGGCTCGCACGCTCTCTTGAGAGACGGAGCGAGACTCGTGACCTCACCCCAAGATATCATCGAGGACCTTGGATTAAAAAACTTATTTGAACCAGGAACCCAAAAAACCGAAAACTCGTTAACGCGCCAACTTAACAATGAAGAAATGCTTATCTTGAACAAAATTAAAGATTACAATTCGCCCCTTAATGTTGACAAAATAATTAAACTCACTAAACTTGAACCCCAGATAGTAAATCAAACGCTCGCCTCTTTAGCCATCAGAGGGTTTATACAAGAGGCGGGAGGAAGTTACACTATATAGTATGCCAGGTAGTGAAAATTCGATTTATCCGCTGAAGGCGAATAAAATTAAATGCAAAGTTCGGGGAAATTGATGAATTATATTAGACATAGAAATAAAAATATAAAAATGGTCAAAATAAATTAGATCGAATTTCTACTACCTGGTATGAACTTAGTAATTGTTGAATCGCCCACAAAAGCTAAAACCATCAGTAAATTCTTGAGCGGTGATTTTAAGGTGGAATCATCCTATGGCCACATCCGCGATCTTCCTAAAAGCAACAACAAAGCCATAGATATAGCGTCCGGCTTTACTCCCCATTACGAAATTCTTAAAGGCAAAGAAGATATGATAGAAAATCTGCGCGCATTGGCAAGTAAGGCGAATAAAATTTTTTTGGCAACTGACCCGGACCGCGAAGGAGAGGCCATCGCCTGGCACCTTTTTATAGCCCTTAACCTAGACCCCAAGAGAACGAAGCGCATCGTCTTCCATGAAATTACCAAGGAGGCGATTGAAGAAGCAGTCGCTAACCCGCGTGACATAGATCAAGACCTGCGCCGGGCACAAGAAGCGCGGCGAGTTCTCGACCGCTTGGTAGGATTTGATTTATCAGGCCTCATCTGGAGAAAGGTCCGCTATGGTCTTTCAGCCGGACGCGTACAATCCCCGGCACTTCGCATTATTATGGAGCGCGAACGGGAAATCCGCGCATTTGCGTCGGAGAAATTTTGGGTGCTTACCGGGACGTTCGAAACCGTGAGGAAAAAAACCCTCACGCTTGTCTGCAAAGAAGAGCCGCGTGAAGAAATAGAGGCAAAGCGAATTCTTACCGCAGGCTCTAGAGGAACGTGGCAGATTACGGATGTAAAAGAGAGTGAGATGAAACGCTTCCCGCGTCCTCCTTTCACTACTTCCACTTTACAACAAGCCGCTTCGACTCGTCTGGGTTTTTCTCCCTCGCGCACGATGTCCACAGCTCAAAAGCTCTATGAAGCGGGACATATTACATATATGCGAACCGATTCTACGGCAGTGAGTGTCCAAGCCCAAAAACAGATTTTAGCCTTTGTTCAAAAAAAGTTTGGCAGAGAATACGCCGAGGCCCGGGTATATAAAACTAAAAGTAAGCTGGCTCAGGAAGCTCATGAAGCAATACGACCGACAAACGCTTCCGTAGAAAACATTCACTCGACGCCGGAACAAAATAAGCTCTATCGCCTCATTTGGCAGAGAGCCGTCGCCAGTCAAATGAAAGAAGCTCTTCTTCTTAAAACTCGCCTTACCGCTAATATTAAAGAAGAGATAATACCAGAATTCATCGTAATCGGCTCCAGGCTATTATTTGACGGCTGGCTCAAGGCAGACCCGGAAGCGCGCGGTGAAGACATTGAGGTGCCGAAAGTCATCGTAGGCGACCAGCTAAAGCTCATTGGCTTGGTTTTGGAAGAAAAACAAACCGAGGCGCCAAGCCGTTACACAGAGGCCGGACTAGTTAAAGAACTTGAAAAGCGCGGTATAGGTCGGCCTTCAACCTACGCTTCCATTATGAAAACCTTAGCCGATCGCGGGTATGTGACAAGGACTGGTAAAACACTCTTCCCGACCGATACGGGAGATGTGGTAAGCACTTTTTTGGAAAAGAACTTCGGAAATTATATTAGCGATACTTTCACCGCCGAGATAGAGAACGAGCTCGACGAAATCGCGGAAGGCTCTCGCGAATATGAGAAAACTCTTAAAGACTTTTATGGACCGTTTTCAAAAGAAGTAATATCCAAGGAAGATATGCCGAAGCTCACTAATCTAGGAGAGGCACCAAAAGAATTTACCTGCCCAAAATGCGGCTCCTCTATGATTATGAAACTCGGCAAGAATGGCACTTTTATGAGTTGTTCCCGTTTCCCCGAGTGCACGGGCGCTCGCAGGGCGGATGGTGAGTCAATAGAACCAGAGAAACCCATTGGTGAGGACCCAGAGTCTCACCTCCCAATTTTTGTTTTGAACGGCCGCTTCGGACCTTACGTTCAGATCGGACAGAAAACCAAAGAAAATCCGAAGCCCAAGAAAGCCAGTATTCCTCACGGCGTTAACCCGGGTTCGGTAACTCTTATGGACGCGCTTACTTATTTGAGTTTGCCGCGAGAATTAGGCTTGCATCCCGAAACCGGGAAAATGATAACCGCAAGCATCGGCCGCTTCGGGCCTTATATCGTCCACGACGGAGACTTCCGTTCCTTGAAAAAGGATAATGTTTACACGATCGAGTTGCCGCGGGCGCTTGAGATATTAAAAGAAGAAAAAAAGACCAGGGGCTTTAAACGAAAAACTAATGAAATATCAAAGTAGTTAAAACTGGACAAAGCCGCAGGAATTAAGTAAAAACCTTGAATATCACGATGCCAGGTAGTGAAAATTCGATTGCGATTATGTTTTATTGCGTCTATGCTAAATCAAAGTATTTATTATATAGTTCTATATAGTTGATTTGAAGAAGAGGCTATTCGAACATAATCGTGTGTTAAGTTTTTCGATCAAGACATTCAGAAATCAAGATTATTTAAATATATGCAAAAGAGTACTTTGTTAAAGAGTCAAAAAAAAAATAGATCGAATTTCTACTACCTGGGATGAAAAAAATAGAAACTTTAAAAAATGAATCAATTCTTATCGGTAAGGCATACGAATTCTCTAGGAAAGCTCATGAAGGCCAGAAACGCGTAAGCAGCGAACCATATTTTAGCCACTGCGTAGCTACGGCTCAAAGCCTCCTCGAGTGGAAATTGGATGAAGTGACTATCGCCGCCGGCCTAATGCATGACGTATTAGAAGATACCGAGGTAACCATCGAGACATTAAAAAAAGAATTTGGCGAAAAAATATCTTTTCTTGTAAACGGCGTTACTAAACTCGGAAAAATCAAATATCGCGGGCGTGAGATACAAGCAGCAACCTTGCGTAAAATGGTGCTGGCGATGGCAGAGGACCTGCGAGTGGTGATTATCAAGCTCGCCGATAGACGCCACAATATGCAAACTTTAAAAGTTCTGCCTCCTCAAAAACAAAAAAGGATTGCGCAAGAAACGATGGAAGTGTATTCCCCTCTCGCATATCGTCTTGGAATGCAGAAACTTTCCGGAGAACTCGAGGATCTCGCCTTCCCCTATATATATCCGCGAGAATACAGATGGCTCATAGAAAACGTGGCTGATCGTTACGAACAAAGAGAGAAATATTTGAGGAAAATACAGCCGACTGTAGAAAAAGCACTTAAAGAAGCGGGCGTCGAGCCGATGGCAGTGGATTTTAGGGCCAAGCGTTATGCCAGCCTTTATAAAAAACTTTTACGCTACGACATGGATCTCGATAAAATTCATGATTTGGTCGCCTTTAGACTAATTGTAAATACCGTTGAAGACTGTTATACCGCCTTAGGCGTAATCCACAAACTCTGGCCGCCGATACCAGGAAGAATAAAGGACTATATAGCCATGCCCAAATCCAACTGGTACCGCAGCTTGCACACCACCGTTCTCTGTGAAGACCAGAAAATAGTTGAGTTTCAAATCCGAACCAAAGAAATGCACGATGAAGCCGAGAACGGCATCGCCGCCCATTGGGCCTATGAACAAATAAAGGGGAGTAAAAACTACGCCAAGCGGCAAACATCTGTGGCTAACAATAAAGAAATGGTTTGGGTAGAACAGCTTCGCTCCTGGCAGAAAGAATTTTCAGACCCCAAAGAATTCATAGATTCACTTAAAATAGATTTTTTCAGGGACAGGATATTCATCATCACGCCCAAAGGAGAAGTTTTTGATCTGCCGCAGGGCGCGACTCCGATAGATTTCGCCTATGCCATTCACACGGATGTGGGCAATCAATGCATAGGCGCAAAAGTAAATGGTAGAATCGCGGCACTCGACAGTAAATTACATTCACAAGACATTGTTGAGATTATTACTCAAAAGGGTAAGAAACCATCGGCTGACTGGCTCGAATTCGCAGTAACGGGCAGCGCCAAAAGTAAAATTAGGTCGGCGTTGAAAGAAAAAAGAGGAATACTTCACAAAGTGAAAAAAGTAACGGAATTCAAAATTATAGCTGAAGATAAAATGGGTGTTTTAAAAGACGTGGCCGGCGTTATTTCCAGATCTCATATTAATATCTTAAGTATTAATTCTTCCTCTCAAAGTCACGGCCGTTTCCACGTGATGAAAATCAAATGCGGCACTGATGATAAGGATAAAATAATGAAATTAATACTCAAACTTAAAGGCGTCAAGACCGTTAAAGAGATTGAATACCGTTTTGTCTAAGTAATTTATCGGTAATAGCTTTAAGTTCTTCCGATGAATAAAAACTGATAGTCAGTTTGCCTCCTTCTCCAAATCGGTTTACGTCAACTTTAGTGCCCAAAAACTCCTCGAGCTGTTCTTTAAGCGCTTGAACTTCAGGATCGTGAATACGTTCATTAGATTCTGCCGTTTGGCTTACTCCGGAATCTTTTATGTTTCTCACCCTTGATCTAATCTCTCTTACGCTTAAATTGTTTTTTAGTATTTCTTCAAATAATTTCCTTTGGCCTACTATGTCCTCTACCGCAAGAAGCAATCTGGCCTGACTTTCGTTCACTCTGCCACTTGAAACGGCTTCCTGAATTTCAGACGGCAAGTTCAAAAGACGTACGCTATTAGCCACAACCTCGCGGCTCTTCCCCACTTTAGCGGCGATTTCCCTTTGTGTAAGCCTAAATTCATCTTGTAATCGCGCGAAAGCTCTTGCTGTTTCTATGGGATTCAAGTCGGCTCTCTGAATGTTTTCGATAACGGCCAGTTCCAATTTTTCGCGTTCCATAGCCGGGCGTCTCACGATTGCGGGCACTGTGTTGAGTCCGGCCATTCTCGCGGCTAAAAGCCTCCTTTCGCCGGCAATAAGTTCGTACTCTACTGAAGTGCCACTCTCGTTTTCGCTTTCAACTTTAGAAACAACTAAGGGTTGAATTATGCCAAACTCCCTAATTGAGAGCGCTAACTCTTTTAGCGCTTCTTCATCGAAATTCCGTCTGGGCTGATGAGGGTTGGGCTTTATTTTATCTACTTCTATTTGGAAGACTGACTCGGTTGGTGATTTGGGATTTTTTCGGCTCTCGGAAGGTGTCGTGGGGAATGTCTCGGAGCCGCGATGAGATTGGTCTCCCCGATTTATCGGGGAGTCATCGTGGCGAGAGTCAAGGTCGCCGCCTGCCGCTGGAGCAGGCGGACGACCGGTTCCCTCAGACACCTTCTGGGAGCCGAACTCAACATCCGACGGTACATTATCGTGATTATCTCCCTCCTTTTTTGGTATTAATGATTCTAATCCTTTACCTAACATGCCCAGTAGTTAAACTGCGATTACAAGTCATTTGATTAACTTATCGCTGTAAATCATTTGTGTGACCTTTATATTATTATATTGCCTCTTGAGTAAACCACGATGACTTGAGTTAATCCAATCGCAGTTATACTGACTGGGCATGGTTGCCAAATTCTTGATTTTGCATTTGATATTGATATTCCAGCTCAATTATCTCCTCGGCTAAACGACGGTAAGCCAAGGCGCCGATAGAATAAGGGTCGTATATGAGTATAGGTTTGCCGAAACTCGGCGCCTCAGCAAGCGATACCGAACGCGGAATTTCTACTTCAAAAACGCGATGAGGGAAATAACGCCTTAAATTTTTACTAACCTCTCGAGATAGACGCTGGCGCTTATCATATAAAGTGATTAGCGCGCCGACGACCTGTAAGTTATGGCGCAAGTTAATCCGAATCAAATCAATCATCTCTAAAAGCTGGCTTATACCTTCTAAACTATAGTATTCCGCTTGCACTGGAATCAAAACTTCGTCAGCTGCTACTAAGCCGTTTACGGTGAGCAAACTAAAAGATGGGGGTAAGTCTACAAGAATATAATCGTATTTGTGCCTTATTTGATTCAAGAATCTGCGCAAACGCGATTCTCTTTCCTCGACGCTTACAAGTTCAACCAAGGCGCCGGCCAGATCTTCCGAAGAAGGAATAAATTCATAATTTAGTATTTGGCTTGGCCTTATAAGCGTTTCCGGATTATCGGTTCCCATTACGCCGTGATAAATATTTCTTTCAAATTTTTTCACGCCCGACAAAGCAGAAGAAGCATTAGCTTGCGGATCAAAATCTACGAGCAAAACGCGGCGCCCCAAAAGCGCAAGATAAGAACCGAGGTTTACAGCGGTAGTAGTCTTACCTACGCCGCCTTTGGCATTACAGATTGCTATAACTCTAGCCATAAAATAATCGTTTCTTTAATTGATTCTAACTGAAAATTATGGCATTATCAATCAAGCAAAATATGCCCGGGTGGCGGAATGGCAGATTTACCCCGCACTAATCTTGTTTTATAACAAATTTATGGCCAGGTGGTGGAATTGGCAGACACGCAGGACTCAAAATCCTGTGCTCGCAAGAGTGTGAGGGTTCAAATCCCTCCCTGGCCACAAAACAAAATTTAGTGCGGGGCGCGCACGACTCCCGCCTGCGCTAAAGCTACGGCGGGCAGGCAAAATCGTGTGAGGAAACTCATGAGAATTCGACTCTCTCCCCGGGCACCAGCGAGGAATTGTCAATGTCGCCTCGCCAGCTTCGGCGGGCTCGGCGACCAAATTGTAGGGAATTTTGGGCGAAAAAAT
>Ga0100398_1005462_pt1 | contig 10187 bp, 6 predicted proteins | sample CryGeymeta201522_FD_81568 | JGI IMG/M metagenome (GOLD analysis project Ga0100398, IMG submission 81568) | Groundwater microbial communities from Crystal Geyser aquifers in Utah, USA - Crystal Geyser metaG 2015-22 | ecosystem: Environmental > Aquatic > Deep subsurface > Groundwater | place: USA... | reverse complement strand
AAGCCGCTTCTACTTTTTTTCTTCCCATTTTTTTGAGATGTTACGAAGGCAATACGAAATTACTTTATGCGAATTCAGTGTTCTTTTGGTAATCACGGCCGGGTCAATCAGGCCAATGTGCTATAGTGGGGTATCGAACCCCAAAGGAGAGCCGGTTGTCCATGGAAAAGTTGGCTGAAGCAAGGGCGGTTCCGTCTCTGCTCGACCTCAACCTCTGGCTTTCCTACTGTCTGGCATCCCCCGATGAAGTCGATCGACGCCTTGCCCTCGACGAGATCGGCTTCCAGGGCTTGACTGACGCATTTAATGAGGATCTTCAGCGCCTGACCACAGGGGATCCCACCAAGGCTTGCCGGGATTTCGCATCCCAGCTGTTGTCAGGAGCCAATAAAAGCCGCACCGATGGCGTGGTCGAAAAGATCGAGCTTTCCCCCGAACGAACCCGTACGCTTCTCGAACTCGGGGAAGATACTCTCCAGCGAATCGTCCAATTATCGCTTCGGAAAGCGCCATCAAACGAGGTTCTTCAGGATTGGCGCTCGCACCTTCTCGGTGAAGAGAACCCCGAGGTCATCAGGGTCGGACTCACGCTTCTGGCCAAGTTTGGAGTAGCTTCAGACGCCGGATTGGCGCTCCCGTTCGCCTCGCATGCGTCGGTTCCGGTTGTGAAGGCTGCGATAGACCTGATTCACACACAAAGCCTCGATCAGTTCAAGGAGCGAATCGCTCAGTTCCTGATGGCTAACGATCTCGAAATCAGATTGCATGCGATCCGAAAGCTGCGAACTATCGACCCCCACGAATCCCGAAAATTTCTGCGTTCGCTCCTCGCCGCACGTAATCCATTCATCAGACAACGGGCGCTTCGCGAGTTGATGCTTCTTCCGTTCAAGGAAAGTGAAGCCCTCTACCTTTCGTATCTTTCAGTCGAGCCGCTTCCATTATTGCTCGTTCTGGCTGGTTCCGCGGTGACGATGAACCCTGTCGAAGATCTTCCACAGAAGCTTTACGACATCTTCTTCGTTGCCCGAGGCAGGAAAGCGATCATCGCCCAGCTAATTATCAATCAGGTTCTTGGGGCAATACAAGCTTCTGGAATTCTGAAAGAGTCGGTCGAAAGCTACATTTCCTCGCTGAAATCCTCGCTCCAAAAACGGAAACTCTGGATCACATGCCAGATGGCGCTTAAAGACCTGGAGCACTCCGAAGCCGAAGTCCGCCTGGTAGCCGTCGGGAAGTTGCGCCAGGGGCTGGGTTTTCCGAAAGTGGTCGAGGCTCTCGAACGAAGAGATTCCGTTGAGACTGACCAAGAGGTCCGGGAAGCCCTTGCCAACGCCCTTGGCCGAGAAAAAGAATCTTTCTCCCCCGCCGGCCTCAGGCAGAAAGTCCAGGATGGAAGCTTTTATTCCCTCGATCCGAAAGTGCAAAGGAAGTTCCTGGCAACAATTGTCGATGAGGATTCTTTCGGTGAAGTTCGAACTACCCTGTCAATCCTACTGGTCGCCGCCCTCGATCGTTCAGTGCTACTCCAACTGTTCGATCGAATTTATTCCCATGGCCGTGGAATGGATCTCAAACCGCTGAATCCGTACCTCAAGAACCCAGATCCGGCAATCCTGGCGGGCGCCGTTCGCGCAACCGGAAAAATCGACCTGGACGCCATTTCATACGAAATTCCGAATCTGCTTCGGCACGACGATTTCCGGGTCAAGATGGCCGCGCTCGAACTCTATCTCGTCTCGGACAAGCCGAGCGCCCTTCAATACCTCGTCGGAATGCTGAAGTCCCAGCAAATCAAGGTACGCAAGAACGGTTTGTCACTTCTCGCAATGGTCGATTATCCTTCGGCCGAGCAGATCCTTCGCGAATATTTTCCGGCTGAGAAAGACATCGAGGCTCAGCTCCAGGCGGGGTTTATCCTGGCGGCCAACCCCTCCCTGGAAGGGATACAGCTCTTATACAACGCCTGCCATGATTCAAAGGGAGTGCTTATTCCCGATTTCCAGGATCTGTGGGAATCCGCCCTGGAAGGCGCAGTCCCGATGTTGGCGGCTGATATCGCCGGGCTGGAGACGATCTGCCGCGGGAATCAGGTTCAGGAAAAAGAGCGTGCCGCGGCCGACAAACTGCCATCCTACGCATTCCGAAAAGTTAGCGCATCGACCAATAAAGATCTTTATGCCGAGAGAGATCAGCTTCTCGGGCAGCCTTCAACAGAGATTCAGATTCCAGACATCAAAGGCTCGATCGAAAAAGCAGCCGGCTTTTTTGGACGCCATCAGATGCAGCTGGGGGCGACCTTTCTGGCTTTCGTCTGCGTCGGTCTGTGGATGCTTTCAAGCGATAGTTTCCACCCGTCCGGCCCCGGAACGAGGGGCGGGGTTACCCATGAAACCCACGCCAGCCGCATGGAAGAGGGCGAGGCGAACAAACCATCGATGGTCATGGGGCAGCGGGGGAATACTTCCCATTTCATTTCCGGGTCCTCTTATGCACGCAATATGAAAGCCATGGAAGGTGAACGGCAGTCCATTTCAGAGGAGTTCCACCGCAAGAGCCAGGATGCCCTCAATGACACCCTCATGCAGATGGCCGATGACCCCAATTACAAGGGCTATGCCGAGTTCTATCTGAATGAGAACTGCCGGAGAGGGCTCGAAGCTCTTGAAAAGGGGAACATGCCCGAAGCCAAGGATTCCCTGCTCAAAGCCCTCGCCGATCCCGGCATCAGCGAAGAGGCGCGAATGCTGGTTTCCCAAAGCCTGATGGGCGTGGGCTTTGAAGTTGGAGATAAAGCCGCCATTGAAAAAGCCATGGATGCCCTCCTCGCTACCATTCCCGATAGCGAGATGCCCAAGGGATATGATAGAACGAAGATAAAAGAAGCATTTTCCGGGCTCGACCGCATCAAGGAAGTGACCCCTGAACAGTTTGCCCAGGTCATGCAGAAGATGGCTCAACAGAACCCCGGAAAGATCCCGCCAGGAATGCGGCAGAAAATGATCGACGGTTTCGCGAAAATGCAGAACCGTTTCAAATGATCCAGCGTCAAGATATGTGATGTACGTGAGTTAAGTCATGAACGTAGGTTCAATCCGACTCGGGGAATACCAGAATCCCCGCTGGAGGCTATCATGATGGAAGCGCACCTGATCCGGAAAAAACGGGTTGGATCCGTCTATCTCATCGTTTTGGGCGTTGCCGCAGTCCTTATCGTGATCGCCCAGACCCTTACCGAGACCGGCGTTGCGACCAGGCGCCTGACCGTCCGCTCCGCGAACGATCAGAAGGCCATGGACTGCGCCGAGGCAGCCACCAATCTTACCTATCGATTGATCGCTGAGGACATGAACGATCCAAAGATGGTCTACGATGCGATCAGCTTCAAGAAACTCGATTTCGACAGTTGGTTCTGGAAATTCCGTCTTCCGCAGGTGATGGCAGGCGCCAACGTTGATCCCTTCCAGTACAGGAACGACAATATTTCCTACGATCAAACAGGCGGAAACGGTCTTGGAATGGAGCTCAACATAGGCCCGGAGATGGTCGCCAAACTGAAAAAGACCTATTCGAACAAGGAATATGCCGATCTGGAGCTCCTCTACCGCGATCTGGGCGGCGATGTCAAAATCACTACCGAAGCCAAAATCGCCAAGGTTTATGGAATTCTTCCAACCAATAATTCTTACGATATCCCCGGTGTGACGCTCGATCTTTCCGAGGTCAACATTCTCGCCGACCTCAATATCGGCAACTTCCTGAACTCCATCATGAGCGACAAGGAGTTCAAGATTGACATTACCGACCAACTGATCCAGTTCGTGCCCGATGTAAACTTCGGAGATGTCGTCGCGAAGGTCATAGAGAAGATTCAATTCAATCTCGCGCTATATCCTGTCGCAATACCGATTCCGATCGGACGTCTGATCGGGGCTCTGTTTAAAGGCCTTCGCAGCAAGCTCGGCAACGGCCTCACGCTCAAGGGTTTTCTGAAAGATACTCTTTTGAAAGACCTGAAACTACAGATCGATCTGACCGATTTAAAGAACTCGATTCGCGACAAGGTTTTAGGAATCATTCCCGACCAGATAAGAACCCTGGTTGGAAAGGTCAACTGGGGTTGGACCGTTGAAAAAGTGGGTATCTTCGAAATCAAGACCACCGTCGAGTACCAACCGCAGGGGCCCAATGGGCAGACCATCAAAAAGGTACTTTTCTCGCAGAGAGATTTCCGCGTGGCAGACGTTCAGCCGATTGCTCCGGATCACACATTCTTCGTGGCAAACTCGGCGCTGCTGTTCGAAAACCCGACGGCCGAGAATACTTCGGGCTTCGCAGGAGATGACCCCATCAACTGGAGCGCCGGGATGGGATCATTGATTATCCACAACATCACGTTTTTCGACACCTCTTTGTTCACCAAACTGAAGGACTTTTTCAGCGCCGTCGGAAGTTTGGACGTCGAGAAAATAGCGAACGGCTTCTTCCTGCCGGGGCGTGTGCGTGTCAACGGCACTAAGCCCATGGAAGTCAGACTGAACTTCGGGCTTCTCGACTTTCTCGGAAGCGGGTATACCTTCACGGATGCCTTGAAAGGTTGCGAAGTCGCCGCGCTGCTCATCAACAATGAATCAAAGAACAAGCACAGGGAAAAAAAAGGGGAAAGCAACTACGAGGTCCCCGATCCCGCGAAGCATACTTTCATGCCTACCGTGGGGGAAAGCCTCTACGGGCTGAGCTTCGAGAGCCCCCCTCCCCTTGGCGGTTGGGTCGCTCTGCTCAACATCGTCTGTGGCATGATCGAAAAGGCCGGCTCGGGGTCGCTCAGCGCCTCGGATTTCATGAGTGTTCCCCTCGACGCCCTTTCCCTGCCCCACTTTGACTGGCCTTATCTCACCGACGGCACAATCTGGATACCGATTCCGAAGTTCTACAACAAAACCTACTTCTTCGGTGATTTCCACTGCGAGTTTCCGCTTTCATTCAGGGTCGAAGGAAACCTCTGGAAGAGGTTCTCCCGGGTCACAATGCCCATGATCAGAATCTGGATCCCGCTTAACTGGCTGTTCGGATGTCCGAACGTCGATGTGCCCCTTCCCCCAATTCCCTTCCAGTCGAATACCGTCGAGCCCTATGGGTTCTGCGCCTATCCGCCCATCGAGAAAGAAAGCGGTGAGGTCGATGCCGCGCAGATGGCCAAAGAATGGGATCCAGCCAACCCCAAAAACCTGCCGGCCAACGTCTACTCCCCAATGCAGTATTTGAAAAAGGCGAGTTATTATTACGCTACCACCGGTGATTTTGCGAAGGATGTGGAAAACCGCAGCACCGAAATGGATGTCCCCGGCGTCGGAAAGAAGATGGTGTTCAACTGCGACGGGGTGACCTTCGTTGAATGCACCGACGGCCAGGGGCTGTTTTTCCGCAGCGAGATGTGGGTTTGCGGTCGCGGGATCATTGTAGCAGCAGGAAACATACATCTGAAGAGCATTCACCGGGTCGATCCTCCCAATGGCGGGCCCCCGACCATGTTGTCGATCGTCGCCCGGAACGGCGCCCTGATCAATAGCGGCAACACCTCGGTAGATGCATGTCTTTACGGTGATCGCGGCCTCGAAAACCCCTTCTACGGGAAATTGAAAATCTTTGGAAACCTCGTTGTAAACCAGTTCAAGCGCGAGGTCTGTCAGGGGAAAATCGATGTGCATTATGAATCCAACCGGACCCACAGCTCGCTCATGTCGTATTTCAAGGATGTTGCAAAATACGATCCAACACGCTATCACGTAAGCTTCAGCAAAAAATGGCGGGCTTACGAATTCCAGAAAAACTGAGGGTGGCAGTAGTGCATGAACTGATGGCAAGTTGTCATTGCGAGGAGCGCAAGCGACGAAGCAGTCTGGATCGGGAGGATTGCTTCGCTTCGCTCGCAATGACAGGCCTTCGTCAGTTGAATGCCACCACCAAACAGGGGAACTGGGGAAAGATGCGCGAAACCCACGGATTCACGCTGCTCGAGGTCGTGCTGTCGCTGTTTATCCTGGCGCTCGTGTTCGGGCCGTTCCTGCAAGGCTTGGTTTCGCAAGCGAAGGTCGGCGAGGACACTGAGAAGCTTCAGATGGCAATAAAGATCCTCCAATCCGTGAAGGAAGAGGTTTCTACGGTCAGATTCAAGGATTTCTGGGCATTTGCTGACAAAAACAAGCCTGACGCCGACGGTAACTACAATCTTGACGACATGTTCTGGCCCCACTCGAAAGAAGAGGTACTGGATTATCAGAGGAAATACCGAGACTTCGATGTTACCGGAATGCTAAGATTCGTTCCCCGTCAGGGCCGTGAAGCCGAAGAGCGCAGTCTGGTCTATTTCAAGGTCAACGTCACCTGGACCCAACCCAACATGGGTAAACAAAAGCGTTCCACGAGCATGATGGTCGTGGAACCGAAATCCTAACGCACCGGGGAGGAACGCCATGAAATTCCTGAAAACGAGAGTGGCCTTCACGCTGGTCGAGGTCGTGGTGTCGATCGTGATATTCTCCCTGGCCGCGGGCGGAATCTATGCCTTCCTTAGGCATGGAAACCAGCAGGCGGCAAAGGCCTACACCCGCCAGGCGTTGGTATCGCAAACAAATACCCTGATGAAGGCACTTCAGGATGATTTCCGCATGGCGGCGTCCGTTTCCCTCAGCATCAGCGAGGCCGGTGGAGAGGCCTTGCTGCAGCAGCATCACGGAGGCGAAAAGGTTGCCATTATTACCTACAAATGGGAAAAGCCCCGGCTGACGCGAAAAGTCGTATTCAATGGCAAGACCACCCTTCACACAATGAGTAACAGCGTCGACGGGTTTTCCCTGGAAACCAAACCCAGACCTTCGGCCGGCCCCGAAGATACCGGGGACGGACCCGAGCAGGTGGCCATCAAGCTTAGCATGAAGGCGACCGTTCCCGGCGCCACCGAGCCGCTCGTTCACGATCAGAATGCGATGGCCACGATGCGGGAAGTTTCCTCATTCAAGTATGACCCGCATTGGAAGGACGTAGGCGATCTGAAGGGCGCCTTCAGCACTTACGGGAATCTTATGAGCAGCATCGGTAATGACGCGAAGCTTCTCGTCGAGGACATCGGAAAAACCTTCGAAGACACGATCGCGAATGCCGAGCAGGCCGCCAATGATGCGCTGAGCCAACCGAGGGCGAATCTCGCGGAAACCAAGAAGCAGCTTCGCAATGCATTGAATGACATCAAACAGGCGGATCTCGATCTCAACAGCGCTATCAAAGATACCGAACAGAACATGAGAGACCTTCCCGAAGATGTTTTCGAACGCAAGTTGAGCCGCCTCGGAACCTGGTTTTCGAGCAAGTCTGACGCCGTGCGCGACGTCTCGAACGCCTTCAACGGGATGAAAACAGTTGAGCAGATGGATTACGGCAAACTCGAACATGCGGCCGGATCATACACGCTGAAGGATGTCTTCAAAAACATTTTCGATTCGAAAAAAGACGCCCTTGTACAAAAGAACAAAATGAAGGACAACACCAAAGAGCTGAACGACCTCCTTGTAAAAGTTGAAGGCGGCGAAAGCGGCGGCGGCGAATAGTTTTTCCCAGGAGGACATCATTCATGAGCGTTCAGCGTTTTGAGATGCACAAGATCGAGCTGCGAGAGAGGCTCGAGGCGGATCCGCACGACAAGGAAGCTTTGTTCGAACTCGGTCAGGCGTTCATGGATGAACATGACCCGGCAGAAGCGCTGACCTGGTTCCGGGAGGCGACCCAGCTCGACCCGGACAATGCGTGTGTGGCTAACAGCATGGGCGATGCCTGTTCCAATCTCGAGTTGTACGAGGAGGCGAAAACCTGGTATCGCAAGGCCACCGCTCTCAACCCGCGATATTCTGAAGCCTGGCTGAACATGGCCACCATCCTGATGGAACTTGGGAACTGGACCGACGCCGAGCGTGCGTTGCGCAAGACCATCGAACTCGATCCAAATCTTGACGAAGCCTTCCTTTATCTGGCCAACTGCCAGTTGCGGCAGAATCAACCGACGGAGGCGAAGAAAACCCTGCACGAGGCGCTGATACGCGAGCCAGGGGAGTTCCAGACGTATGTGGCACTCAGCGATTGCTGCCTGCGGCTTGGAGACCTCGAGGGCGCGATCAAAGCTTGCGAAGACGCGCTCGAACACGTTATCGAGATGGAAGAACTGGACATCCTGATTGAGAGCCTTCGCGGGGCCGGGCTTAGCCAAAAACGTGTTGACGCCTTCCGTAAAAAGGCTGCTGATGCGATGGCCGAGGGGCGTGTCCGTGAAGGCCGGCCGGTGCTGGGTCGAATTTCCTCAACCAAACCGCCCAGGCGAAAACCCAAGCGTGGGGCGACCCTATCTGAATAAAAGGGATCAGGGAATAGGGGAAGGCCCGTTACAAGCGTGAGTTGAGCTCATGCAATCACAAAGTTCAGTGCGCCTTTGTAAAACAATGAAGACTGAATTGTCACCGCGGCCAACAATACATGCTAAATGCTCGTCGGACCCACGGCAGGGAGATTGTCATTGCGAGGCGCATTGCGTCGAAGCAATCCCGTGATGTCGGAGATTGATTCGCTTCGCTCGCAATGACATCAAAAGGCTGGAGTTTAGCTGATCCTGGTAACCACGATTATCTCCAATAAAAGCGCTTTGAATGGTACGGTTACTCTTTTACGCGCCGTAATTGGGGTTGGGGCGGGTTTTCCTCCAGAGGCTTGGCCGGGTCGGGCAAAGTCCCAATGATGAACCGGCGCCATTCCTTGGAAAGATCGACAGTACCGGCCTTGGAGGCAGGGAGCGGCTCTCCCGTATCTTCCTTTTTCAGCAAACGTACAACCGGGCGAAGAAGTGCGCCCGGATTTGCACGTAGAACCACCCCCGATGACCCATCGTTCAGAGTAACGCTAGTTCCTGGTGGGTACAATGAAGTTTTGCCAAGGAATACCCGCAAAATTTCGGGGTCAAAATGTGTCGAAGCCGAACCGACAAGAGTGCGCATGGCCTGATAGGGGGAAAATGCGGGTCTGAAAGGCCGCTGAGTGGTGAGAGCATCGTATACGTCGGCAACGGCGCAGATCCGTGCAAAAAGGCTGATGTTGTCCCCGGAATATCCATCGGGGTAACCGCGTCCTTCGAACTTTTCATGGTGTTGAAGGATCACCTCGCGGGACTTTGGCGCCAGATCGTGGGTATTGCCGAGAAGATCGATGCCGAGTCTTGGATGGCGTGTGATTTCCTCAAATTCGGAGGCGCTCAGTTTTCCTTTTTTGTTCAGGATCCAGGCGGGGATCCGCAGGTTTCCGAGATCGTGAAGCAGAGCCCCTGACCCCAGGGAACGAAGCTCTTCCAGGGTTAGACCCATCGCCTGGCCGATGACCATGGACAACGTCGCCACATTGATATTGTGGCTGAACGTGTAGTCGTCCATGCTTTTGATCGCTAGCAGGTTTAAAACTGAATTTGGGGCTTTGATGATTTCACCGACCAGCTCGTTAACGACCTCGTTTGCCAGCTTGGCATCGATCTGGTTTTTCGTATGGGCGCCGGTGACAAGCGCGGAAACGGCCCTGAAAGCAAGGAGATGAGTGGCCTTTGAGACGATAACGTTTCCCTTTTGACCGATTCCCTTGACCTTGGGGAACTCTTCCATCAGAAGGCGGCAGGCCGCGGCAACACCGCGTACAATCTTCGGATTGGTGATATCAGTGATCTGGAAGTTGGCGAGGATGTATTCTTCGCCCTTCGGCGTTTGAAGAAACAGATCTTTTCTGATCATCAGGGTTTCGAAACCATCAATGCATCGGAGCCCGACAAGCCGGAAGCGGGAGGGACCGTCCGATCTCATCCCCTGAAGTGGCGCTTCCCAGCCGAACTCCTGGCACGAGCCAAAATGGCTGTAACCGGTGTAAATCCGAACGTCATTGAGAATCAAGGCATCTGCCATTGCCTCAGTCTACCTCAACAGAGGATTGCGGATACAGTAATTCCAAAAATTAATAAGAGTTTAGTGGAGACTGTAGCAAAATGACTGATAAACTGCCTCTTAAACTGTTATTGCGAGGAGCGCAGCGACGAAGCAGTCTCTTTTCTTAACTTCTCGTAGGGTGCGACCTCATTTTGATGTAATAATTTTTTCAAGGAAACGAAGTTT
>Ga0100398_1005442_pt1 | contig 10207 bp, 8 predicted proteins | sample CryGeymeta201522_FD_81568 | JGI IMG/M metagenome (GOLD analysis project Ga0100398, IMG submission 81568) | Groundwater microbial communities from Crystal Geyser aquifers in Utah, USA - Crystal Geyser metaG 2015-22 | ecosystem: Environmental > Aquatic > Deep subsurface > Groundwater | place: USA... | reverse complement strand
GGACATGCGGCGGGCATGAGGTTCGGCCCGGTTCCCCTGGGCGAGGCCGAGGGCGCGATCCTCGCCCATTCGCTGCGGCTGGGCGGGCAGGTGCTGCGCAAGGGGGCCATGATCGGCCCCGCACAGGTGGCCGGTCTGCAGGCGGCGGGGCTGACCGAGGTGGTGGTGGCGCGGCTCGATCCCGGCGATCTGCACGAGGATGCGGCCGCGGCGGCCGTGGCGGCCGTGCTGTTGCCCGATCCGGCGGGGCAGGGGCTGCGGGTGACGCCGGCCAGCACCGGGCGGGTCAACCTGCATGCCACCGGCCCCGGCGTGCTGCGGGTGGACGCGCCCGCGATCCGGGCCTTCAACGGGGTCAACCCGATGATCACGCTGGCCTGCCTGCCCCCTTATGCGCGGCTGGCGGCGGGCGACATGGTCGCGACGGTCAAGATCATCGCCTATGGCGTGCCGGGGGCGGATCTGGCGCGGGCCTGCGCCCTGCTCGGGCCGGCGCTGGCGCGGGCGGCGCCTGTGCATGCAACGGCAACCCTGATCGAGACCCGGCTCGGGGCCACGCCCCCGCCCAAGGGGCGCACGGCGCTGGCCGGACGCCTCGCGCGGCTCGGCCTGACGCTGGGCCCCCGGGTCGTGGTCGCGCATGAGCGGCAGGCGCTGGCGCAGGCGCTGCGCGATGCGACCGGCGACATCGTTCTGGTCCTGACGGCCTCGGCCACATCTGACCCCGAGGACGTCGGCCCTGCCGCCCTGCGCGCGGCGGGGGGGGAGGTGGTGCAGTTCGGCATTCCGGTCGATCCGGGAAACCTGCTCTTTCTTGGCCGGCTCGGACAAAAGCCCGTGATCGGCCTGCCGGGGTGCGCCCGCTCGCCCGCGCTCAACGGGGCGGACTTCGTGCTCGAGCGTGTGGCCTGCGGGGTCAGCGTCACGCCGGGCGACCTTGCCGCTCTGGGGGTCGGGGGCCTGCTCAAGGAGATTGCGAGCCGCCCACGTCCGCGCACGCTCTGACCTGGTCGCCCTGCGCGGGATCGTCGCGGGTTCGCCGGGAGGGCGAAAAAGGTGTTCTCAGCTTCGCAGACCCGTGGTTTAGTCGCGGTGAGGAAGAGATCAAGGGAGGATCCAATGACACAGGTCTCGATGACCGTGAACGGAAAGGCTGTGAGCGGCGTGGTCGAGGGCCGCACGCTTCTGGTCGATTTCCTGCGCGGCAACCTGCGGTTGACCGGCACCCATGTGGGATGCGACACCAGCCAATGCGGCGCCTGCGTGGTGCATGTGGACGGCCGCGCGGTCAAGGCCTGCACGATGTTCGCGCTCGAGGCCGAGGGCGCGCAGGTGCGCACGATCGAGGGGATGGCCAATGCCGATGGGTCGCTCGGCGTGATCCAGCAGGCGTTTCAGGACCATCACGGGCTGCAATGCGGCTTCTGCACACCGGGCATGGTGATGTCGGCGGCGGCCCTGCTCAAGGACAACCCCAGGCCGACCGAGGCCGAGGTGCGCGCCCATCTCGAGGGCAATATCTGCCGCTGCACCGGCTACCACAACATCGTGAAGGCGATCATGGCCGCCAGCGGTCAGGATGTTGCCGCCATCGCCGCCGAATGACCGCAGGCGCGCCGGGGAGGGCGCGCCGCGACCCCAGGACCAGATCAGGAGGGTGAGGGCCGCTATCCCGCGCGCCCCCCTTTGCAGGAGGAGCACAAGATGCCGAAGGACAGCAATGTGGGCGCGAGCCCGAAGCGGCGCGAGGATATCCGGTTTCTGACCGGGCGCGGCAAATACACGGACGATATCCAGATCGCGGGGCAGGCCCATGCGGTCTTTGTGCGCAGCCAGGTCGCCCATGGTGCGATCCGGTCGATCGACACCAGCGCCGCCAAAGACATGCCCGGCGTGCTCGCCATCTTTACCGGCGCGGATTTCGCCGATGTCGGCGGCAACCCGGCCGGCTGGCTGATCAACAGCCGTGACGGCACCCCGATGAAAGAGCCCAAGCGCCCGGTGCTCGCCCATGGCAAGGTGCGCCATGTGGGCGACGCCTATGCCGCCGTGATTGCCGAGACCGCCGATCAGGCGCGCGACGCGGCAGAGGCGATCGTGGCAGACATCGAGGAACTGCCTGCGGTGGTCAACATGGCGCAGGCGCTGTCGGGCAGCACCTATGTGCATGACGAAATCGGCACCAACCAGTGTTTCGACTGGGGCTGGATCGAGGACAACCGCGCCGCCACCGATGCCGCGATCAAGGGGGCGGCGCATGTCACCACGCTTGACCTTGTCAACAACCGCCTGGTGCCCAACGCGATGGAGCCGCGCGCCTCGACCGGCGATTATGACCCCGGCACCGGCGAATACACGCTCCATACCACCAGCCAGAACCCGCATCTGACCCGGCTTCTGATCGCGGCCTTCGTGCTGGGCATCCCCGAGAACAAGCTGCGCGTGATCGCCCCTGATGTCGGTGGCGGCTTCGGCTCAAAGATCTACCACTACGGCGAAGAGGCTCTGGTGCTGGCCGCGGCGCGGCGACTGGGCCGCCCGGTGCGCTGGACGGCCTCGCGCAGCGAGAGCTTTCTCACCGATGCGCATGGCCGCGACCATGTCACGCGCATCGAGCTTGCCACCGACAAGGACGGCCATTTCCTCGCCTTCCGCACGGAAACCATGGCCAATGTCGGCGCCTATCTGTCGAACTTTGCCACCGTCACGCCGACCTTTCTGCATGGCACCCTGATGGCGGGCAACTATACCGTGCCGCATGTCTATGTGAACGTGAAGGCGGTGTTCACCAATACCGCGCCGGTCGATGCCTACCGCGGCGCGGGCCGGCCCGAGGCGACCTTCAGCCTCGAGCGGGTGATCGACAAATGCGCGCGCGAACTGGGGATCGACCCGATCGAACTGCGCCGGCGCAATTTCGTGAAGCCGGACCAGTACCCGTTCACTTCGGCCGCCGGGCTGCAATACGATTCGGGCAATTACGACGCGCTGATGGACAAGCTCGAAGAGCTGGCCGACCGCAACGGCTTTGCCGCGCGGCGCAGCGCGTCCGAGGCAAAGGGTCTGCTGCGCGGCTTTGGCGTGAACAGCTATATCGAGGCCTGCGGCATCGCGCCGTCGAACCTTGTGGGCATTCTGGGCGCGCGCGTGGGGCTTTACGATGCGGCGACGGTGCGGGTGAACGCGACCGGGTCGCTTGCCGTGATGGTGGGCGCGCATAGCCACGGGCAGGGGCACGAGACGGTGTTCCCGCAGATCGTGGCCGACATGCTGGGGATCGACCCCGCCAGCATCGAGATCGTGCATGGCGACACGGCCAGGATCCCCTTCGGGATGGGCACCTATGGGTCGCGCAGTCTGGCTGTCTGCGGCTCTGCCGTGGTGCGCGCGACCGAAAAGATCATCGCCAAGGGCAAGAAGATCGCCGCCCATATGCTCGAGGCCGCCGAGGGCGATATCGAGTTTGCCGAGGGCCGCTTTGGCGTGGCGGGCACCGACAAGGGCGTGAGCTTTGGCGAGGTCGCCTTCAAGGCCTATGTGCCGCACAACTTTCCGCACGAGGCGCTCGAGCCGGGGCTGGAAGAGACGGCCTTTTACGATCCCGCCAACTTTACCTATCCGTCAGGCGCCTATGCCTGCGAGGTCGAGGTGGACCCCGAGACCGGCAAGGTCACGATCGACCGCTTTGTCGCGGTGGATGATTTCGGCAATGTCATGAACCCGATGGTCGTCACCGGGCAGGTGCATGGCGGGCTGGGGCAGGGGATCGGGCAGGCGCTGCTCGAGAATACCACCTATGACGCCAACGGCCAGCTCATCACGGCGAGCTACATGGACTATGCGATGCCGCGCGCCGATGACCTGCCGTTCTACACGGTGGACCATAGCTGCGTGACGCCCTGCACCCACAATCCGCTGGGGGTCAAGGGCTGCGGCGAGGCGGGCGCCATCGGGTCGCCACCGACCATCGTCAATGCGGTGATCGACGCGCTGCAATCGGGTGGCAAGCCCGTCACCCATATCGACATGCCGCTCAGCCCCGCACGGGTCTGGGCCGCGATGAACGCCTGAGGGAGGGACCGGGAATGTATGCTTTCGAAATCGAACGGCCCACGACCATCGCCGCCGCCGCGGCGGCACTCGCCCATGACGGCGCGCAGGCGCTGGGCGGGGGGCAGACGCTCATCCCCTCGCTCAAGCAGCGGCTGGCCTCGCCGGAAAAGCTGGTGAGCCTCACCGCCATCCCCGAGATGCGGGGCGTCTGCCTGTCGGATGCGGGCGAGGTCTGCATCGGCGGGGCCACCGCCCATGCGACCGTGGCCGCAGAGGCTGCGGCGCATTTCCCCGCGCTGGCCGCGCTGGCCAGCCATATCGGCGACCCGGCCGTGCGCAACCGGGGCACCATCGGCGGGTCGCTGGCGAACAACGACCCCTCGGCCTGCTATCCGGCGGCGGTGCTGGGCACCGGGGCCACCATCATCACCAACAGCCGGTCCATCGCGGCGGATGACTATTTCGACGGGATGTTCTCGACCGCGCTGACCGAGGGCGAGATCATCACCGAGGTCCGCTTTCCGGTGCCGCAGCGCGCGAATTACCAGAAATTCGTGCAACCCGCCTCGCGCTTTGCCCTCGTGGGGGTGTTCGTGGCGCAATATGCGGGCGGCGTCCGGGTCGCGGTGACCGGCGCGTCAGAGGGCGGCGTGTTTCGCTGGGCCGAGGCGGAAGCGGCGCTTTCGGCCTCCTTCAGCGCCGCGGCGCTCGAGGGGCTGAGCGTGCCGGCCGAGGGGATGATCGGCGACCTGCACGGCACGCCCGAGTATCGCGCGCATCTGGTCAAGGTGATGACGAAACGCGCGGTCGCGGCCGCCTGAGCGCTGCCCCTGCGTCAAGACCCGGCAGGGCCTCCTCCGTCAGTCGAGAGGCCCAGCCGGCCCCATGGCGGGCAGGTAGAAGCTGACGACCGTGCCTTCGCCGGGGCGGCTGACAAGGCCGATGGCGCCACCCGACTGCGCCGCGAACCCCGCGGCCATCGACAGGCCAAGGCCCGATGCCTGCCCCTTTTTCTTGGTCGAGAAGAACGGCTCATAGACTTGCTCGACGTCCTGCGGCATGATGCCCCGTCCTTCGTCTGCGATGGTAATCACGCAATAGTCGCCCTTTGCCAGCCGGGTCTTGCCATGCAGCTTGCGCGGCGCCGCGACCTGGATTTGCCCGAGGGACAGCGTGACCGTCCCACCCGTCGGCATGCTGTCGCTGGCATTGTGCAAGAGCTGCTCCAACGTGTGGTCGAGGTGGTCCCTGTCCACCATCACGGGCGCAAGGCCGTCCGGCAGATTGGTGTGCAGGGCTATGTTCTGCGGCAGCAGGCGGCGGTTGCGCTCGGCAAAGTTGCGCAGCAGCACCGCGAGATCGGTTCTCGTGTTCTCAAGCCGGGCCTTGCCGGCAAAGACCATCAACTGCCCCGTCAGCCGCGCCGCGCGGGTCGCCGCCGTATGGGCCGCGCGCAGGCTTTCCGTTTTTTCACGCGGGTCGCTCAGGGCGTCGTGCAGGTCGATATGGCCCAGAACTGCCGTCAGGATATTGTTGAAGTCATGCGCCACACCCGCGGTGAGCCGGGCCACGACCTGATGGCGCGCCGCCTCGACCGCAGCCTCCTCGGCCGCCTTGAGGCGCTGCCGCGTCACGAAATTCTCGCGCATGTTCAACAGATAATAGGCCAGCACGATTCCCAGCATGGACAGCGGCACGGCAAAATGGACTTCCTCCAGGTGCTTTGCCGCATAGTTGGTCACGATAAAGCCCGCACCGACAACCACCGGCAGCGCGTCGATCACCGCCAGTTCCGGCATCGTGCCGTTGCGCGTGATCGCATAGATGCCGAAACCCACCAGAAAGAAGGCCGCGCTGAACCGCGCCACGTCGGTCTCCAACAGCCAGAGCCCGACCGGCAAGGCCAGGAAGATCACCGAATTGAGCGCGCAAGCCAGCAGCGCGACCACATAATCCCACTTCGAGGCATCGGCCCTACGGGTCAGGATCCAGCCGAACATCGCCACCTGCCCGATCACAAAGAGGCCCAACCAGCCAAGCAGCCGCGGCTCTTTCAAGAGCCAGGTCACGATCGCAATCCCCGTGGCGACAGCCACATTGCGGCCCACCAGATCCACCCGCGACCCGATCAGATTGCCGGCCAGCTCCTCGATGCGGCAGGCCCAGCCGCTCTTTCCGGACGGCGCCGATGTCACAAAAGCCATATCTGAAATTTGAGCCATACCGCCCCCCTCCGACCCCTGACTATACCCTGATCGCCGGTCTGCTTCCCTGCGACAGACTAGCGAAACTGCCGCTTTTCCGACATTCAAATTGCGTCACGCAGGACCATTGCCCGACCTGCGCGCCCGATAACGGCGACACAGAACGAACAAGGGCCGTGACACGCGTCACGACCCCCGAACCCTGAACCCTGAACATCTGCCGATCGGACAGATTATTTCGACGGCCCGATCATCATGACCATCTGACGCCCTTCGAGGCGCGGCATGCTCTCGACCTTGCCGACCTCTTTCACGTCCTCGGCGACCCGCTCGAGCAGCAGCCGCCCGAGGTCCTGGTGCGCCATCTCGCGCCCGCGAAAGCGTAGCGTGATCTTGCACTTGTCGCCATTCTCGAGAAACTTGAACACCGAACGCATCTTGACTTCGTAATCATGGGTGTCGGTGTTCGGGCGGAACTTGACCTCCTTGATCTCGATGACCTTCTGGTTCTTGCGGGCCTCGGCCTCTTTCTTCTGGCTCTCGTACTTGAATTTGCCGAAGTCCATGATCTTGCAGACCGGCGGAACCGCGTTGGGAGAAATCTCGACCAGGTCCAGTCCGGCCTCTTCGGCCATCACGAGCGCGCGTTCCGCCGAAACGACGCCGACGTTTTCGCCGTCCACGCCGATCAGTCGAATGTCAGAGCCCCGGATGCGTTCGTTGATCCTGGGGCCGGTCTCACGCACCGGGGGTGCGTTGTGGGGTCTGCGGGCTATGGCCTGTGTCCTCTCGGTTGTTGAACTGTCGCGGGCGCAGGGTAATCTTGCAGCGGGCCCGGTTCAAGGCGCAAAAACAGGGCAAATCCGGTTTGGCCGCTTCCGACGCGGGCCTGCCACATGTTTCAATGGTCCTTTTCAACGTGCAGTCGTTCTGACATATGACGGGCGAGGGCCCGCCTGGGGGTCTGCCAAATGTATTTGGAAGGACAGGAAGATGAGAGCGCTAATCATTGTCGTGCTGGTCGCGGTTCTGGGTTTTTTCGGTTATCAGTATGCGTCCAACGGCCGTACGCCAGCGGATGTCTTCAGCGGCCGTGATCCCGTAGCCGAAGCCGCCGCCGCCGCCGCCGCCGAAGCCGCTGCGGCCGCCGAAGCCGCCGCCGCCGCAACGGCCGCCGCTGCCGAAGCTGCCGCCGCCGAAGCTGCCGCCGCAACCGAAGCTGCCGCCGCCGAAGCCGCTGCCGCAACCGAAGCCGCCGCCGCCGAAGCCGCTGCCGCTGTCGAAGGCGCCGTCGAAGGCGCTGTCGAAGGCGCCGTCGAGGATGCCGCCGCCGCCGTCGAAGGCGTCGTCGATGACGCTGCCGCCGCCGAAGCCGCCGCTGCCGAGGCCGCCGCTGCCGCCGAAGCCGCCGCCGCCGAGGCCGCCGCTGCCGCCGAAGCTGCCACCGCCGAGGCCGAAGCCGCTGCCGAAGCCGAAGCCGCTGCCGCCGCCGAAGCCGCCGCCGCTGCCGAAGCTGCCGCCGGCGAAGCCGCCGCCGCTGCCGAAGCCGAAGCGGCTGCTGCCGCCGAAGCCGCTGCCGCCGCAGCCGCTGCTGCCGAAGCCGAAGCCGCTGCTGCCGAAGCCGAAGCCGCTGCTGCCGCCGAAGCCGCTGCCGCCGAAGCTGCTGCCGCCGCCACCGACGCCGTCGAAGCGGCCGCCGTGCCGCTCGACCAGCTGCTCGACCCGGCCAACCTCAACGTCGATGCGATCGGCGCCGCCATCGACGCCTCGGCGCTTGACGATGCGGTCAAGACCCAGCTCAAGAACGCGCTGAACCTCGCCAAGGACCGCCCGACGCTGCTGCCCGATGTGCTGACCCGCATCCGCACGCTGCTCGAAGGCTGATCCAGCCAGCCGCAGTTACGGAAAACGCCGCGCGGAGCGATCCGCGCGGCGTTTTTCTTTGGGCCGTCGAGACACCAGTCAGCCGACGAATGTCAGCCGACAAAGGCCTTTTCGATCACGAATTCGCCCGGCTCCGAATTCGCCCCCTCGCGCAGCCCCGCCGCTTCGAGCAACAGCTTGATGTCGCGGTTGAAGCCGAGCGAGCCGCAGACCATCGCCCGGTCCGTCGCCGGGTCGAGCGGTGGCACGCCCAGATCGGCAAAGAGCGTCGCGTTCTCGATCAGCGTGGTGATCCGCCCCATCCGCGGCGAGGTCTCGCGCGTGGTGGTCGGGTAATAGCGCAGCTTGCCCGCCACCATCTCGCCGATCAGCGGATCCTCGGCCAGCCCCGCGACCAGCTCACGCCCATAGGTCAGCTCTGCCACCTCGCGGCAGGTATGGGTGACGATCACCTCCTCGAACCGCTCATAGGTGTCGGGGTCGCGCAAGAGGCTCGCAAAAGGCGCAAAGCCGGTGCCGGTGGCAAAGAAATAAACCCGTTTTCCCGGCAAAAGCGCGTCATGCACCAGCGTGCCCACCGGCTTGGGCCGCAGGATGATGGCGTCACCCGGCTGGATGTGCTGCAACCGCGAGGTCAGCGGCCCGTCGGGCACCTTGATCGAATAGAACTCGAGTTCCTCATCCCAGGACGGCGAGGCGATCGAATAGGCCCGCAACAGCGGCTTGCCGTTGTCGCCCATCAGCCCGATCATGACGAACTCGCCCGACCGGAACCGCAGGCTGCGCGGCCGCGTCACGCGAAAGGAAAACAGCCGGTCGGTATAATGGCGGACGGCGGTGACGACCTGCGCATCGGGCAGGGCGGCAATCTTGGTGGCGGTGGCTTGGGTCACTGTGCTCTGCTCGGTCATGGCTGTTGCGGCGTCAATGACACCGCCCTCTGTCATAGGCGTTGATCTGGATCAGGGAAAGCGAAACTCAGGTGCGCAGCCGCGACTGATAGTCATGCGCGCGCCAATCGGCCCGCGCGCGCCATTGCGCCTCGGGCTGGCGGGCGGCGAGGTCATCAGCGATCTCGACCTCGTCGAACCCCGCCCGCCGCGCCATCGCATATTGGTCGGCCAGCACATGCCCCACAGCGCGCAGCCGCCCGGCATAGCCCATCGCCCGCAAATTGCGCGCGATGGTAAAGCCGCGTCCGTCGCTGAAGGTCGCAAAGGCCACACGGATCATCTCCACCCCGTCGAACCGCCGCGCCCCCGGAACATCCGCCGGCTCATCCGCCGGCCCGATATCCACCACCACGCCGCCGGCCCAGTCGTCCGGGCCAAACCCGCTATCCGTCACGATCACGCTCATCCACTGCTCCCGCGCTGCACCTTCTCTGTGCCAAAAATACTCACCTTGCGACGCCCGCCTCAGGCCGCCACGCCGGGGTTGCGCACCAGCTTGCCATCGACAAAATGGATGCCGCATTCCTCCTTGGGCAGGTCGCGCCAGCGGCCCGCGCGCGGGTCTTCGCCGTCGTTGACCCGTGTCGTGCAGGGCGCGCAGCCGATCGAGGGATAGCCCTTGGCCACCAGCGGATGCCGCGGCAGGCGGTTCTCGATCATGTAGTCCTGCAGGTCCGCCGTCGTCCAATGGGTGAGCGGATTGACCTTGATGCGCAGATCGGCCTCGTTCTCGAAAAACTCGATCCCCTCGCGGCGGCGCCCCTGATAGCGCTTGCGCCCGGTGATCCAGGCGTCATAGCCCGCCAGCGCCGCCTGCAGCGGCTCGGTCTTGCGCAGCGCGCAGCAGGCGTCGGGGTCGTGCAGGTGCAAGAGCCCCTCGTTGTCCCGCTCGAAAACCGCGGCGCGGCCCGCGCGCACCACCTGCACATGGCCCAGCCGCAGCCTCTCGGTCAGCTCGAGCTGATAGGCCAGCGTCTCGGCAAAGAGCATCTCGGTGTCGATGAACAGCACCGGCGTGTCGCGCGCCATGACCGAGATGAGGTGCAGCAGCACCACCGATTCCGCCCCAAAGGAGCTGACCAGCGCGATGCGTCCCAGATCGGCGTCGCCCAG
>Ga0100398_1005436_pt1 | contig 10217 bp, 17 predicted proteins | sample CryGeymeta201522_FD_81568 | JGI IMG/M metagenome (GOLD analysis project Ga0100398, IMG submission 81568) | Groundwater microbial communities from Crystal Geyser aquifers in Utah, USA - Crystal Geyser metaG 2015-22 | ecosystem: Environmental > Aquatic > Deep subsurface > Groundwater | place: USA... | reverse complement strand
TCGCTCGTAACGCTTTGTGCACGGTTAACAAACCGATTAATATCGATACGCAAGCCGGGGTTCACATAGTTACGACGACCTTGGAATCGGGGTCGAGAATTTAATGACCGTTGCGGCGAGTTATTTTTTCTGAGCGTGTATGACACAATAAACCTTACTGCCAACACGAAGTCGGCGATTATTACTTCTGATGTGAGTATTGTCGATCTTTAATCTTGTTCCCCAAAATGGGGTGGAACGAAGATGCTAGAATCGACTACTCGAGAACCTTCATTCAGGTATTCGCTTGCGCGAGATACGATAGTCCAGAAGACTATTAGATTTAAGACAACGCTAATACTATAGCATAGATATGTATAAAAAGCAAGAGTTGCATTAATCTGTACCACTTATTCCGAATATAAATTTAAACCGAATCTTATTCTTTTTATCTATTTTAAAACCATTATTAGTCGAGATAAAAATTACAGTTTTAAACATCCAAAATCGCACATAATAGCCCGTTATATGTTTTGGTTTAATAAAACGGGGAACTCTTTGTTCTTTTCCATTATTTTCGTATTCTGTTGATAATAGGGTTCCATTGCCGATCCCGATTTCGGCATATATTCTCTTTTGTTCAATTCGTCGTTTCATTGTATTATAGTATCATATGAAAAAACAAATAACGACACATAGAATATTATGGACGTCATTTTTTGTCGATCTTTTGGATGTAGTAATGAATATTGGTGTTGCTATTTTAACGCATTCAGTTGTGATGCTATCCGAAGCGTTGCAGGGATTTGCTGATCTTCTGACATCGGGATTTTTACTCATTGGTTATTCACGATCGAAAAAACGTGCAGATGGTGAGTTCCAGTTTGGGTATGGTAAAGAGATCTATTTTTGGACATTACTATCAGTTTTGGCTATGTTTTTTGTAACGGCAACCCTATCAATTGTATTTGGTTATAATCGAATAATTAAGCCCGAACCAATTATAAATACTCCATTCATGTTTGCTGGTTTTGCTGTAGCGTTTGCTACAAACTCATATGCATGTCTTTTGAGTATAAAACGTCTGTGTAAGAATATGAATTCGAAAAATATATGGCAGAGTTTTAAGCGCTCAGCGCTGATAGAGGTTAAAACCGCATCGGTTCTAGATCTGATGGGCACTCTTTCTGCATTTTTTGGGATTATAGCATTCATCATATTAATGCTTACAGGTGATTATCGGTATGATGGGTATGGAGCGTTGATTATCGGTATTAATATCGCTTGCATGTCAGTCGTGCTTATGATAGAGCTACGTAGTTTTATCGCAGGCAAAAGTGTCAGTTCACAAACAATTAAAACCATTAAACAAGTCGCACTAGCAACACGCGGTGTAAGGGGGGTATCAGATATTCGGACAATGCATCAAGGGTCAGAAAAGTTTATGCTTAATATCGATATTACTGTCAACGATTCTTTGACGGCGCACGAAATAGGTGTAATTATTGACACCCTTAAAGTAAACCTTATGAGTGCAATTAAAAATATACGCTATATTCAGGTAGAACTCGACAATTAGTTATTTGATGCAGGCTCTGCGCTTTGTTTGTCATTTTTCTCGACAAACTTTTTTATTGCTTCGATGTTTTCTAGAACAAGTTTTGCTTTCTTTACGCCAAACTGAAATGGATACTGGTCTTCTTCGCTCTGCTTAATAACGATCATTGCGTTACCCTTAAACTCCGATTCTTCGACTATAGACATATGTTTCTCCTTTCAACCAAGTTCGCCAAAGGCGACCTGGCAGATCCCGCGTAGCTCGCACTGTAAGTAAAGGATGTAATCCCTTTTACATTAAGAGCGAAGTGGGACATATACATTATTACTGTAATTAATTATACCACACTCTTATTTCAAAATATTCTTATATATCTCTTGAACTATTTTGCTTAATACCTAATACTAACCCCTTAATACTTTTATCACAACGATGTCTCCCCGTCAAAATGTTCTTCTTCGTCTTCGCTGGTTGGTTTAGTCGGGTGAACAGTGCCATCTTTATGATTAGGCGGCGAGTAGACGGTATACAGTTTCATTTCCGTATCGCCAGTGTTTATGATGTTGTGTTTGACTCCGGCTGGAACAATTATCGCAAAACCATCGGTGATGGCGGTTTCCACGCCTTCGAGTATCGTTTTACCTGTGCCTTGGTCAATACGCAAAAACTGGTCAACATCGTGGACTTCTTCACCAATATCTTCACCCGGCTTTAAGCTCATTACCACGAGCTGACAATTTTTGGCAGTAAACAGAACTGTGCGGAAATTACTGTTTTCGACTGTTTCTTATTCAATATTGCCGACATATGTGTTCATGCATCTCCTATTTATTGAGCATCCAAATGGTATAGTTTAAAAAACCTGCGAAACTGACCCATATCACATATGGTATCAAAACCAAACCAGCGGTTTTTATTTACTTTGTAAGAATATATAATCGTTTTAATGATTGCGACCCATAATACTACAATTTCAATTAGCGCGATGTCGAGCCGGTGCCATCCAAAAAATATCCACGACCACGCAACGTTAAGAACCAATTGAATGTAGAATATGTTGACTGCGCTTGTTTTAAATTTATTTTTATTGGTCCACAGTAAGAAAAGCGAGATCGCCATCAGCAGATAAAGTAAAGTCCATACTGGTCCAAACAACCAGTTGGGCGGATTCCACGTCGGTTTTACAATCGTTGTATACCACGTGGGTATTTGACTAAAAGTCGCGATCGACCCAACACCTGCTGCTACAAAACAAATCCCTACCGCACTAATAAATTTAGTAAATTTGTTCATAACCCCTCCTTTAAAACTATTTGAAACTATCGTATCTCTTATTTATCTTAACGGCAATATCTGACCTCGAGGGTCGACGTACGGTTACCCAGTATCAATGTACTAGATTATAAAAAGATTTAAATATATTTTTATGATGGTTGATGATCACTTTGAAAAGGGGATCTTCAATATCAGTTTTTCCTCTTCTGATGTGGTGGAGGCATCCAGTTGGAACGATCGCCAACCATTGAGCTCCCGGAATATCATTACCTAATTCTTTCTTATAATCACTCGCATCTTTTCTGTATTCTTCAAGTCGTTGGTTGATAACTTGCTTCCATAGTTCAGTAAATTTTTCGGATACGCCTAATTCTTTAAGCCAATTAGAATATTCGTTCATAAGATATAATTGAAGTTGGGCGAAAAACTGATATTTTGTTTGATCTTTGATAAATGTCTTTTTAAAACTTCCGGCAATTAATATTATCAGTGCTATGGGGTTAGTAATTAGTTCATTAAAGATTCTATCTCTCTCGGTTTTGCTAATACTTTGTTGGTGCGTAAGTTTTCTAAAAGACCAACTTCTATTAAGATGGTCAGCTTGCGAAGCAATAATTTTAGTAATCTTGGTGCTTATATTACCTGCATCTAAATTATTTTTCATACAACATTATTTTATCTGATATTTGTAATTGATTCAATTTTTAAAGGTAGTAGTATCTATGGTGTACACCATAGATACTACTACAAAACATTAAAAAGAGAGCGCCCCACAATAAAGCGGGACGCACATGTGTCCAGAGATGGACGGGGTAGATTTACAGTCTTTTTTCGTATTTGGGTATCAAGGTTTTAACCATAATCGCCTTACATTGATCAAGTTGGAGATGTTCGTACTCGGGTCTCCCAACATATGTTTGCCAGATCAGTTCTGCTGTGGGTCTGTGTGTTACACAGATGACGTGATCAAAAATATAGTACTGGGTCAGCATTTTTCTGATAGCATCTACATCCGTGCTTGTATCCGCAAGGAGAAGTTCAACTCCCAGTGAGATCCCCAGCTCTCTAACCATAATCTGTGTCGTTTTCCAAGCCCTTTTGCGTGGTGACACTAAGAGCACACGTGTACCATCTCGTGTGATGGCGTTGATTGCTCTGGTTGTTTCCAAAATCAAATCATCTTGTCCGGGTTTGATACCAGGATCATCTGCGTATTCTACACCGGGGATAGTTATCCCATGTCTCACCAAAATAATATTGCTCAAGATCACCTCGTATGAATAAGGATGTTCTGACTATAGCTCAGTAGATACTTTAATGCAAATGTAAAGAGACTACGGCGTTCGCTTGTATGTCCCCATGAGTTCGGTTTGATCTACTATAAAACCGTGCATAGCATTTTCACAATCAGATTTGTTTGCTTCAGATGACACATTGAGTATTGTATTTAGTGCATAGAGCTTAAAATGATAATGATGGTTACCTGCGGGCGGACACGGTCCGCCCCAGCTGGGTTTACCGTAACTTGTGGCACATTCTAAAGAACCGTGTGGAACAGAACCTTCGTCGATGATGTGCGTTTTCGGATTGATATTGCACAAAGTCCAGTGGACAAAAACATGACCAGCAAACGGCACGGCATCCGGGTCGTCGACGATAAGAACAAGAGATTTGGCGCCTGCAGGTACATCGGTTATCACAAGTGGGGGACTCACATTATCCCCATCACACGTAAAGCGATGTGGGATGGGTTGGTTGTGTTGAAATGCGGGGCTAGTAAGAATCATATGTTGATTATATCAGAATCAATCAAAATAGTATTTAATTAAATTATATGGTAAAATCTACTCAATTCCGGGGTCGTCTAGCGGTAGGACGCCTGCCTCTGGAGCAGGAAATCGATGGTTCGAATCCATCCCCCGGAGCCAAAAATGGATTTAAACACGAAAGGGGTCGGGAAAACAGTTGTTTCCCCGCATGGGGTGACAGCGAAGCGCAAGAGGGTGTAAACCCTATTAAAAGTTCGTAATTCCATCCCCCGGAGCCAAGTAAAAAACCCAACCAAAGTGTTGGGTTTTTTACTTGGCTCATTAATTTTTGCATAATCGATAAACTTAGTATAGAGTATGCGCATACTCTATACTACTGTAAAGGAGAGTGCACATTGCTAACACGAACCTATGTTATCGTCGGAGGAAGTGGGATCGTGGGAAGTCTCATCTCACAGTACTTGATTATGCGCGGGTATGATGTCTGTATTATAGACAATCGCCCACCCGCATTTTACGGGCATACACGTGCACGATTTTACTGTGTTGATCTTCTCAAGGATCCGCTGGATTCTATCATCCCTCATTATTTGCACGGAAAGCACATCGTCGTGCTTAACGCAGCAATGGTTAGGACACCAGAAAATGGTGGTCCGCCGACTGAAGCAGAATGGAATTGTAGATCGCACGATCTAAATCCATTGCTTGCGGACACTGTTATCAAAGCGTGTATATATCGCCGAGCACATGTAAAGGCACTATATTACATAAGCACGCTGTCAGTGTATGACATAGAGTATTATCGCCAAAATGGTATACTGATACCAGAAAATGTTGATCTTGGACGTTGCGCTTCAAGTGGGTATGGTATTGGGAAGCTCCAAGCTGAACGTATGCATATTGTTGCAGAATCGTCCGGTCTCTGTTCAACAGGCATTATTCGGTTGAGTACACCAAAAGATCGTTATGATGCTGATACTAATTGGTTTAAGACGGGTAAAGCGTATATTCTTACCAAAGAAGATTGCTCCCGAGGAGTTGAACGTGTTCTCACACAAAATATGCATCCAAAGGGGTGTGTGGTGTACCAGCTAGATTCTTTGAATCCGAGTATAGTCCAGATGGATAGTGTGCGTGCATTGGGCTATGTGCCCCAGTATCTATTGGGAGTGACTTGCAATAGGTTGCCTCCGTATTTTCATACGGGGGCACATTTTATTATTGAATAGAATGTGCAAATACGTTATTATTGTAATATGTTGAGATACATCAATAAAATAAAAATTATACATATATACTATGGAGCTTGGCTCATAGCTTTGACGGGGACACTCGTGAGTCTGTACTACAGCTTAATAATTAAACTACCCGTGTGTGATCTGTGTTGGTACCAGCGGATTCTTATGTATCCGTTAGCGTTGATAATTCCCGTCGGACTCGTCCGTCTCGACAAGAATCTTCCCTATTATGTATTACCCCTCACCATAGCCGGCGCAGTCATCGCATTGTACCAGTCACTGCTCCAGTGGGGGATTATTAAAGAAACACTCCAATGCACAAGCACTACATCGTGTGCGCTTGCACAGGTTTCATATTATGGATTTATTACGATCCCATTTCTTTCGCTACTTGCGTTTTGTGGTATAACACTTTGTATGGTGTTGGCGATACGAAAACGTACATAGCACTTCAATTTACTTCTTTATACGGAGCATGGGCGTGAGCAATGTAAGGATATACCCTGCCCAGAGAGTTCGGGAAGAAAATATATCGGCGTTATACTGTCTGCTAATTGCGTAATCTAATATTAACCCAACGATGACTATTACTAAACCATACGATAGCGCTTCGTAACCTGATTTAATGGCAAGATTACTTGCGAAGAAGTAGACTGCTATCGGTGCGATCAAAGCGCTTAGATAACGGACAACCTGAATATCAAACCATCCAAACTTAATAAGTACTGATATAACAACAAAAACAATAACCCACGTTGCGATACCATACCCTATTCCTTTACCTATATTCATTAAAATCACCTCCCCTCGATAGTATTTTTACTATACCATGTGCATAAATCGTTGTATACTGGAATAGAGAGTGAGGAGAGATCTATATGCGTATTATCTATTTTATCGCCGATTCAAGCCACAGTGGGGCACCAGTTCATGTCGCCGATTGCATTAAAGGACTTGCACGCTATCCCGGATACGATATACATCTTATTGCGCCGGCAGGGTGGCTGATAGAATCATCAAAACGCTACGCACATTGTCATACAATATCGATTGCATCAGTGTTAAGTAGTGGTGCGCAAAAATTGCTCGTTAATGCGTTTCAAAAATTATCCGTCGATAACAGCGATAAAACCGTTGTGCATATACACGGCGTTCGGGCAGGATTATTTTCCTATCTTTCATTACATAAATTCGGACCATTACATCGACCATATACTCTGGTGTATACGGAACATTTGTATACTAAAGATTATTCTCTTAAAAACCCTCTACGAGGAAAATTACAAAAGATGATGTTGCGCAGGTGGTTACGCATGGTCGATCATGTTATCGCCGTGTCTCATGCGGTAGAAAATTTTCTGCTCGATGTAATGCATATACCTGTATCGCGTATATCGGTTATTCATAACGGAGTAGTACTTCCTAAAAAGTATGCACATCCTGCAACATCTAACCCTATTATAGGGAGCATTGGGTCGTTAAATCATATAAAGGGGTATGAAGATCTTATTATCGCTATGCGCTTTGTACGTCAAAAAATACCAGGTGTTCAATGCGAAATAATCGGTACGGGTGCACTACAAAAAACCTTAAATAAACAAATTAAAAAATTGCGCCTCACCGATAGCGTTCACCTCATCGGTCAGCCACAATCAATAGATGACCACCTTAGTTCATGGCAGTTATTTGTGTCAACGAGTTATTCTGAAAGTTTTGGAATAGCAGTCGCTCAAGCCATGGCGCATAAATTACCCGTCATTGCATATAAAGTTGGTGGTTTGCCAGAACTTATCTCAAAAGAATCGGGACGATTTATTAAAAAAGGCGATACATTTGGGCTTGCCCTTACAATAGAAAATATGTTGAGAAATCCTGATACTCTGGGCAGTTTAGGAGAAGCGGGATTTGCACATATTCAGACATTTTTTACCGTTGATATAATGGTTGATGCGCTTCGTGCGCTGTATACACAACAAATACAGTTACACGCAACTACTTGACGGCACGGTTTTGTGCACTTATGATAGATATATAATTAATAAAGAGGAGGGAAATGAATACTAAAAATACTTTACACACTCTTGGCAGTGTAACGTTTGCATCAATGCTTGTTGTCAGCACAACCGTTTTTGCTCAAACAACAACTCGGTCAACTACAACGACGTCGCCGACAACGTCAACAGTACCTGCACCACCATCCGCGCGAACTGTTTCGTCAACACCAACGACATCGACAAAAACTACGACGGGCACAACAACGCCAAAGACATCGACAAGCACGGGGGCAACGTCTACGGGGATAACTACGACAACGCCATCGTCAACATCAACATTTGGAACAGATACGATCGGCATTGATTCATCTCCTGCAGAATATCCGGTTGTATCAACAGAAACGACAGAGGATCCTCAAACAGAGTCAAGCCCATTAATACTCATGAGCACAGTTATTGGTGTCGTCGTTGTGCTCGCGTTAGTTGCGTTTATGATTATTGCTAAAAAGAAGAAAAAAGTTGCTCTTGCGCAGCAGCAAACGGTTGATATGAGCGCGCCGATTCCACAAGTAGTTCCCGATCAAACGACGACACAAGCTCCTGTTGATCCCATGGCAACACAGCAACCGTTAGCTCCAATTTCAGATTCACTACCTCCAGTTACATATCCAGTTGCACAACCTCCGACACCTCTTTCTAGCACTTCTCCAGCTCCAGTTACTGCTCCGGAATCAGTGCCTCCTCCGGTCACGGAACCGCCGGTTGTAGCTCCTCCGGTAACTCCAGCATCAGTTACGCTTCCGCCGACATCGACCCCTTCAACCGAACTACCCCCTGTATCTATTCCTTCCCAGACGCCTCCACCTCCGGTGCCACCTGCGCCATCCGTTTAAATGCTAAAAGGAACAATCAATATGAGCGACGAAAGTCGCTTTTATTGATTAAGTATAGATTATGTGATATGGTATCATGGAATCTAGTTCATTGATACTATCTGGAGGTGTTTGTTTTAGTGTTTAGAAATATGAAAGTGTTACAACCATTCAGGGCACATAAAAGAAATAGATCCCACAAGAAGAAACAGTACCGATGTATCGGATGCGGCGTGAATAACGTTTCCCCATCAACAAAATGCGTAAATCCATGGTGTTCCCGTAGAGCGTGTAGCCAATGTGCAAATGATCATGGCTTATGCAAAAAGTGCTCATCTCACAACATAACATTGGATGATCAATTTTATGAATCTGACGAGATGGATTAAAGTAGGAAAGCGGAATGTTCCGAACGGTGTCAGACTATGAAGTCTGACACTATTTGTATATATTAACGAAGTAATATGATATGAATAACACCCCATTTTGTCCAAATAAGGGCGGTAAATAGAATATTCACAAAAGGAAACACAACAAAGTTCTCAAACCATTGACCAGTGACAATACGAATTCCATCAAATGGTTTTGGCGGAATACCAAACATACGTTTAAAAGGGAAGAATAGGGGTACGCCCTGCACCGTTATCATGTCGGCGATGAGATGCGAACAATATGCGATCATAGCGCTTGTTAGTGCTGTGGGAACGTTCACCCCCCAATATGCAGGAAACAGGTAAAGAATATACCGCGCAATGCCGAAATAAATTAAAATACCCAGAATCGAATGAGAGATGTTTCTGTGTTTGATAAAGAGTTCAGTTATATACCCTGCGACTTTTCCCATTGGCACGCTGTTCCAAAACATACTGCTCGCTCTATCAAGATCAGGAATAAGTGCAGCAATATGGCAACTAACGATAACCGTTGCGAGTGTTGCAGGCGAATATATCGGTTGTAGTGTTAGTAGCAGATATGCTAACCCCGATGTAATGCCTATAATCTGATGTGTTTTTCCTGTCATATATGGTAGTATACCAGCAAGGAGTCACAATGATAACCTATGATGATTTTGCAAAAATAGATTTGAGGGTTGCGACTATAGAGTCGGCTGACGAAGTTGATGGGTCTGATAAACTCGTGCGACTGGGGCTGTCTTTGGGTGAAGAGAAACGACAGATCATTGCAGGAATCAAGAAAAAGTATACACCTGTTCTACTTATAGGAAAACAGATAATTATTGTAGCAAACCTAGAACCGCGCACATTGCTTGGGATAGAAAGTAACGGGATGCTTCTTGCAGCAAGCAGCCCAGATGGACCAGTGCTTCTTCAGCCAGATGTGCGTGTGGGCGACGGAGTGCAAATAAAATAACGGCTTTCGCCGTCGACAATATCTATTATACCACATTTAAGATGCTTGTCAAGAGGCTGGACTGGTCCAATACATCGAGGACACTTTTTAGTTTGATAATGTTCTCTCATAATACTCTTTGGGAGTCAAATAGTTTAGCGCTTGATGGGGGCGGTAGGTAT
>Ga0100398_1005432_pt1 | contig 10223 bp, 8 predicted proteins | sample CryGeymeta201522_FD_81568 | JGI IMG/M metagenome (GOLD analysis project Ga0100398, IMG submission 81568) | Groundwater microbial communities from Crystal Geyser aquifers in Utah, USA - Crystal Geyser metaG 2015-22 | ecosystem: Environmental > Aquatic > Deep subsurface > Groundwater | place: USA... | reverse complement strand
CACCTGGACAGCCGCTCCGCGTCCTTCTGCAACGTCTCGGCCTCAACGTTCCCAAGCGGCTCACCGCCCCTCGGTGGATCCCCAACCAGAGTGTCAAAATGTAGTGGCGACTTTTTGCCTACTCGGCCTCTATTCGCCCGCCAGCCTCATTTCGGCTTTCAAACTGTTGAAGTTGGGCTAATAACAGATAGTGCAGAGCAGTCATGAGCCGTCCGATTTTGAAGCTCATTAAAATATCACGGAATTCTCTTAATAAATCGCTTCCGATTGGCAAATTCGAAAGAATGCATCCGCCGCCGGAACTGCCTGTGCTTCCGCTGACGAATACTGTCGGAGGTGAATTATTCGTAAACGCGGCAGAGGCGTAAGCAAAAGCCTTTTCCGGAAATGTGCTGTAACGTGTTGAGGAATCCGTCGCAACAGCGTAGAAGTAATAACTTTTACCAAGCTCAAGTGTCGAGAGAGAAACTGCCTCATTCTGGTCATTAGAAACTGCTGAAGAAAAAATAGTTCCGTTGTAATCTTGATTGTCTGTATCCACATAAATATCTACGAGGATATCACTTGTATCGGATGAGATAGCTTTCCATCCGACAATAGCTGATCCAACTTCCGTGGTAGGAGTGCTGTGCGATTCTATTTTAATCGTCAATGCTGTCGGAAAAAGTTCGGACTGCGTAGTGCTGAATGCAAGAGAGCAGAATCTTCCTCGCGCAGATTGAGCATTACCGAGCTGATACGGTGCGCCAAAATAAAGTGTATCGCTGACAGGAGGCCCGCCAGTGACTCCTGAAGAGACTTCTGAATCTCCGTTGAGCCATAGAGAAATTCCGCTATCTCCGTAAGAGACCGCAACTTGATACCACTGCCCGTAATTTAATTTTGTTGACGATACGAGCGTTGCCGAATCCTGCAGTCTCAATTCCAGCTTTCTGTCGGACCTGAAGATCAGGTCGAGATTTCCGCTCGAGTGCGCATTGTTTCCTTTTTGAGTAAGAACGAATGCTGTGTCAGAGTGTTGCGTCGAGTCCGGGCACCAGTAGAATTTTATAACTCCTTTGTTCGCGTTATGTTTTTGATAGAAGCCGGCCCAAGAATCTTGATAGGAAAGAACAAGCGCCTGACTGCTTTGACGTCCTCCTGACGCCATTGCGGCAGTTTTAGCATCGGCGTTTGGAAGCGAATCGCCGTAATCGCTTCGAGCCGCGAGCGTTCGAATTAAATTGTAGAGATCGATTCTTCCGGCTCCGGTGTATTCGTCATACCCTGCAGATCCGATATCTTTTGCCGTTGAACGCAAATATGTTAGAAACTGCGCCGGAGTCAATCCCGGCCGCACACTCCGCGCAAGCGCCGCCGCGGCGGAAACAATCGGAGCGGAAAATGAAGTCCCGGAACCGCTCACTACTGTTCCATTTAGTGCGTTCGTGACAATGCCGAATCCTGGAGCCATGATGTCGACACCTGTCAATCCTGTTGCGGCTCCATAATTAGAAAACCAAACCCTCGCATCGGACGAAGTGCTGGCTCCAACACCGATTGCGTAACTAGAACTTGCCGGATAGATTACAGGCGAAGTGCCGTCATTGCCCGCCGCGGCAACAATAATTATTCCCTTGCTGTATGCCTCTGCGAGTCTTGCCTCAACCAGGGTGTCAACTGCGGCTCCGATAAATCCAAAAGACAGGTTGATGACTGTTGCGTTGTTGTCGATAGCTCTTTTGATGCCGCTGCCGATGGTTGTGCTTGTTCCTTCTGCCTTTTCGCCGCTCAATACTCGAAAGAAAGCCAGGTGTGAAGTCCAATCAACTCCCGCGACGTTGTAAGCATTGTTCGTCACTGCCGCGGCAATGCTTCCGACTTCGGTGCCGTGTCCCGAGCCTGACGGTGTATCAGAAGGATCATTGTCTCCGTCGTAAATATCTGAACCGGGAACTGAAACTATTCGCGCGGCAAGATCAGGCAGAGTCGAGTCGGTACCTGAATCAATAATCGCGATTGTTTCGCTGACAGAACCTTTTGTAATATCCCATGCTTTCGGAGCTCCGATAATTTCGAGATGATACTGCTGACTGTAATTTGTATCGTTTGGAATTGTGACGAGTCCGCGGTAGATGTAGTTCGGCTGAGCAAATACTACGTTGCTTTGCATAGAAAGTTCACTGACAGCTTCTTCGACTGTTTGGCCGGACTTTGTTGAGACGATGACATAATCTTTTTCAGCAGGCATTGACATGGCGCTGAAACCGTGAGGAACAGCTCCGGAGGTCTTCATCCGCACAATAACCTCGCCGGGTACGTAAGGCAAAGGACCTGCGGCTTTGGTTTTAATTCCGACCGAAATAATTATTAAAATAGATAAAAATAAAAACGACTTCTTCATTTGTATGATTTAATCGTAAAATGTTCGAAATGAGAAAAGAAATTTTCAAAAAACTTTTAGATGAGCTTGTGCAAAAATATAAATCCGAATACAGGGATTCCGACCCGGTCGGCGTGGTTCATGAACTTTGCGGAAGAAAAAACATCGAGATTGGAGGTTTATTCGCCTCTGCGCTTGCGCTCGGAAGAGCCGAGATGATTCGCCGAAAAGCCCGCGAATTCTTTGATAGAATGGATTCCAGGCCGTTTGAGGTAATTCGCGAATCGTCGAAAAAAGAGATTTCAAAACGATTGAAAAATTTCAAGCACAGGTTTTTCACTTCAGAAGATTTTATTGTTTTGGCATGGCGACTGCATGAAATTTTGAATTCCAATACATCGCTTGGATCGATATGGAAAAAAAATCTGCCTTTCGAAAAGGCTATGATTTTTTTCTGCGACGAATTAAATGGAAACAATCCAAGCCGAAAAAAGAATAGTTTGATCTCTTCGCCGCGAGACGGCTCGCCTTGCAAGCGCATGCTTATGTATCTGCGATGGATGGTTAGACCTGATGACGGAATCGATTTTGGTTTCTGGAAATTTATTTCTCCGGCGGATTTAGTGATTCCGCTGGATACGCATGTTTTTCGAATTGCCGGCCTTTTGGGTTTGACTGCCGGAAAGGCGGCTTCGTGGCGCACAGCAGTCGAGATAACGGAGAAGCTGAAAACCTTTTCACCTGCCGATCCCGTGCGATATGATTTTGCTCTGTCGCGGATCGGAATTGTGGAGGGTTGCAAAGGCAAGAGAAGTAAGGTCTGCGACGACTGTATGTTGAAAAGCGTTTGTATGGTGTCAGGGAGAAATTTATGATCGAGGAACTTTTGGAATTTTCGAAGCGCATTGCAATAGATGCCGGTGAAATTTTGAAGAAATATTTTTCTTCAAAAAAGTCGAAGCTGAACGAACGTTTGAAAAGTCCGCGAAATGTTCTTACGGAGGCTGATCTCGAGACGGAAAAATTTATTCGTAAGGAAATAGAAAAAAAATATCCCGAGCATGAAATAGTTGGAGAAGAGTTGATCCGCAGAGAAGGAAAAAAATTTCGATGGCTTGTCGATCCATTGGATGGAACAACGAATTTTGCATCAGGTATTCCGCACTGGGCGGTTTCAATTGCAGTTTGCGATTTTAGAGGCGAAGCAGCAGGAGTAATTTACGATCCTTTGCGTGAGGAAATGTTTTTTTCAGGACGCGGATTGGGCTCCTGGCGCGGCTCAGAACGAATCAAAGTCTCTAAAGAAAGCAAACTCGAAGATGCGCTTGCGGCAACCGGATTCGGAGCAATGCGCGGAACAAAGCCTGATCTCAATTGCATCGAACGTTTCAAACGAGTCTTGATTGAAGTGAAAGGCGTAAGAAGAATCGGGTCTGCCGCGCTGGATCTCGCTTACGCTGCGGCAGGAAGATTCGAGTTTTTTTTCGAAGATGGACTCGGCCCGTGGGATATTGCGGCCGGCGCGCTTATTGTTCGGGAAGCCGGCGGTGTTACGATTGATTACGATGCCGGAGATGAATATTTGTCGAAAGGCTCGATTATCGCAGGCAACGAAAAAATAGTTAGAAAAGCAGTAAAGTTAATTCGAGGCAAAGAATGAAGAGGCGAACGCATGAGAATATAGTTTCTTCGGCTAAATTACGGATGCAGGAACTTATTGATGAGATTCTCAGACACAACTGGCTTTACTATGTAACGGCTCGTCCGGAAATATCGGATCATGAATATGATTTTATGCTGAAGGAATTAATGGAGCTCGAAAAAAAATTTCCTGAACTTGCGCGTCAGGATTCACCGACAAATAAGGTTGGAGCAACGGAGAAAAAATCTAATCAGATCAAACATGAGATTCCGCTCCTTTCGCTCGATAATACTTATTCGCCTGAAGAACTTATGGCATTTGACAATCGAGTTCGAAGCGCGGTCGGAAACAAAAATTTTAAATATGTTGTAGAACCCAAGATAGACGGTGTTGCGGTGGCTTTGCTGTATCTTGACGGGCAGTTCAAATTTGCGGCTACGCGCGGCGACGGTTTTGCGGGCGAAGATGTTTCATCTAACGTGACTACAATTAAAGAATTGCCGCTCAAAATTAAGAGGATAAAGGGAGTGACTGACGGTGCTTTGCATCTGCGCGGAGAGGTTTACATTTCGCGTGAGCGGTTCGCAAAATTATCGGAGCAGATGACGGAAGAAGGTTCGGTTCCTTTTGCGAATCCTCGTAATACCGCGGCAGGTACTTTGAAACTTATGGATCGGGAAGAAGTTAAGCGTAGAGAACTAAAAATTTTTATTCACAGTTTTGCGGGTAGAGATTCCGACTATTTCAAATTTATGATGAAGCTGGAGAAGTTGGGAATGCCGGTGGTTCCGAATCGAATTCTTTACGATTCTGCTGAAAAGATTCTGACGAATTTAAAGCGGAAAGAGGAAGAAAAGCGGAGTTACTTGTTTGATACTGACGGACTTGTCATAAAAGTCGACTCTTATCGGCTACGGCGCGAACTTGGTGAAAAGGCGCGCTCTCCTCGCTGGGCTATAGCCTACAAATTTTCTCCGGAAACTGCTGAATCGAAACTGCTCGCAATTGAACTGCAGGTTGGACGAACAGGAGTAATTACTCCTGTCGCAAAATTCGAACCTGTTCATCTTTCAGGAACGACCGTATCGTCGGCTACTCTTCATAATGAAGATGAGATAAAGCGGCTCGATATTCGAGTTGGAGATTATGTCGTTGTTCAGAAAGCCGGCGAGATAATTCCTCAGATTATCAGCGTCAAACCTGCGGAGAAAAGAAACCCGCCGTTTGTAATGCCGAATAAGTGCCCGGTCTGTTTCTCTTTGCTTGAGAAAGAGGAAGGAAAGATAAAATGGAAATGCACCGGAGTGAATTGTATTGCGGCAGTGCGCGCAAAAATTCTTCATTTCGGAAGCCGTAAGGCGATGGAGATAGACGGACTTGGAGAATCAATGGTCGATGAGCTCGTCTCGTCAGGACTTGTAAAAAATATTTCGGATCTCTATTTTCTCTCTGCTGATCAATTGATAAGCCTTCCGCGAATGGCGGAAAAGTCTGCGAAAAATCTTTTGAAGGCGATAGCGGCATCAAAAGAAAAATCGCTTGAAAGATTTATATTCGCGCTTGGAATTTCTGGAATCGGAGAAACTACTGCGCGCGACCTTGCAAATGAATTCGGTTCTTTGAAGGCTCTGAGAGAGGCTTCGATTGAAGATTTGATTCAGGTCAGCGAAATCGGAGAGATTTTGGCGAAGAGTGTTTATGATTTTATGAGAGAACCTGCGGCGGTGGATTTGCTGGATAAACTTCACAGTTGCGGATTGAAGGCCTGCATTGAAGAGAAGAAAAGGGAGGATGTGAATGGCCCTCTTCTTGGAAAAAAAGTTGTGGTCACAGGTTCGATTCCGGGACTTAGCCGCACTGAAGCGGAAGAAGCGGTGAGGAAGATGGGCGGAAGCATTCAATCTTCAGTATCGGGAAATACGAACTTATTGGTTCTTGGAAACGAACCGGGCTCAAAGTATAGCGACGCATTGAAACGTGGAATAGAGATTATGGAATATGGTAGATTTTTAGAATTGTGGAACTCACACTCGAATAGGTAATATAATCGAACGTGTTTGTAAATACGAAAAGGGTTAATTGATGACAATAATTGATGAAGCGATAAAAAATTCGAAAGAGATAATTGAGTTGAGAAGGTTTTTTCATGAGAATCCGGAACCTGGATTTCGTGAGGAAAAGACTGCAGAGCGAATTGAAAAGGAATTAGAACGAATCGGTGAATTTGAAGTCAGAAGAGTTGCGGGAACGGGTGTAGTCGCCGACATTGGTGAGAGCTTGTCCAGAATAATGCTTCGAGCTGATATGGATGCGCTTGAACTGGAAGAGAAGACTGATGCATCGTACGCGTCGAAGAATCAAGGTCTTATGCATGCGTGCGGACATGACGCGCACATGGCAATGCTGCTTGGCGCCGCAAAGATTATTGCCTCAAAAAAGAAAGATCTCAAAAGGGGAGTGCGGATTATTTTCCAGCCGTCGGAAGAAACTGCTCCCGGCGGCGCTCAAGCGATGATTAGTGAAGGTGTTCTTGACGGCGTGACAGCGGCTTTTGCTCAGCATGTTTACCCTCAATTATCTGCGGGCGCAATTGGAGTAAAGAGTGGAGTGATGATGGCGGCGAGCGACGATTTCGACGTCGCATTTATTGGGAGAGAAGGACATGCTGCGTTTCCAAATGATTGCCGAGATTCGATTGTAGCAGGCGCGGAGTTTGTCTCTCGGATACAAACTTTGATTTCGCGAAGAGTCAGTCCTTTTGACAGCGCAGTGCTCACAATAGGTTCTTTTCATGCCGGAACGAGACGAAACATAATTGCCGGTGAGGCTCGAATTCAAGGCACAATTCGAACTCTGAACCAAGAGACCGGAGAATTATTGCGGAGACAAGTTGAACAAATTGCGCGCTCGTCTGCAACTGCTCTTGAAACCGGAATCGAATTTAAACTTATCGAGAGCTATCCTATTCTTGAGAACGATATTGAGCTTACAGACTGCGTGAAGAGAACTGCGGCAGATATTCTTGGAGAGAAGAACGTAATAGAAATTAAACACCCGTCGATGGGAAGCGAGGACTTCGCATATTACGGCGGAAAAGTTCCGATTTGTTTCTTTAGATTGGGATCTGGCGGAGAGGAATCTTCGACTCGCTTCTGTCATCACAATTCAAAGTTCAACATTGACGAATCGTGTCTTCCTATCGGCGCCGCACTCATGGCTTCGTTGGTCTTCGAATAAAGGATTAAAAGATAGGAGGCACGTGCGCCCTCGCATGTGTTCCCCTCGCACGTGCTGGATAAGCAAGCGCGCAAGCACAGGCGAGGCGGTGTAGGGGTGAAGGCTTGCGGGAACCTCCAGCTTTTTTTCTTTCTGGATACTAATTCAAATTCGGTGCATAATATTTTTAAATATGAGGATAGTATGATTGAAATAGCAGAAAGGGGTGGAGTGGATCTACATACGCATACAACAGCTTCTGATGGCGAATTTACTCCAAAGAAATTAGTTGAAGAGGCAGTGAAGTGCGGGCTCGATGCAATCGGAATTACTGATCATGACACTGTAGATGGAATCGATTCTGCGATTGAATGCGCGCAAAATAAAAATATTAAAATTGTTCCGGGTGTTGAAATGTCATGCGATGTGCCTAAAGGCAACTGCCACATTCTGGGATTTTTTATTAATCACAAGTCCCCATTTCTCCGGGAACCTTTAAATTTTCTTCGCGCGCGGCGAAGAGAACGTGCGGCTTTAATGCTCAGCAAACTTGAAAAGCTTGGAATGAAAATTGAATTGACTTCAAGGTCGAATGAAAGCTCGGTTGGAAGACCTCATATTGCGGCCGCTTTAGTCAAAGCAGGCTACGCCGGATCGATTGACGAAGCGTTTCAACTTTATTTAGCTGAGGGGCGACCGGCATATATTCCTTCACCGAAATTATTGCCGACCGAGGCTATTGACCTTGTGATTAAAGCCGGCGGTGTTCCTGCTCTCGCACATCCTCATACATTTGATAACGAGATGATGATCGAGGTATATTCCAGAGAAGGGCTTTGCGGAATTGAAGCAGATTATCTCAGCTATAATCACCAGACCATGAAGCGTTGGAGAAAAGTGGCTGACAGATTGGGATTGCTAATTGTCGGCGGAAGTGATTTTCACGGCTCGCATAGACCTGATAGAAAACTAGGTATGATTAGAGCCGATGTTTCCATTTTGGAAAAACTGATTAATAAGAGGAGAATAATTTAGCTCTGTGAGTTCGAATTTAAAATTGCTTAAGCTACTCTTTTATTCAGAAAATCAAATGATGACGGAAGCTGAATTGTGCCGCGGCCTTCTGTGATGCCTTGCCGCACTTCATCGAGCTTTTTTAGCTCGCTTTCCAATGCTTCAATCCGCTTATTGATATGTTCAATTACTTCTTCGATTCCTCGTGTCATCTTTTCTAACCTCCCCTTAATAAGCGTTCTGGTTTTATTATCGGCAATTCCTTTCAACACTTTACAAATTTATGCAGAGTCTCGGATTTTTTTTGCAACGCGCGATGCCGCATTTGCTGAGCCTAGTAGTGATTTAGCTTTGCCTGAAGGAACTGAAGTTGAGATTATTCGCGGCAGAGAACGGCAAGTTGTTGGCAAAGGCGAAATTTTCAGAATTAGACCTGAACATGTGGCGATACAATTAATTTCGGGCAGTGCAAGGGAAGACGACATTGCAATTTCTAGCAGAACGACTGACGGTCAAAAAAATAATTCCACTCGTAATTCTTATACTCCGTTGGAGCATGAAGAAAAACCTTCGGAGATGAGAATAGTTCTGTTCAGAATTCAAAATGCTCCGAAGATTGTTGCCGATTCATTCGATTCTAGCTTTGTGAAGGCTTTGCTTGAGCAGAGCGGCTTTGCCGGCGGAACCGAGACTAGAGTGAGTCTGCTTCGTGTTCCGAATGATAGAAAAGTTGCTTTGAATAGAAATTCTATTTCTAAAATTGGAAGAGAAATGAACGGAGAGATTGTTCTAATTCCATTTTTTCAATCGAAGAAAGATGATGATGAAATAGGAGTGATAGTTTATTCAGGTAAGAATGGAAGAAAAATATCGAATTATTCGATTCGCGTAAACATATTCGAAAATCTTCATTACTTGCCGTTGAACGAGAAAATAGGCTCGCTTGAAGTTGTAGGCAGGTATTTAGGATTGCCTGAGACTCCGGATGGAATGGAAGTTAATCGCGACGGTTCGATTTTGATGTCGTTTTCTGAGGATTTATTTCTTCTCAAAAATGGAGCGGCTCGATATTCCGGACGAAGAAGAAAATTGGATCGACTAAAAAAAGATTCGACTCGAGTTGCCGGAAATAATTATGAAATTACGGTTATGAAAGAGGAAGGCATTCGAGGCCCCGGCGAATATGTCGAGATCAAACTTGAGGGCAATATTGCTTTCAAGTCGGACACATATTCAAGAATTCATGCTGTATCTGCAAAGAAGGGCTGGATTGCAATACTTCTCGATTCAGGAATAGAGCTATTACGAATTCAATAGATACACTTTATTTTGTGTTTATAAAGCTATTCAGATAGTGCTTTTCTAACCACATCTAATTTTTGAAATAGCAGTTGGCAAGTCTTCAATATTCTTTCGGTGGCATCAACATAATTATCAGTATTCACTTTCGAATATTGCACCTCCGGCGTAAATGATTGAGGATAACGCGAATCAATGTATACAGCGTCAAGCAACGCCAAGTCGGATTGCTCAAAATGTTTTGAGCTGAAGAGAAAGTCAGACCATATCTTTGACAGGCTATGACTTGGATCCTTGAGACGACGCCAATCGTGACCGAGAGATAGAAGAAGCGACTTCATTGCGAGTTCTGCAGACTGATGGCAAAGAAATACGCACCATTCATTTTCGGTCGACTTTAGTTTTTTGGCTACGCTCAGATTCCGCACTGCTTGAGTGAGAAATCTTTGGTTCACAGCTTGCGAACCATCTGTTCGACTTTCTCTACGCCGCATGAGGAGATTCGATAAAAATCGCCAGCTGCCGATATGTGTTCCACAAGTTTCTCGGCGACAAGTCTATTCAATATATCCTCAACCTTTCGTACTGCGATATCGAGGTCATCAGCGATACGCACGGCCAAGGTTGGCGTATCCTCATAATCTAATGGATTGACATGAGAATCATAAAGATACTTAAAGACTAAGTCCT
>Ga0100398_1005417_pt1 | contig 10244 bp, 11 predicted proteins | sample CryGeymeta201522_FD_81568 | JGI IMG/M metagenome (GOLD analysis project Ga0100398, IMG submission 81568) | Groundwater microbial communities from Crystal Geyser aquifers in Utah, USA - Crystal Geyser metaG 2015-22 | ecosystem: Environmental > Aquatic > Deep subsurface > Groundwater | place: USA... | reverse complement strand
GCGGGCCATGGCGGGCAGGCGGATGTGATCGGCCATTCCATGGGTGGCAAGGCCGCGATGGTGTTGGCGTTGCGACATCCGCAGGCCGTCCGGCGGCTGGTCGTGGCCGATATCGCGCCTGTCGACTACGGGCACACGCAGCAAGGCATGATCGACGCGATGCGCTCCGTGGACCTGTCGGCGGTGGAGACGCGGGGGGATGCGGACGCGCAACTGGCGGGCGCCGTGGCGGAGGCGGGCGTGCGGGCCTTCCTGCTGCAATCGCTGGACGTGAAGGCGCGTGAATGGCGGCTGAACCTCGACCAGTTGGAAGCGGACATGCCCGCGATCCTCGGCTTTCCGGACATGTCGGAGGCGTTCGAGGGGCCGGTCCTGATGCTGTCGGGGGCGGCGTCGGATTATGTCCGGACGGAGCATCGCGATGCGATCAGGGCCCTCTTCCCGGCGGCGCGCTTCGCGAAAATTCCCGGCGCGGGGCATTGGCTGCACGCGGAGAAGCCGCGCGAGTTCGAGGCGGCCGTGACGGCGTTCCTGTCCGCTGGCGCGGCTGTTCAAGCCTGAGCGAGCCTGCAAGACATTGGAATTACGGGAGAGTTTTTCCCTTGCGCCATTGCGGCACGGTCGTTTCCGCCTCGGCAGGGGTTGGGGCGAACCTTGGGTTGTTGCGGAAATGTTGCGGGTGAGCGCAAGGGTTTGGGGAAGTGCGGAGCAATCACACATCCCGTTGCGTTGCACGCCGGTTTGCGGTATCCAGACGCCACAGGTGCATGGACGCGGAATTGCATTTCCTGACGGGGGCTCAAGCTTTGCTTGGGCCCTTTTCGGTGCGCGGGTTGCGGGAAAAGGTGAAGGCGCCAGGTGCTCGGACGCGGTCCATGCATTGGGGTTGCCCCCGCCCTGACGCCTTCGGTTGGAACGCTGCTCCTTGCGGTCTCACGCTCCGGAACGGTGCCTCTTGTCGATGCCCCGCCGTCTCGGTTCCCCTTGCGGTTCCCCGTGACTTCCCAAGACCTGCTGCACCGGAAAAACGTGTCAAATCAAGGATCTGGCAGTTGTTTCTTACGCCCGCCGCCGAGTCGCACCGTCCCGGACCGAAGCCCCGATCCGATACAACCGCGACCGCGAGGGTCCTGTCGATCGCCGCGCTGGACAGGTCCGTCGTGGCGATGGGATTACTGTCACGCAAGCGTTACCTTCGCGCAAACGAAATGCACTGCGGCATTTTTCTTTGTTGGGGAGGGTTCTGGGGGGAACCCTGTGGGCGGGCGGTGCGCAAGGGGAAATTCCGGTCCCGATGCGATGGGTTATCCGCGCTGTGGATGGACCGATCCGTCAACCTCGTTTTCTGCGGGTGCGAGGGTGTTCGAGGACGACTTCGCCGCTTCCTGCCGACCCGACCCGGCGAGACGGGGCACCAGATGGTGACTTGCCGGGCAGGGCACATCGCGTACACAACCTGTGCACATCCTGTACATACGGATGCCGCGTCCGGCGATTCCGCCGGATCGCAGTGTCCGGTGGATCGTCCGAAGCGTCGAACGCATGGTTGTGGAAGCCCGGGCCGCGAGGATCGGGCCGCGAGGATCGGGCCGCGATGATCGGGCTGCGCGGATCGGGCCGGGGGTGGCGGGGGGTAGCAGGGGGCAGCGGCGCGCGCGGTGAAGGTGGCAAGGGAACTCAACCGTCCCGCGAGACGTTGATCTGTCGACGCGACCCCAAAGGAGATCACCATGAGCCGTATCCTGATTTTGCTGACCGCTACCCTTGCCCTTTCGGCCTGCGAGACGATCGGAGGTTTCGGCCGCGACGTGAGCAGCGCCGGACGCACCGTCACCGCGACGGCGCAGGAGGTGGAAGACGAGATCGATTGATTTCAGATTTGTGTTTTGACGAGTAACGCGCCTCCCGGAAGGGGGGCGTTTTTTTGTTTGGGGGTGAGGACTGTTCCGGCGGTTACGCCGGATTGAACCGTCCAGTGGACGGTTCAAAAGGAGGAACGCACGATCCGCAAGGATGGGGCTGGGAGGCGTTGCGGTCCTGCGGAGCAATGATGGAGCACGCCGCGTCTGAGCCGAGGGGGTGAGCGGTGTCTTGGAAAAGGTCCAGTGGACCGTTTCAGCCGCGAACGGGCGGAGCCCCGGGGGCGGTGCGGTTCTGCGGAACATTGATGGAGAGCGCCGCGCCCGAACCGAGGGGTGGGCGGGAAGCGCCCGCCCCGTGGGGATGGGTGAACTCCGTCTCGGAAATGATCCGGGGGATCATTTCAGGAGTGAACGTGCGAAGCGCCGGACACGGGCGCTGCCCGGCGGAGCCGGACGGGGGGAGTTCGCGGAGGATTCAAGACTAGCTGAGGGCGCCTTAGTCTATCGTTGGCTACAAGTCTTCGGTAAGCAGCTTCAATACAGCTTTCCGTGTCGTTGAAGAATGGGCGGCCTTTGAAAAAAATCCCCGAATCGTTCAAAACGAGGTTCCGGCGCGTGGACGCCAAAGGCACGGTGAGAGGTTTCTCTCCAACAGAAGTGTATTGTCCCGTCGAATTTACTTGAAAATATCGCTTCCGCCGGATTGATATCCAACTTCCTCTTTGGGTATGACATCTGTGAAATCGGCAAGATGGCAACAGCGTTAACAAATTCCAGATTCCAATCAGTTTGAACTTGGAAATCCAAAACGAAATCTATGGCGTTCTGTTCCCATGGAACAATAATTGGGGAAACCAGAGGCTCACCATTCATACCCAGATGCCAATGATTGTGGCCCAATCTGTATTGTTCAATGCCATTAGGTCCAGGATAAAAAACTTTATACCAGCAACCAGTCCTGCGTGAATAAAATTGACTTTCCTCTCCACCTAGCTCTTCTGAAATAACTCTACCCACAATCATCAGTGCGGCTTGCAAGCAATCAGTGGCAGACCCTAAATCAAAAGGTCCAAAAGTTGTAAATCTCAGGCTGTCTACGAGATCCTTCCCTGATCCGCAAGCAAAGATCGTTAGATGTCCCTTCTCCAGCTTTTTAAATCTTCGCGCGGCTAAAGATAAAGAAATACTTGATTTCTTTGATATTGGATCAAATTGAATGTGGAGATAGCTGTTTTCAAGTTCAGGTTGAGAAATAAATAAATCAGGACTCACTTTCTCTGGGTCGGCTAATAGGGCGCCAAGTGTTTTTCTTGCTTCATGCCTACTATTTTCCCAACCGAAAAGTTCATTCTTGCCGATAAGTCCGAGCTTCTCTTCAAGCCGGACTTCCGTGAAGCCATATGTCCTTCTTTGGTTCTGTGAACGATTGGGGGTCCTTAAAGAAATGCCCTCTTCACTTGCATCTGAGGTAATGAGGCAATCGGAAAGAGCGGCCCACAGGTCATTTCTGTTGTCTTTGATGAAAACTAATAGCGTCATGGGAAGACATTTCTCTGGCCTCGATCTTTACTACGAAAATTACGTCCACCGGCGACGCCCCGCGCCCTAAATCCTGTGTGGGCCCGCAGACTTTTGCAAGCAAAAGTCGCTTTCGCCCACCGTTCGAAATTCCCGGTTGCGAGCCTAAGGCCTGTTGCGCTTACGAGTCCATCTTGAGCGCACTAATGAAGGCAGATTGGGGAATTTCGACCTTCCCGAACTGCCGCATCTTCTTCTTGCCGGCCTTCTGCTTGTCCAGCAGCTTCCGCTTCCGCGTCGCGTCGCCGCCGTAGCACTTCGCGGTCACGTCCTTGCGCATGGCGCTCAGCGTCTCGCGGGCAATCACACGCCCGCCGATGGCCGCCTGGATCGGGATCTTGAACATGTGGCGGGGGATCAGCTCCTTCAGTTTCTCGACCATGGCGCGGCCCCGCATCTCGGCGCGGTCGCGGTGGACCATGATAGAGAGCGCGTCCACCGGCTCGTCATTGACCAGCACCTGCATCTTCACGAGGAAATCCTCGCGGTAGCCGAGCATCTGGTAGTCGAAGGAGGCATAGCCCTTGGTCACGCTCTTCAGGCGGTCGTAGAAGTCGAACACCACTTCGGAGAGCGGCAGGTCGTAGACGACCATGGCGCGCGTGCCGGCATAGGTGAGGTCGAGTTGTTCGCCGCGCCGATCCTGGCAGAGCTTGAGCACGTCGCCCAGGTAGTCGTCGGGGACAAGGATGGTGGCCTTGATCCGAGGCTCCTCGATCCGGTCGACATGGGTGAGGTCGGGCATGTCGGCGGGGTTGTGAAGCTCCATCATCGAGCCGTCGCGCATGTGGATGTGGTAGATCACCGAGGGCGCGGTGGTGATGAGGTCGATGTCATATTCCCGCTCCAGCCGGTCGCGGACGACTTCGAGGTGCAGCAGTCCGAGGAAGCCGCAGCGAAAGCCGAAGCCAAGTGCTGCGGAGGTTTCGACCTCGAAGCTGAAGGAGGCGTCGTTGAGGGCCAGTTTCTCCATCGCGTCGCGCAGGTCGTTGAAGTCGTTGGCGTCCACGGGGAAGAGGCCGCAGAACACCACGGGGATGGAGGGTTTGAAGCCCGGAAGCGCCTGGGCGCATTGGCGGCGTTCGTGGGTGATGGTGTCGCCGACGCGGGTGTCGCGGACCTGCTTGATGGAGGCGTTGAGGTAGCCGATCTCGCCCGGCCCAAGTTCGGCGGCCGAGGTCATGGCGGGCTTGTAGACGCCCACGTCGTCGACATCGTAGATGCCGCCGGTCTTCATCATGCGGATGCGGTCGCCCTTCTTCAGCACGCCGTCGATGATCCGCACGATCACGATCACGCCGAGGTAGCTGTCGTATTTGCTGTCGACCAGCATCGCCTTCAGCGGCGCGTCGCGGTCGCCCTGTTTCGGCGCGGGCAGGCGGGTGACGATGGCCTCCAGCACGTCGGGGATGCCGAGGCCGGTCTTGGCGGAGATCTCGACGGCGTCATGGGCCTCGATCCCGATGACATCCTCGATCTGGGTGCGGACGCGGTCGCAATCGGCCGCCGGAAGGTCGACCTTGTTGAGCACCGGCACGATCTCGTGGTTGGCGTCGATGGCCTGGTAGACATTGGCGAGCGTCTGCGCCTCGACGCCCTGGCTTGCATCCACCACCAGCAGGGAGCCTTCGACGGCCTGCATGGAGCGGGAGACCTCGTAGGCGAAATCCACGTGGCCCGGCGTGTCGATGAGGTTGAGGATATAGGTGTGGCCGTCGCGGGCGGGATATTCGATCCGCACGGTGTTGGCCTTGATGGTGATGCCGCGCTCGCGCTCGATATCCATGCTGTCGAGCATCTGTTCGAGCATGTCGCGCTCGGCCACGGTGCCGGTCAACTGGATCAGCCGGTCGGCCAGCGTGGATTTGCCATGGTCGATATGGGCGACGATGGAGAAGTTGCGGATGCGGTTGAGGTCGGTCATGTGCGGCCTTGGAACGCGAGGATTTCAAGGGGATGTAGCGTGTGGAGCGGGCGGGGGGAAGGGGGTGCGGCGTTTCCCGTTGTCGGGGCGCGCGGGGCGCGCGTGAAGGTTGGACGAGAAGGAGAGCCGTCTTGACGGTGACGAACGAAAAGGAGCTCATGGAGTGGTTCGAGGCCCGGATATAGGAGGCCTGCGTGGCGATTGCCTAAAAGGCGGCGATGCGTGTGCCGCAGTTTGTGATGGATCTGGCGCGCTGCGAGGGCGCAGGCTGTTCGGCTCTGGCGACGTTTAAGGGCACTTTGGGGCCACCGCCCGTGCCGCCGCTCATGTCGATTTCAAGCGGGATGTCCGGTCTCTGGCGCCGGTGCCAATCCACTTCAGTCGGAGCTTGGCCAGGCGATCTTCCGACACGAGGCCAACGGACGCTCGGCGCTTGAGGCAGGCGGCCCCAGCACCTTTCGGCCCGATTGGTATTCCCACGCCATGGCAGGTGATCCGCTGTCTTGAGGCCTGCAGCAGGCGATGGTGCCGATCACGGAAGAGGTCACGGAGGCTGAGTCCGCAGTGGCATCGGCTCCTTGACCTTTGTGCAAGGCTCCTGTAGCGGCCTTGCAAAGGCCAATTGGAGTTCAAGAATGGAAATAGAACGTGCCCGATGCACAAGGAAGTTCCTTTTCGGTGGTCTGGTGCTCGCCCTTCCTTGGCTTGCGCATGGGGCTGCGGCGGAAGAGCGGTTTCTGACAAACCCGCTTGAGGGGTTCCATCGGGTCGCTGACGATCTGCCGGCGGACGAGTCGTATTTCACAGTCGCCTTCGCCCCGGAGGGCGAGACCGCAAATGACTGGAGCGAGTTGGTGACCCGCATGCGTTTCAACGCGCTTGCAGGCACGCCACCGCTGGATTTCATCGCCTCCTTGGTGGCTGTCATGCAAGATACCTGCGCTGATGTCGAAAGTTTCCTGGTCGTGGAGGGGGAAGAACACACCCTGCCGATGATGGTGGTGATGGGATCCTGCGCCCAAAGCACCATCACCGGTCGTGATGAGGCGTTCCTTTTTAAGGCGATATCAGGACGGGACGCGCTTTATGTCGTGCAGATCAATGCCGAGGGCCCGCTGGATGATGCCTTCCGCCAGCGCTGGATCCCCTATGTCGCGAATGCTCGCGTTTGCCCGGAGGGCAATCCTGACCCAGAATGCCAATAGGGTGCGACCTCGGGCGCCGCGTTTCAAGGGCAAGGGTGCCTGAATGGCATGAAGAGCCACGCCACGGTCGTCAGATCGCCGCACTGCGGCTCCTACTCGGCGTCCCTTTTGGGGAAAAGAGCCTGCCAGGCAACGGACGATGACGAAGCTTGGTGGGTGGGGCGGGCGATTGGCGGGGTGAACCCCGCCCTACGGCCATGCGGGGGGGTGAAAACCTCGGGCGCGGGGGCGGGGGGCGTGCTAGGCTTCTTCCGAAACAACCCGGACGCCCGCCCATGAACCCGATCCCCCTGCGCATCGCGGACATTTACGTCCCCGTCAAACGCCTCAAGACGCTGGAGCCTGCGAAGGTGGAGGCGATGGCGAATGACATGCTTGAACACGGGCAGAAGACGCCGATCTCGGTCCGGCAGGGCAAGGGGCGCTATGTGCTGGTCGAGGGCTTTCACCGGCTGGAGGCGCTGCGCGCGCTGGGCGAGGAACGGGTGGTGGTCTATGTCACGCAGGCCCGCCAGCACTGAGCGCGGCAAGACGAAAGCGTGAATTGATCGCGGGTGCGGGTTCTGGCATAAATGCGCGCAGAGCATGAACCGGGCGCCAGACCCGATATCAATCCCTGAGGCGATCGTGATGAAACTGATTTACCCTACACTTGCGGCCGCATTTCTGGCCCTTCCGACCACCGCCAATGCCAACCCGATCGAACGCGCCTGCCTGGCCGCCGAGCGTAATGTCTCGCGCGCGCTGTGTGCGTGTATCGGCGTGGCGGCGGATGCCACGCTGAACAACAGCCAGATGCGCGAGGGCGCGCGCTGGTTCAACGATCCGCAGCGCGCGCAGGATGTGCGGCAATCGGATCGCGCGCGGGACGAGGCGATGTGGCAGGCGTGGCGCACCTTTTCGACCCTGGCCGAGCAGCGCTGCGGCTGACGGGTCAGCCCGCCTGCAGGTGGGTGGCCCAGGCGCGGGCCGCGTCCTCGATCAGGTCGAGGGCGTGGTCGAAATCGCCGGTGTGATAGGGGTCGGGCACGGCTCCGCCGCCGCTATGGGTGCGGAAGAGGTGGAGGTTCCGCGCCTCGGGTGCCATCGCGCGCAGGTCGCGCAGGTTCTGTTCATCCATCGCGAGGATCAGGTCGAAGCGCTTGAAATCCGCCCGCACCACCTGCCGCGCGCGCTGTCCGGTCAGGTCGTAGCCGCGCGCGGCGGCGGCGGTGATCGCGGGGCCGTGGGGCGGTTGCCCGACATGCCAGTCCCCGGTGCCCGCGCTGTCGATGCGCAGGTCCGGCAGATGCGCGCGCAGCACCGCTTCGGCGGTGGGGGAGCGGCAGATATTGCCGAGGCAGACGCAGAGGATAGACTGGACCATGGGCCAAGTCTGGCCCGGTGGCGGAGGCTTGGCAATGGGGCGCGGGGACGGGATCGTGGTGTTGACCGGCGCAGGCGTGTCGGCGGAGTCCGGGCTGGGGACGTTTCGCGACAGGGGCGGGCTGTGGACGCGCCACGACCTGGCCGAGGTGGCGACGCCTGCGGGTTTCGCGGCCGATCCCGCCAGGGTGCACGCGTTCTACAATGCGCGGCGGGCCAATGCGGCGGCGGCCGCCCCGAACGCGGCGCATCTGGCGCTGGCCCGGCTGCAGGCGGCGGGGGCGCTGATCGTCACGCAGAATGTCGATGACCTGCATGAACGGGCGGGGGCGCGGAAGGTGGTGCACATGCACGGGCGGCTGACGGGCGCGTTGTGCGCATCGTGCGGGGCGCGCTGGGATGCGCCGGCGGTGATGGCGGTGGGCGATGCCTGCCCGGTCTGCGGTGGCGGGCCGTGCCGCCCGGACATCGTGTGGTTCGGGGAGGTTCCCCGTCACATGGACCGGATCGACGCGGCGCTGTCGGTCTGCGCGTTGTTCGTGGCCATCGGCACGTCGGGGACGGTCTACCCGGCGGCGGGTTTCGTGCAGGAGGCCGCGGCGGCAGGCGCGCGGACGCTGGAGATCAACCTGGAACGTTCGGGCGGGCGGTTCGACCGGGTGATCGAAGGGCCCGCGACGCGGGTCGTGCCGGACTGGGTGGCCGAGATCCTGGGGCGATGAGGCGCGCCACGCGGCGGGCGAGTGTCAGGGGCCACGGCGGCTTGCGTTACTGCAAGTCGACTTTCAATTGGACATGGAGGGCGCGCTCTTTCTGGTATTCGGTCGGGGCGCCAGGTTGCCGGGGCAGCGGTCGGATGATCGGCGTCATGGCATGTCTTCGTTGCGGGATGCCACCAGACCAGGGGCCGGGCCGCGCGGGGTTACGCGCTGACGGCCGAGGGGCAAGGCCCTTGCGGAGCGGACGCGCGCAATGGAGGGCGCCGCGCGACAGGTGGCGGCGTGGTGCTGGGCACAGGATCGGCCCGTCGGCGTACGCATTCCCGCCGGCACACGGACCGCTTTCGACCTAGCCGAGAGGGTGGCGGAGTATTGGGCCGCAAACGATGCCTGGAGTCCCGAGTTCATGTTCTGCGACCGGGATCTGGACATCGCCAGACGCGAGGTTGATATCGGGGTCCGCAACCGCCGACCCGAACAGCCATGGGTCGCGCCGCGGCAGATCGGGTGGGTGGACTCTGCCGTCCATGCGTCCGGCACGGAGGTCACGGGCTGGATCGGGCCCTCGTGGCAGGCGGACGTGACGCCGTCGATGTGCTGGGTCACCGGGCAGGATGGAGCCGCGATCATGGCCCGCGCTGGATGCGATTGCGGACTACCTGGGAACGCGCGGTTGACGGACACGCGAAAGGCGCAATTGGTCCGGCCCCGCCGCTCAACCTTGCGGGACCGGTCGGCGCCGTGGCTTAACCGTCCGTGCCGTGGCCGGAATGCCCTTCGCCATGCCCTTCGCCGCCATGCTGCATCTGCATGCCGCCATGGCCTGCCGGGTCGGGTTGGCGTTCATTGTCGATGGTGATGACATGCACGACCGGGTCGGCATGTTCGAAGGTGAAGGTGATCTCTATCTCCTCACCCTGCACCAGCGGGTTGGTCAGGCCGAGCAGCATCACGTGGCGGCCGCCGCGTTCCAGCGTGATGGTTTCGCCCGCGGCGATCGGGAAGCCCTCCTCCACATGGACCATGCGCATCACGCCGCCCTCGCCCTCGATATGGGTGTGCAGTTCAAGCCGTTCGGCGGCGGCGGAGGTGACGGAGATCAGGCGGTCGTCCCTGTCGGAGTGGTTGAAGATGGTCATGAAGGCCGCGCCGGATCGGGCGACGGGGCTGGCGGCGCGGGCATAGGCATCCTCGATCACCATATGGGCGGCGGCGAGGGTGGGCAGCGCTGCAATGGCAGCGGCCAGAAGGGTGGCTTTGAAGGACATGGCTGTCTCTCCCGGTTGAAGCGTCTGACGTCTGGGTTCGGCTTGGATCAGGCCGGGACGGGGGGCGCGCGGGCTTGCGCGGCCAGACGGACGGGAGGCGGAGAGAGCGGGCGCGCGGTCGGCGCGAACCGTGCCGCGATCAGGCTGTGGGGGTGGACTGGAGCGGTCGTGTCCGGGCCCGTCAGTGCGACGGGCAAGTGGCAGACCGGGCAGTCCGGGGCGGCGATGGCGGCCCCCCCTGCATCCAGAACCGGCAGGCCCGCCTGATCAAGCAGGATCTGCGGCGCGCCTGTTCCGCAATAGCCGCCCGCCGCCGCCATGCG
>Ga0100398_1005399_pt1 | contig 10258 bp, 14 predicted proteins | sample CryGeymeta201522_FD_81568 | JGI IMG/M metagenome (GOLD analysis project Ga0100398, IMG submission 81568) | Groundwater microbial communities from Crystal Geyser aquifers in Utah, USA - Crystal Geyser metaG 2015-22 | ecosystem: Environmental > Aquatic > Deep subsurface > Groundwater | place: USA... | reverse complement strand
TTATAATTTTTAACTATTTTCAACTAAAATAATTTAATGAATTACCCTGCGCCAAGAGCGCAGGGTATCGGAGGTGGGCATGATACTGAAGCTAAAGCAGCCTCAGTTGCACCTCTGCCGGTTTCTGGCCTTGGTTACGGATATAATTTTCTAAGGTTTTGAAATTACCACACTCGCCGATTGTGGCTAAATAATAACCATCGCTCCAAAATTCACCACCCCACAAATCTTTCTTGAGTTCTGGAAATCGCTTGAAAAGCTCTTGAGCCGTGATGCTCTTGAATAACCGCACAATCTGCCCTCCAGCGTATTTCGGATGAAAGCTACAGAGCAGGTGGATATGGTTTAAATCGCATCCCAGCCCTTCAATTTCCAGTTCGTAACGTTCGGATATTTGGTAAGCTATGGTTTTAATAGCCTGAACAATCGGCTCGCTTAATGGGGATTTGCGATATTTAACGGGAAAAACCAGGTGATAATGGGAATTATGGACGCAATGATGTTCGCGCTTCAGTATCATGCCATTAAGTATATTTGAAAACCTAACGGTTTTCAAACTTTCCCTTTATTGTACCCTGCGCCAAGAGCGCAGGGAAAAGCAAGTTTTAAATTTTATAAATAAATCTAAATTTTTAATTTTTTCAGCCCTAGGCTGATCCGCCTTTCACGAATGTGAATTATTCACGCAGGTACTTGGCGGAAAAAATTAATTAGACATTAAAAATTATTTACAAAATTAAAAATTGGAAATTAAAAATTTTTTAAGATGCCCAGACAAATATTGCACCAGGGTGAAAAAAATTGGTATGTCTTACATACCTATTCCGGCTATGAAGAGAATGTCAAAAGGAATTTGGAGCAGAGGATTGAATCAATGGATATGATTGATAAAATTTTTCAAGTGCTGGTGCCAACTGAAAATAAAATAAAGATTAAGGGCGGCAAACGTCAAATTGTGCGGGAAAAAATTTTTCCAGGTTATGTTTTAGTTCAGATGATTGTGGATGATGCCAGTTGGTATGTGGTGCGCAATACGCCCAATGTCACGGGATTTATTGGTTCTGGGACTTTGCCGATTCCACTTTCAGAAAATGAGATTAAGGAGCTACAGCGCCGCATGGGCGTTAAGGAACCGAAGTATAAAATAAATGTCAGCGTGGGCACGCCGGTAAAAATTACCGACGGACCGTTTAAGGAGATAGAAGGCCGGGTGTCTGATGTTGATGAGGCAAGAGGGAAAATCAAAGTGATGGTGCAGATGTTTGGCCGCGAAACGCCGGTGGAATTGGATTTCTTGCAGGTTAAGAAAATATAGGAATAAAATTTTAATTAATTAATTTTTAATAAAAATGGCTGAAACAACATTTACAGATCTAAGCGCGTATACGGTTAATGAGAATGGGCCTGATAGCATAGATATCAGCGAATTGTTAAAATTGGCAGAATTTAAAACAGAGCAAGAAGCTATTGAACAATTTAAAAACTCAATTCAAGATGAACAAAATGCGGAAGTATTTTCTCATTCATCTTCGCATGAGCAAGCTCTGGTTGCGCTAGTTTATTTTTTGCCTTATGAAGAAAGACAAAAAATAAGGGCTAATCCTAGTGGAAAAGATACATATCTATTACTTCAGCTACTGTTATTAGGCGAGCAATACACTGGTATACCTCATATTGAGAAAACAGATAGAAAACCAATGTATAAATTATAATTTTAAATTTAGAACAAATATTATGCCTAAAGGAATAAAGACAATTATTAAATTGCAAATTAAAGGTGGAGCGGCCAATCCCGCGCCGCCAGTTGGCCCTGCCCTGGGCCAGCACGGCGTGAACATCCAGGATTTTTGCGCTAAATTTAATGAGGCGACCAAAGACAAGGGTGGGGATGTGGTGCCGGTTGAAATTACTGTTTATGCGGACAGGAGTTTTAGTTTTAAATTAAAAACACCGCCAGCCGCGGAATTATTGAAAAAGGCAGCCGGCATCAGTAAGGGTTCTGGCAAGCCGAATTTAGAAAAGGTGGGTAAAATTTCCAAGGCACAAATCCGCGAAATCGCCCGGATTAAAATGGTAGATTTAAACGCCTATGACATTGAAGCGGCCATGAAGATAATTGAGGGCACGGCGCGTCAAATGGGTTTAGTAGTTGAGTAATTAATAGAAATTTATGCATTCAAAAAAATATAAAGAATTAGCTGCTAAGATTGATAAAACTAAAAGTTATTCAATTGATGAAGCAATAAAATTAGTTAAGGAAACCAGTCAGACAAAATTTGATGCTTCGTTGGAGGTGCATTTGCGATTGGGAATTGATACTAAAAAAGGCGAGCAGGCGGTCAGGGGCAGTGTGGCCTTGCCGCATGGTACCGGTAAAAGCAAAAGGATCGCAGTTTTTAGTGATGATGGTCAGGCGGCTAAAGAGGCCGGGGCGGATATTGTCGGCAGTGAAAATTTGATTAAGGAAATAAAAGCAAGCGGCAAAGTTGATTTTGATGTGGCATTAGCCACCCCAAAAATGATGAAGAATCTGGTTGGCGTGGCCAAGATTTTGGGACCGAAGGGATTAATGCCCTCGCCCAAGGCGGGTACTATCGTAGATGATCAGGCGATACCCAAAGCAATTGAGGAGATTAAAAAGGGCAAGGTGAATTTTAAAAATGATGATACGGGCAACATCCATCAAATGATCGGCAAGATTTCATGGGATGATAAAAAGTTAAGCGAAAACTGCGGAGCATTTGTTGAAGCTGTTAAGAAAGCCAAGCCAGCGGCGGCTAAGGGGATTTTCATCAAGGGAGTATTTTTAACCAGTACCATGGGCCCAGCGGTCAGAGTGGAAGTAAAGTAGTCAAAGCAAAATCCGCTTTAAGCGGATTTTTTGATTGCAGAATTTTTAAGAATATAATATAATTAATTCACATTAATTAATTTTAAATCAATGCCGCAAGAAAAAAAATACGTTCGTCCAAGCTGGGATGAATATTTTATTAAAATAGCGATGCTAGTTTCCGAAAGATCCACCTGTTTAAGACACCATGTGGGAGCAATCATTGTTAAGAATAAGCAAATATTAACCACTGGATATAATGGTGCGGCCCGCGGGGTTAAAGATTGTTTGGAGCGAGGGTGTCTAAGAGACGAGCAGGGGATTGCTTCCGGCGAAAGGCATGAGATTTGTCGAGCGATTCATGCGGAACAGAATGCTATTATACAAGCCGGGCGTTTTGGCGTTGACATCAGCGATGGAGCTATGTATTGTACGCATACGCCATGCATCATTTGCGCCAAAATGATTGTTAACGCCGGCATTAAAAAATTTTTTACTTATACGGACTATCCTACTACTGGGGGCGTAACGGAATTACTTGATGAGGCAGAGATAGAAATTGTTAAAATGAAAAAACCAGAAACTAAGATCAATATTTTAGATTAATATATTTTATGTCAAATCAAAAAATCGTGGCAATTTGTGGCTTAAGCGGATCTGGCAAGGATGCGGTGGCTGATTATTTAAAGGAGAAAGGCTTTGAATATACCTCGCTTTCGGACAGGATAAGGGAAGAATGTGCTTTGAGAAAATTAGCAACCCACAGAGACAATTTAATTAAAGTGGGCAACGAAATCAGAGAGAAGTTTGGGCGCGACGAGTTGGCCAAGAGGAGCTGGGAGAAAATAAAAAACAGCGCAGGCAATAAATTCGTCATTGTTAGTTTGCGCCATCCTGATGAAGTTAATTTTTTAAAAAAGCAGGCTGGGATGAAATTGATTGCGGTTGAGGCGCCAATAGATGTCCGTTATCAAAGGAATGCCAGCCGTGGTCGGGCGGAAGATTTTGTCACTTTGGAAAAATTTAAGGAGCAGGAAACAAGAGAAAGAAGCGGTTCAGTGAATCAGCAGCAGTTGGACAGGGTAATTGCCATGGCTGATTTTAAAATTGATAATTCAGGCACATTAGAAGAGCTTAAAGAGCAGGTTGAGGAGGTATTAGCTAGAATATAGATATGTATTTATTTATAAACACAGCTGGTGTGGATGAGATAATTTTGGCGCTTGCGGATGGCAAGGGCCAAATTTTAGTTAAGAAAAATATTAAGGCGAAATATAAGCAGTCGGAAAAATTATTATTAAATATTGATAAGATATTAAAGATATTAAAGATATTAAAGATATTAAAGATATTAAAGATATTAAAAGATATTAAAGATATTAAAGATATTAAAGGAATTATGGTGGTTAAAGGGCCGGGAAGTTTTACAGCCTTGAGGATTGGTCTAGCCACCGCCAATACTCTGGCTTGGGCTTTACATATTCCGATTATCGGCGTAAAGTTAACTAACAAACAAAATGAGGAATTAATAAAAACAGGAGTTGAAAGTTTTAAAAAAATAAAAAGATTTAAACAAGTCATGCCGGAATATGGCATGGAGCCGAATATTACTCAAGTAAGTTAATTAAGTTGAATAAATTAAGTTTATGGCCAACCTGATGGGGTTGTTTTTTTATCCACAGGTGTTGTGTTGAAGGTTGGCCAAGAGTGGTATATAATAAAAGCATAGTGGGGAAAAGTGGAAAAAAGTGGATATTTCCACTGGTTGTGTATAACTTTGTTAAGCGCAGATTAATAAATAAGGCTATGGATATTTAAAAATCCTAGTTTTTTTGTATCTAATCTTCATAATCTAATATTTTTTTCCGCTAACATTGCCACATTAATTTTCCATCTAAGGTGGATAAGTACGATTATGTTTTTAGGCGAATATTTACACAATGTGGATGATAAAAATAGGCTGGCGATTCCAGTTAAGTTTAGGCATGAATTTAAAAATGGCATGGTTTTGACCCGCGGGCTTGATAGTTGTTTGTTTTTATTCACTAAAAGCGATTGGGGCACTTTGGTGGATAAGATTAAACAATTGCCATTAAGCCAGGCGCGGGCTAGAAGTTTTTCCAGAATGATGCTGATGGGTGCGATGGAAGTCAAGCTTGATAAACTGGGCCGGGTGCTTTTGCCTGATTATTTAAAGAATTATGCCGGCATTTCAAAAAAGGTGGTGATCGGAGGAGTCCTAAACAGATTAGAGATTTGGGATGAAGGCAAGTGGGAGCAATATAAAAAAGAGTCGGAAAAGAATGTGGCACGGACTGCTGAAGGGATGATGGAATTAGGGATATAATTATTTAATGAAATGGCTATTCATAAACCAGTACTATTAAAAGAGGTCATAGAGTTATTAGAGCCCAAAAGCGGCGAGAATTTTATTGATTGTAATTATGGACAGGGAGGCCATTCTAAAGCGATATTAGAGAAGATAAAACCCGGCGGCGAATTATTAGGAATAGATGCGGATTTGGATATTAAAAATATTAAAGATATTAAGGATATTATTTTAATTAAAGATAATTTTGTAAATCTTAAGGCGATTTATGAACACAATTTTCCTTATCCAATTAGCGGCATTTTATTTGACCTTGGTTTTTCGTCAGATCAGCTAGAAAATTCCGGCCGCGGTTTTAGTTTTTTGACCGATGAGCCGCTTGACATGAGATATAATCCTGAAGGTCAGCGCTTAACTGCTAAAGAAATTTTAAATAAATATGGCGAAAAGAGTTTAGTCAGGATTTTTAGGGAATTTGGGGAGATTGGAGAAAAATTGGCCAGAAAAATGGCGCGAGCGACTGTAGTGCGGCGAGGCAGAAGATTATTTGAAATGACCAGTGATTTGCTGGAAGTGATAGGCGCCAAGGCGGTGAGGCATAAGAAAAGGATACATCCGGCAACGCAATTTTTCCAAGCTTTGAGGATTGAGGTGAATAAAGAGTTAGATAACTTAAGGCAGACTTTGCCCCAGGCGCTTGAAATTTTAAAACCAGGCGGCAGATTGGCAGTCATCTCGTTTCATTCGTTGGAAGACAGGATTGTGAAAAATTATTTTCGCGGTTGGGCAAGGGAGGGGAGAGTGGAGTTACTAACAAAAAAGCCGTTGACCACTGGAGAAGAAGAATTAAAAAGTAATCCCAGGGCAAGGAGCGCAAAACTCCGGGCAATTAAAAAAATAGATCGTAAAGAATGTGTAAAAAATTTTTAAAAAATAGAAAAAAAGTCAATTACCAAGCAGAAAGAAAAAATCCGAGCGGTTTTTGGAGTAGGCGCACTGGCATAATCGCGCTGATGCTTTTGGTTGCATTTATGGGCGTCTATTATCTGGGCCTAATTAATGATAAAGCAACAGTAGGATATAAAATATCAAAATTGGAAATAAAAGCAAGTGATTTGGCTGAAACTAACAGGAATCTGGAATTGCAAGTAATTGAGTTACAGCAGACAGCAAGAATTGAGCAGAAAGCAAGGGGTATGGCTATGGTTCAAGCAGATAATGTTGAGTATTTGAAAGTGCAGGAGGAAAAAGTGGCAGTCAGGTAATTAACTCCGAAGTAACCTACAATTTATGAAAATTAGCTTTGTCTGTCAGAATTATTTTCAAAAAGACGTAAATTTTTTTCCAGCGAAAAAATTTACTCAAAGGTTCGCAAAATTTTGTCCGACTTCGTCGAGACAAACCAAGCAATTTTGCTCACCTATGCTTTTTTAAAATAATTCTGGCAGACAAGGGGAGACTACCTAATATCAATATTAAATTAAAATATGATTAGAGTTAGAAAGCAAATTCATTTTGATCGGGTGGGACTACTGATGGTAGTTTTTTTTGTTATAGGCGCAGCCATCGTCGCCAGACTTTTTTATCTGCAGATTATCAAGGGCAAGTTATGGCAAGTGGCGGCAGAGGAGCAGCACAAAATTGAACAGGTTCTTTTACAAAGGAGGGGCGAAATATTTATGACGAATTACCGAGACGACAGCTTGTTGCCGGCAGTCATCAACAGGAGGTTAAGTTTGGTTTACGCCGTGCCAAACGAAATTAGCAATCCTAAAATGACCGCTGAAATTTTAGCTGATATTTTAAAAGATAGCCAGGGGGAATGCGCAGTAATGTTACTCCAGGGCAGTGCCGAAGAACTAATTGCCAAATGCGAAGAGAAAAAAAAGTTTGCCGAAGAAGTTTATGAAAAAACAAAGAAAAAAAATGACCCGTATGAGCCGCTGATGCATAATGTCAGCGAGGAGCTAGTCAGCAAAATTAAAGACAGCAATTTAGAGGGAATATATTTTGAGGATGAATGGGTCAGATTTTATCCGGAAAGTGAGTCGCTGGCGCAGGTTACTGGATTTTTAGGTTATGCTGGCGATCGGCGGGTCGGGCAATATGGCATTGAAGGTTATTTTGAAGATGATTTAGCCGGTGAAGCAGGCAAGCTTTTGGGAGACAAGGATTTATTCGGCCGGCTAATACCAGTGGCCAGCTCCGAGCTGGTGCAGGCGCGCGATGGGGCGAATATAGTTTTGACCATTGACAAGGCGATTCAAAATAAGGCCTATGAGATTATTAAAGAGGCGGTTGCGGCTTATGGGGCTGAAAGCGGCAGTATATTGGTGATGGATCCCCAGAGCGGTGAGATAAGGGCAATGGCTGGCTACCCGAGCTTTGACCCCAATAGATATAATGAAGTGGACAATATCAAAGTTTACCGGAATTTAAATACGAGCGAGGCATATGAGCCAGGGTCGGTTTTTAAAATTATTACTATGGCCGCCGGGCTTGATACCATGGCGGTTGAGCCAGATACAACTTATGAAGATACAGGCTCGGTAATGATTGGCGAGGAGGTGATTCGCAATGCCGCTAATAAAGTGTATGGCATGGTAAATATGACAGGAGTGCTGGAAAATTCTATTAATTGCGGAGCAGTTTATGTGGCGCTAAAAACTGGTCATGAAAAATTTGGAGATTATGTGAAAAAATTTGGTTTTGGGCAGGTTACGGATATTGAGCTTACTGGGGAATCAGTGGGTGATATTAGTTCGTTAAAGAAAAAAGGCGATATCTACGCGGCCACGGCTGCTTTTGGGCAGGGAATTACTGTCACACCGCTGCAACTGGCGCAGGCTTTTAGCACAATTGTGAACAATGGCAAGACAGTGAAACCACATATTATTGATTATGCTAAGTCAGAAATAGAAGAAAAAATAAATGACAGCCAACAAGTGATCTCCGAAAAGACGGCGCAGGTTTTAAAAGCAATGATGGTGTCAGTAGTTGAAAATGGGCATAGTAAAGGAGCGCAAATAGCCGGTTATCACATTGGCGGTAAGACAGGGACGGCGGAAATTGCCGGTCAGGGCGGTTATACCAGTGAGAACAATCATACCTTTGCCGGTTTTGGGCCGCTGGAGAATACTAAATTTGTGATTGTCGTCAAATTAATCAAGCCCAAGTCAGGCAAATTTGCTGAATCCACCGCTGTGCCGACTTTTACCAAGATGGCCAGTTTTTTACTGCAGTATTATCAGCTGCCACCGGAATATACGCCATAGGCCGACTAGTTTAATCTCCCCTCCTTATTAAAGGAGGGGTGCCCCGATGTAAATCGGGGCAGGGTGGTAAAATTTATCAATGTTCATACCCCTCTGTCCCGTCCCGCGGTCGCGGGACGGGACACCTCCCCTAATTTAGGGGAGGAGAAGATAAGTGGTACAAATTTATCAATGTTCGCATTTTTTATATCTTCCATTTTTCCACAAACTGGCCAAGGCCAAGTTCATCCCGTTTGCGAACGCGGTTAGGGAGTTTATCAGACCATAAAAGCAGGTCGTAAAAGTTGATCTGATAACGAGATTTTTTTATGGTCACTGGCAGTTCTTTTTTTTTGATGGCTCGCCTAATAGAACGTTCAGATATGCCAGTTAGTTTAGACGCTAAAGATGGTGAGAGATAAATGGGGTTTGACATATTTGCTAAAATTAGTTTAGTATGTTTGATTGTTGCTAATACTCTCTTCATACTCTATCCTATATTTGTATTTTAATCGTAATATATTTTAGTTAATATGTCTAGGATATCCTAGACATATTTTGATAATATATGATTTTGTCAAGGATATCCTTGACATTTTTTATTATTTAGTAATATTGAGTAATTTATTGACTTTTGGCTAAAAAAAAGGTAGTGTATATATAATTGAAGTTTTTCGTCTTAATAGTTAAGATAGACAAAAATGGCGCTAAGATTTAAAAATGACAAAGATTTGTTAAAAAAAATTAGGCAGGGTGATAAAGAGAGTTTTGAGTTATTTTATAAAATGGAATCTGAAAAGATTTATAAATTTGTTAATTTCAAAATTAATGACAGTTTTGAAGCAGAGGAGATTGTACAGGATATTTTTTTTAATTTTTGGGATTATGTCAGGGAGGGCAAAGAAGTTAACGATGCGCTGGGATTGCTTTATAAAATAGCCAGGAATAAAATTATAGATTATTATAGAAAAAACGGCATTAGGCCTAAAATATTATCACTGGACGACGGGGAAGGCTATCAACTGGCCAGCAATAAAATAAATGATCAAGACATTGAAAATGAACTTGACGTTAGTTTTGAGATTAAATCCATTGAACAGGTAATGACTGAACTGCCCGATGATTATCAGGATGTAATGATGATGCATTTTGTCAGGGAGATGAAGATGGCAGAAATTGCCGCAGTAATTAACAAGAGCGAGGGAGCGGTCAGAGTGATGATTTACCGGGCTTTGAAATTATTAAAAAAATTATTAAACGAAAAAAATGAGTAATTTCCAAGAACAACTGAAGAATCTCGGCGGGACATTTAATGGCCAGGTTCAAGAAAAAATCTGGGAAAATTTAAAGTATCAGATTAGCAATTACGAAAAATCAAAACTGGTTGTTGCCAACAGGTCTGGTTTTAGATTGTCCTTCAGGGCAGTTAAATTAGCTTGGCAGCCAGTGGGGATTTTTGCGCTGGCAGTCGTCTTGTTTTTAGGAGGCTCTGGCATGTTGGTTATGGCGGCGCAGAATTCCGCGGCTGGCGATAAATTATTTGTTGTCAAGCGCGCCATAGAGAGAAGTAGAAGTATAGTAACGGCTGACAGCGCTTACAAGATTGAGCTGGCCAGCGCATTTTTAGACAACAGAGTCAATGAGTTCCAGAAAGTTTTAGTGGAAGAGACGCAGCTTGTTTCAGCCGGTGAACAAAAAAATTCTAAAAAAGTATCCATGGCAGTTGATGAAGTTAAAAAGCAGCTAAATGAAGTAAATGAAAAATTGGCAGAGTTAAAATCGGCTGATGCTAAATATGGTAAAAAGACGGCAGTGACGGCCCTGGTGTTAAATGAAAACATTAAT
>Ga0100398_1005381_pt1 | contig 10277 bp, 9 predicted proteins | sample CryGeymeta201522_FD_81568 | JGI IMG/M metagenome (GOLD analysis project Ga0100398, IMG submission 81568) | Groundwater microbial communities from Crystal Geyser aquifers in Utah, USA - Crystal Geyser metaG 2015-22 | ecosystem: Environmental > Aquatic > Deep subsurface > Groundwater | place: USA... | reverse complement strand
TGCGTGTATCGGAGCTTGTTAATTTAAAAATAACCAATTTGTTTTTTGAGCAAGGTTTTATCAAAGTAGAAGGTAAGGCATGTAAAGAACGTTTGGTACCTGTTAGCAGACGGGCAATAGATGAGGTTGGAAGGTATCTGAATGAATACCGAAAAAAACTGAATGTTGCCAAAGACAGCGAAAATATCCTGTTTCTGAACCGCAGAGGAAGAAAACTGAGCAGGGTGATGATTTTTACCATTATTAAAAACCTGGCTGATAAAATTGGGCTCAATAAAAGTATTAGCCCGCATACATTCAGGCATTCATTTGCAACACATTTAATTAATGGCGGGGCAGATTTAAGGGCTGTTCAGGAAATGCTGGGACATGAATCGATTTTAACCACCGAGATTTATACACACTTAGATCGTGAATATCTGAAAAGCACAATTCAGCAATTTCATCCAAGATCTTAATATCAATTATAAAGTAAACGAATCGGGTAAATATTATTAATTAAAATTTAATATTTCCTGATTCGTTTATTTTTAATCCAACTTTCAATTAATCAATTTATTATCTCACAGGCGATTTGGAATATCTGATAATTCAAAACATGTTGTACAGCAGACATTCATTTTGTTTTATCTGAAATCGAATTTTTGGCCGAAAAACAGAATCATTTTTATCTTTATTTTGGTTTAAGTATCTGTATTTCATTTCGATACTGAACGAAAACAGGAATTAAAAAGAACCTAAAACCTCTGTTAAATCAACTGCGCAAAACATTAGAAATTTCAGCCAGTAACCCCTTTTACTCAACCCTGACTGTAATCAACCAAAACAAGTGAATATTGATTTATCTTTGCAGTTGAACAGATTTTTTAAATACAAATCGTTGATTGATAATAAATTAAATTTTTATGACTACTAACAAAAAATTATTAGCGTGGGTAGATGAATGGGCCCAGCTTTGTCAGCCCGACAAAGTTTACTGGTGTGATGGTTCTGAAGAAGAAAACCAACATCTTTTAGATGAAATGGTTGCTAGCGGATCTGCAATTAAATTAAATGAAGAAAAGCAGCCCGGAAGTTATTATTTCCAAAGCGACCCATCAGACGTTGCGCGCGTTGAAAACCGTACTTTTATATGTACCAACACAAAAGAAGAAGCCGGACACACCAACAACTGGATGGATCCACAAGAGATGAAAGCAATTCTGCGTGAAAAATTCAGGGGATGTATGAAAGGCCGTACCATGTATGTTATTGCTTTCAGCATGGGGCCGCTTGGTTCGGAAATTGCTAAAATTGGCGTTGAAATAACCGATTCGGCTTATGTTACAGTAAATATGAGAATTATGACCCGCATGGGAAAAACCGTTTTGGATGTTCTTGGTGACGGTGATTTTATTCCTTGCGTTCATTCGGTAGGTTCGCCGTTAGTCGAAGGTCAGCAGGATGTGGCATGGCCCTGTGCTCCTATTGAAGAAAAATACATCAGTCATTTTCCTGAAACTCAGGAAATATTGTCGTTTGGTTCAGGTTATGGTGGCAATGCACTTTTGGGGAAAAAGTGTCTTGCTTTGAGAATAGCTTCATATACGGCAAAACAGGAAGGCTGGATGGCTGAGCACATGCTGATTATGGGTATTACCAATCCGAAAGGCGAAAAAAAATATATTGCGGCTGCATTCCCAAGCGCTTGCGGAAAAACCAACCTCGCCATGTTAATTCCAGCCATATCTGGATGGAAAGTTGAAACGGTCGGCGACGATATTGCCTGGATGAAATTTGGCGCCGATGGCCGGTTGTATGCTATCAATCCTGAAGCTGGTTTCTTTGGCGTAGCGCCCATGACCTCGATGGAAACCAACCCGAATGCAATGATTTCTGCCAAAGCGAACAGCATTTTTACCAACGTTGGTTTAACTCCTGATGGCGACATTTGGTGGGAAGGAATTGGTCACGATTGTCCGGAAGGAACCATAAACTGGAAAAATAAAGTACACGGTCCGGCTTCCGGAGAACCTGTTGCCCATCCGAATGCCCGCTTTACCTCGCCGGCAAGTCAGTGCCCGGTAATTGATAAAAATTGGGAAGACCCGGCAGGTGTGCCAATTTCGGCATTCCTTTTCGGTGGCCGCCGCCCGTCAACTTTACCATTAGTTTATCAGGCGCGCAACTGGAACCACGGCGTTTTCATAGGCTCAATAGTTGGTTCTGAAGTAACAGCCGCTGCCATTGGTTTAAAAGCCGGTGTGCGTCGCGACCCGTTTGCAATGTTACCGTTCTGCGGTTACAACATGGGCGACTATTTTGGACATTGGGTTAACATTGGCAAAAATGCCCCTGATAAAACAAAACTTCCGAAAATATTTAATGTTAACTGGTTCCGCAAAGATGAAGACGGGAAATGGTTGTGGCCGGGTTATGGTGATAATATGCGAGTTCTGAAATGGATTTTCGATGCCTGCGACAAAGCTGTTGAAACAGTGGAAACTCCTATCGGTTTGCTTCCTAAAAAACAGGATATCGATATTCAAGGTATTGAAGAAGTGGCTGCCAACCTCGATGAATTATTACGTGTTGATAATCTTAAGTGGCACGACGAATGTGAATTGATAGAAGAGCATTATGCTAAATTCGGCGTACATCTTCCCAAAGAACTTGCCGAAGAATTTGTGGCTTTGAAAAACAGGTTGAGATAAATATCAAACTGAATAAATATGAAAAGGCTGTCCGGTATGGGCAGCCCTTTTTATGCTTATTCACTGGATTACCTCACTGCTTCGGGGTCACCCTGCGAATAGGTTGCTGTCAGGTTTTTTTTAACGGAAGGGGACAGAAGAATCCTATCTCCCCGAACGGCAAAAGTTAGAAAGGGAAAGTCCAACTTCCCAGTGAACATCTTCATCAAGGATTTTTGTTTCTTGATAATCCAACAGCGATTGTATTTCCGATGCTTTTGTGCCAACCGAAAACCTTACTATTATTTCATTATCTTTTCTTTCAACTATCATCGCGAAATCTTTTTTTCAAATTTACAAAAATTTCCCAACCTTTTTAAACTCTTTTTTCATCAATTATTTTTCAATAAGTACGTAAAATATAAAGCCTAATTTCAAATCCGCACACAATTGGCAAGCACGAAGAATTAACAAACAGTATTTATTTAACTGGCTTCAGAATATCTTTAAGCGCCAAGTTTATATCAGGATACTGAAATGCAAACCCTTTTTCCAACAATGCTTTAGGCTCAACTCCCGGCGATTCAGTTAGCAAAACAGCAGCTTCGCCTAAAACCATTTTTAAAACAAATTCAGGAATTGAAAAAATTGATGGACGGTTTAAGGCTTTTGCAAACGCTTTTGTAAAATCCTTGTTCGAAATGTTTTCGGGGGCGACCAAATTAAAAATTCCGCTTTTGTCCATATCTTCAACCGTCCGCACAAATGCGCCGATGACATCTTTTTCGTGAATAAACGGGAATGGTTGTTTCCCGTTTCCAATGGTCGCACCTAATCCAAGTTTAAAAGGCAAAACCAAATTAGTTATGGTTTTTGCTTCTTTTCCCAAGACCAGCCCAATTCGTAAAATACTTCTCTGAATATGCGAAGGCAACTCTTTGCTTGCATTTTCCCAGTCCTGAACTACTTTTCCAACAAATCCTTCGTCAAAACTGGTGCTGTTTTCATCGTGCGAAAATCCTGATTTATAAATTCCGATGGCGGATGCCGAAATGAACTTTTTGGGTTGTTTGTCCTGTGGTAAATTTTGAATTGCTTTCACCAGGTTTCGGGTTGTCCTTATTCTGCTTTCGTGAATCAGCCTTTTACTTCTTTCTGTCCATCGCTGCAAAATTGGTGCACCGGCGAGGTTGATGATTACTTCGGTTCCTTCAATCTCTTTCGAGAGTGCATCCAGTGAACCGTATATTAATCTGCGTTCAATTCCCAAAACCTCGTGTCCCCTTCTTTTTAGTTCGGTTGCAATATTTTTTCCGAGATATCCCGAAATGCCTGAAATCCTGATCTTCAATTTATTATTTTTTAGTTGTTTTTAAATACCTTCATCAAAATTCATTGTCCGATTTATTCCATTTTACGTAATGATTTAATAAAATAACAAAAATTTTACTGCTTAGTTTTCTATATCGACGTTGTAAATCTGATGTTTTGTTAATTTTATCGTAAAATCAAAGAATTAGAATATCAGAATTGAATAATAAACCATGTTTCGAAAAATCAGGATAATAGGGATACGAAGTTCGGGCAACTGGATAAATAAAGCGGTTGCATGGAGGATTACCCATATTCAGGAGAGAAACTTCATCTACATTTTAAGTCTTGTTGTTGGATTGGTTGCGGGCTTGGCAGCGCTTGTGCTTAAAACGCTGATTCATTTCGTAGAGGTGAAGCTAACCAAATGGGTGACCATTGATGCCATCAGTTTTTGGTATTTGATTTACCCGATGATTGGCATCTTTTTAACCGTGCTGTTTGTGAAATTTGTTGTAAAAGATAATATCGGGCACGGAGTTTCCAAGATTTTATTTTCGATATCGCGAAAAAGCAGCCAACTTCGGCCACACAATTCATACAGTTCTATGGTTGCCAGTTCGCTTACCATCGGGTTAGGTGGATCGGTTGGGGCAGAGGCGCCCATTGTACTTACGGGCGCTTCAATTGGTTCAAACCTGGCCCGGTTATTTAAACTCAATTACAAATATGTAACATTAATGGTAGGTTGCGGCGCTGCCGGTGCAATTGCCGGTATTTTCAACGCACCGATTGCCGGTATTGTTTTTACACTCGAGGTGCTGATGATTGACCTGACAATGGCATATTTAGTTCCGCTGCTCATCTCGGCAGTTTCGGCAACAGCCCTAACTTCGTTTTTTATGGGTGAAGGTGTATTGCTGAGGTTTAATAACGTTTCGCCATTTCAAATCGGGAATATCTGGTTTTATATTTTGCTCGGAATTTTTATGGGGTTATTGGGCTTTTATTTTACCCGTTCGGCCATGTTTCTCGAATCTAAATTTGCCTCTATTAAAAATTGGGTTTTGCGTTTTTTGTTCGGTGGATTTATTCTGGGATTACTCATTTTTATTTTCCCACCTCTTTGGGGCGAAGGTTACACCACAGTAATCAATATATTTCAGGGAGGCGGTAAAACCTTGTTAAACAATACAATTTTTGTTGAATTCAGGAATAATCCTTATGCCATCCTGCTCTTCCTTGCCGCTATTTTAATTTTTAAAGTTTTTGCAATGGCAGCCACAACAGGTTCCGGGGGCATCGGTGGTATTTTTGCACCAACACTTTTTTTGGGAGCTATTGGTGGATTTTTTTTGGTGAGGTTGCTCAATACTTTTTACAAACTTGGATTACCCGAAGACAATTTTGCACTCGCCGGAATGGCTGGAATGATGGCGGCGGTTATGCACGCCCCTTTGACAGGTATTTTTCTGACTGCGGAAATTACCAGCGGTTATGGCATGTTTGTGCCGCTCATTATTACATCCACGGTTGCATATTTAACAATCATGAGGTTCGAGCCACACTCGGTTTATACCAAGCGACTGGCACAAAGTGGCGAACTCATCACTCATCACAAAGACAAAGCTGTGCTCATGTTAATGGAACTGAAGCAACTGATAGAAACTGATTTTGAAGTGCTTTTACCTTCAGCTACACTGAGAGATTTGGTGAAAGCCATTTCGCGTTCACACAGAAATTTGTTCCCGGTGGTGGATGAAAACGGCATGTTAAAAGGAATGGTGAAACTTTCGGAAGTAAAAAACCTGATTTTTGAACCCGAATTATACGATTCGGTAAAAGTAAAAGACCTAATGTACATGCCCGAATTTTTTATCTCTCCTTATGATAATATGGAAACTGTTGCCGAAAAATTTGAATCTTCAGGCCGGTACAATCTTGCGGTAATCAGCGAAGGCAAATACCTTGGTTTCATTTCTCGGGCAGTAGTTTTTTCGAAATACCGGAAAACATTACAGAATGTATCAAACGAATAAATTGTAAGTTTTAAAAGAATTATATGATTACAAGACGTTCATTTGTAGTAAAAAGTTCACTTGCATTTGCAGGTATGTCACTAATTAAAAATGGTGTTTCGCAGACTTTTGCAAAAAGTAAGTACCCCAATTTTCCGATTGTAATTTCAACCTGGAATCATGGATTACCAGCCAATGAGGAGGCATGGAAGGTTCTTTCCACGGGCGGACATTCGCTTGATGCAGTTGAAGCCGGAGTTCGTGTTCCGGAAGGCGACCCCGAAGTAATTACTGTTGGCTTTGGGGGAATTCCCGATGCAAGTGGCAAAGTTACCCTCGATGCCTGTATTATGGACGAAAAGGGCAGGGCAGGATGTGTTACTTATCTGGAGCACATCAAACATCCAATTTCGGTTGCGCGACTGGTGATGGAAAAAACTCCGCATGTAATGCTGAGTGGGAAAGGCGCTTTAGAATTTGCTTTAGATAACGGTTTTAAAAAAGAAAACCTGCTCACCCCAAAAAGGAAAGACGCCTGGAAAAAATGGAAGAAGGAAAAACGGGAATTCAGTACAAAAATAAACATTGAAAACCAGTTGATAGAAAATCACGATACCATTGGAATGTTGGCCATTGACAAAGATGGCCGGATTTCGGGCGCTTGCACAACCAGCGGAATGGGTTACAAGTTACCGGGCAGGGTAGGAGATTCGCCAATAATTGGCGCCGGCCTGTTTGTTGACGGTGAAGTGGGCGGCGCGGTTGCCACAGGCACAGGCGAACTGGTTATGAAGACTTTGGGTTCATTTTTAGTGGTAGAAATGATGCGGGGAGGAATGTCTCCGTCGGAAGCTTGTGAACAGGCAGTGAAACGTATCGCCAAAAAAATTCCTGATTACCAAAAACATCAGGTGGGTTTTATTGCTTTAAACAGTTTGGGGGAATATGGTTCGTTTTGTATTCAGCCCGGATTTAATTTTGCAATAAAAACAAATTTGATAACTGATTTAAAAGATTCGGAAGCCTGGATGAAAACCTTATAATAAAAGCATAAAAAAGCCATCTGTCAATTGACTGATAGCTTTCTTAATGTCTTTTGTTTTAGATTACCAACGATTTCCACCACCGCCGCTTCCACCGTCTCTGCGGCCACCACCACCGCCACGGTTGTCGTCACGGCGCTGATAGCCACCGCCGCCACTACCGCTTCTGCCTTGGTATCCGCCGCCGCTACCGCCGCTTCTGCTTTGGTATCCGCCGCCGCCACCGCCTCTGCTTTGGTATCCACCGCTTCTTTGGCCTGAACTGCGCGGACGTTCTTCACGATCGTTGGCTTCTTTAACCACAATCTCTTTGCCATCCAATTCAGTTTCGTTTAAGGCAGCGATTGCAGCTTTTGCTTCCTCGTCGTTAGCCATTTCAACAAAACCAAACCCTTTTGAGTTACCGGTCTCTCTGTCAATAATTACTTTGGCAGATGTTACTTCTCCGTGTGCAGAGAAGAGTTCTTGTAAGTCGTCACCTGTAGTTGATGAGCTTAACTTTGCAACAAATAAATTCATAAAAAATTTAAACAATAATGAATAATAAAAAATAATAAATTGGAAGGGTTTTGCATTCGGCGATTTGTTTTTGCAGATTAAGTTTTTAATAAAAAATTAAAAAAATAAAATCAAGTTAAATCCCTAACAGTAAAACTTTTAAACTTCTTAGTACAAATTAAAACACTATTTAGCAGATTCACTACTTTTTAATGTGTTTTTTTTTGTTTTTAATAAAAAAACCTTCCCGAAGGAAGGTTTTGTAAGGTGAGATTTAGTAAACTATTAAAATTTAAGTGAAAGATAATTAAATTCCTATTGGATTTTAATATCCTACACGTTGCGAAATTATATTTTTATTGCGAAGAATATTGATAACTGCATCAACAATTTCATCATCTTCGAGCGAAGCATAATTAAAAATAACATCAAAATCGTTGTTTTCTGCTTTTCTTCCAATAATTTTCTCGATAAATGAATCTCTTTTTTTATCCATCTCATAGATGTAATCAGCAGCTTCGGCCTGGCTTAAATCATTGAGTTGCATTATCCTGTTTATTCTCCATTCCGTAGGGGCTTCAAGCCTGATATTTAATTTATCAGGTACATCTTTTAAAATTACGCCTGCCGAACGGCCAACAATAATTTTACGACCTTCATAAGCTAAACGACAAATTATACCTTTCAGAATCTGAATCAGTTTTTCATCCAGAATATCATAAACTTTTTCTTCTGAAAATGCCTTCGAAACTTCTTTTAGCATCCCAATTGCTTCATCTTTGTCGTTGTATTCGCCTGCTTCAATATCGTTTATCATTTCATTTACAACTTTCGCAAACAATTTTTTATCAACCCATTCCCATTCAGCATCAGTTTTTGTTTCCGACATGTAACTGTACCCGGTTAAAATTTTCGAAAGTTTGATTGCCAAACGCTGGGCTGAGCAACCCGCCTGACGCGATATGGTTACCACTGGCCCGGGAAACTCGCCTGTTTCAAGGTTATAGCACGAAAAGGAATGCAGGTAATAATTGACAAGTTTTTCCATTATTTAATTTATTTTGATGTACCAGATATTTTCAATTCGAAAGTACAATCAAAAATTGTTTTATTTTACATGTTGAGTAAATCAAATTCATTTATTTTAGATGTTATTCAACAACTTTAATTTAAGAATACCATTTTTAAAAATTTAATATTAAAATAATGAGAAACTCAATTAAAACTGCAATTTCATCTTTTGGCATGTCGGGACTGGTTTTTCACGGGCCACTATTAAAAGTAAATACTGGTTTTGAGGTGGTTAACATTTTAGAACGCTCCAAATGCATCTCAAAAGATTTATTTCCCGAAGCAAAAATTGTCAGGTCGTATAGCGAAATTCTGGAAAACAAAGACGTTGAACTGATAATTGTTAATACGCCGGATAAATTTCATTATGAAATGGCAAAACAAGCGTTGATAAGCGGAAAACACATTATAGTTGAAAAGCCTGTAACATTGAAAAGCTCTCAGGCTGAGGAGCTGGTAACACTCGCCCGCGAAAAAGGATTGGTTTTTACGGTTTACCAGAACCGCCGTTGGGATGGCGATTTCAGGACGGTGCAAAAAGTGCTGGCCGAAAAAAATCTGGGCTGTTTAGTAGAATTTGAATCACATTACGATCGCTACCGCAATTTTATTACCCCAAATACCTGGAAGGAAGAAGGTGATGAATTTGCGGGCGTTTTGTACAACCTTGGAGCGCACATGGTTGATCAGGTTTACGTTTTATTCGGAAAACCTTTGGCAGTTACCACCCATTTGAAAATTGTTCGAACCGGCGGAATCGTTACCGATTACTACGACATCAGGCTTGAATACAAAAATTTTGCAGCGCTTTTAAAATGCAGTTACCTGGTAAAAAAGCCTGGTCCACGTTATATTCTTCATGGTGAAAAAGGCACATTTTATAAAAATGGAATTGACCCGCAGGAAGAGTTGTTGAAAGCAGGCAATCTTCCTGTTGGCGAAAACTGGGGAACCGAACCACCAACAGAGTGGGGTAAATTGTTTTATGAAAAAGATGGAAAGGATTTCGAAGAAGTGGTTGAAACTTTGCCAGGTAACTACAATATTTTTTACAATAATGTTTTTGATGCCATCAGGAATGGCGCTGTGCTTTTCGTAAAACCCGAAGAAGCAGTTGAGGTTATGAAAATCTTGGAGGCATGTTTAAAAAGTAATAGTGAAAAACGAACCGTTTTATTGTAATTGTGATTTGTAAATGAATTACTGTTTCGGCCTTAAATCCCTCATTTTTAATGAAAAAACCAGTGGGGTATAGGGAGGTATTTCCTGATAACCGGTTGGTCCGTATGCCAAACTTGATGGTATGATAATGTCGGCTTCTGCGCCTTGGTTTAACAATGCAATGCCATCGCTGAACCCGGGAATCAGCGAAACTTCCAAATAATTGAACTTCCATATACTGTCCTGATAATAAAATCCGGAGCTATCGAAAATTGTGCCGTCCAAAAAATAACCAGTATAAATTAAATAACAGGTATCTCCCTGCGTAGGAAGCGGTCCTTCACCCTCTTTGTTCATTATGTAATAAACACCCAAAGCAGTGGTGTCGATATCATAATTTGCAGTTACAAGTTTGGCCAAAGCTTCATTTAATTCCTGTTGCTCGTTGGCGTCTGTCCGTTCCGGCTCAGCATCGTTGATGTTACACGAAACAGTAAAAAATA
>Ga0100398_1005376_pt1 | contig 10282 bp, 7 predicted proteins | sample CryGeymeta201522_FD_81568 | JGI IMG/M metagenome (GOLD analysis project Ga0100398, IMG submission 81568) | Groundwater microbial communities from Crystal Geyser aquifers in Utah, USA - Crystal Geyser metaG 2015-22 | ecosystem: Environmental > Aquatic > Deep subsurface > Groundwater | place: USA... | reverse complement strand
CCAATCCTTAGAATAGATACAGGCATGCATATTTCTGGTATTAGAAGGGTTGGCATTGATGCAGAGAATCGCTATCTGGCTACAGGTTCAGGTGATAAAACAGTCCATGTGTGGGAGCTATCATCAGGCAGACTTTTGCGAATACTGAGACCACCCATTGGCGATGGTAACGAGGGGATGATTTTTGCAGTTGCCATGTCACCTGACGGAAGGACTATTGCCTGTGGCGGATGGACAGGACAGAACTGGGATGATATGTATTCCTCCATCTATCTCTTTGACCGTGAGAGCGGAAGGCTTATAAGAAGGATAAAGGGACTGTCTAGCGCGGTTTCTAATCTTGCCTATTCTAAAGACGGAATGTTCATTGTCGCATCACTGTCGGGCACACACGGTATCAGGGTTTATCGTACATCTGACTACTCCCTCATAAAAGAGGACAGAGATTACGGCAGCAACGGCCATGGCGCTGATTTTGATATATCCGGCAGACTTGTGACAACGTCGTGGGACGGTTATATCCGAATCTATGACAATAACTTCCGACTCATTGTAAAAAAGAAATCGCCTAGTGGCAATAAGCCCTATGGCGTCAGTTTTTCCCCTGATGGCTCAAAAATAGCTGTGGGATTTGATGACTCTACAAAAGTGGATGTTCTCTCGGGTAAAGACCTTTCATATCTTTATTCGCCTGATTCAAGCGGTGTTACAGACGGGAATTTAATAGCTGTCTCATGGTCATCAGACGGCAGTTCTCTTTACGCTGGCGGAATGTATTGGAACAGTTCCTTGGGCGGCGCTCGCCCTATCCGAAAATGGACAAATGGGGGGAAGGGAAGATACGTGGACTTGTCTGCAACAGGCAATACCATACTGCACATTCTCCCGCTGAAACACGGAGGAATTGTCTTTAGCTCGCATGATCCTGCCTTTGGAATCTTTGATGCCTACGATAGAAAAGCAATATACAAAAGCCCTGCTATTGCTGACTACAGGAATAATAATAAGGGGTTCCTCATCTCCTATGACGGTTCTACAGTGCAATTCGGCTATGAGGCGTTTGGAAAATCTCCTGCCCGCTTTTCCATACCTGACCGTCTCCTTGAATTGAATCCTGAATCTCCAAATTCGATTCTGAGGTCTCAAATCTTAAATCCTCCAATAACATCAGCAGATGGTCTCAATATTACAGACTGGGAACATGCCTATAGCCCAAAACTAAACGGCACGAATTTAAAACTTGACCTTTATGAGATGTCAAGAAGCCTTGCTGTATTGCCGGATAGCCAGACCTTTTTACTCGGGACAGATTGGTATCTCCGTCTCTTTGACAGATACGGAAATGAGAAATGGAAAGTTGCTGCCCCTGCTACGGCATGGGCTGTAAATATATCGGGCAATGGCCAACTGGCAGTGGCGGCTTTTGGAGATGGGACAATCAGGTGGTACAGGGTGAGGGATGGAAAAGAGCTTATGGCGTTGTTTCCCCATAATGACAGAAAGAGGTGGGTTGTATGGACTCCGTCAGGCTATTATGACGCATCGGTAGGTGCGGACGATATTATTGGCTGGCATTTAAACAACGGCAAGGAAAACTCGGCAGACTTTTTCCCGTTATTGAAGTTCAGAAGTACCTATTATCGCCCTGATGTGATTGCAAAGGTTCTTGCTACCGTGGATGAAGGAGAGGCAATAAGACTTGCCAATGAAGAGTCAGGCAGGGGAAAGCAGGAGGTTGTCATAGGGAAGATGCTGCCCCCCATAGTAACAATCACCTATCCTGCGGATGGTTCAGAGGTTTCCACACCGGAGATTACGGTCAAATTCAGTATCCGTACCCCATCAGGAGAGCCTGTAACAGGCATAAAAGCACTGGTGGACGGAAGACCTGTTGCAACAGAGAGGGGCGTGAAAATAGTTGGCATGGATAAAGACATTAATGAGATGAAGATTGCCATTCCTGAAAAGGATTCTGAAGTCTCTATCATCGCTGAAAACAGGTTCTCTGTGAGTGAGCCTGCAAGGGTGAAGGTGAAGTGGCGCGGCGCAAAAAAAGAGGAGTTTGTTATCAAGCCCAAGCTGTATGTTTTGGCCATTGGTGTCAGCAGTTATGAGGACAAGAGTTTAACCCTATCTTTTGCAGCAAAGGACGCAAAGGATTTTGCAAATGTAATGCAGAGGCAAAGAAGCAGGCTGTATAGGGACGTAGTGGTAAAAGTTATGATAGATGAGAAGGCAACAAAAGACGATATACTGGACGGTCTTGACTGGCTTACAAAGGAAACGACGAGCAAGGATGTGGCAATGGTCTTTCTGGCAGGACATGGTGTGAATGACCATGTTGGTATCTATTATTTCCTTCCGTCAAATGCCGATACAGAAAGGTTAAAAAGGACAGGTTTGGCATTTTCAGACATAAAAAACACAGTGGCATCTCTTGCAGGGAAGACTGTACTCTTTGTTGATACATGCCATTCAGGCAATGTGATGGGTACAAGAAGGGGAGTAGCTGATATTACCGGAGTAGTAAATGAGCTTGCCAGTGCAGAAAACGGTGCAGTTGTATTTGCCTCATCCTCAGGCAAGCAGTATTCCCTTGAAGACCAGGCATGGAACAATGGAGCATTTACAAAGGCTCTGGTGGAAGGGATGAGCGGTAAGGCGGATTACACAGGTAAGGGCAAGATAACCATAAATATGCTTGACCTGTATCTTTCAGAGAGGGTGAAGGAACTGACAAAAGGGAGGCAGACTCCTACAACAACCAAGCCGAATACAATATCCGATTTTCCTGTGGCGGTTAGGGAATGAAACCAGTGAATCTCCGATTCAGACAGTAGACCATAGACATCAGACATTAGACTTAGGGAAAGGGAAGGAATTGGGATACTTATCCTGTATAGAAAAGTCTGGTGCCTAAAGTCTGAAGTCCAGTGTCTGAATTGCAGACAAGCGAATAGAAATAAAAGGAGGTATTATTAAGATGGATTGGGGATTGAAGAATCGTCTGGCACGTTTGATTCAACCTGACGGTCGTTGTCTGTTTTTGCCGATAGACCATGGATATTTTCAGGGTCCCACAAGAAAATTAGAAAAACCAGGGGAGACTATTAAACCCCTTCTTTCTTATTGTGATGCCCTCTTTGTTACCAGGGGAGTGTTGCGATCATCAATAGATCCTGCCAATATCAAACCAATCATACTAAGAGTGTCTGGAGGCACCAGTGTAATCGGGAAGGACCTGGCCAACGAAGGGATTACCACATCTATGAAAGAGGCCATCCGCCTTAACGTGGCTGCTGTTGGTATTTCTGTCTTTGTGGGCAGTGATTATGAACACGAATCGCTGCTGAATCTATCAAAGCTTGTTGATGAGGGCGAAGATCATGGCATTCCGGTAATGGCAGTAACTGCTGTAGGTAAAGAGCTAGAAAAACGAGATGCCCGCTATCTTGCTCTGTGCTGTCGTATTGCTGCTGAATTGGGGGCACGTGTAGTAAAAACCTACTGGTGTGAAGATTTTGAAAAGGTTACAAATGGTTGTCCAGTTCCCGTGGTTATGGCAGGTGGGCCTAGAGTAGACTCAGAGCTGGGGGTTTTTGAGTTTGTTCATGATGGTATTCAAAAAGGTGCTATAGGTGTGAATCTGGGTAGGAATATATGGCAGCATGATTACCCTGTGGCAATGATTAAGGCATTGCGTGCTATTATTCATGAAAATGCCACTGTTAAGGAGGCCAACGAGTTATTCAATACTATTAAGAATGAACGAAAGCAATAAGTTGAGAGATTTGAAGAAGTACCCCTTTTCGCTTCAGCATACATTTTTTGACCCTTCTAAGCTCGTAAATCGTAAGTCGCGAGTCGTAAATAAAAGGTATAATACCCATTCACGATTTACGACTTCCGGTTTTTGACGATGTTTGCTCTCAGTGGACTTCTTCAAAGCTCTTGGCAGGTTATGTAAAAGTCTCGTAGTTAGAAGATTGGTAAGGCACTATGCGAGTTGCAATGTATTACAACAACAGGGATGTTCGGCTGGAAGAGATGCCTGTCCCGCAGATCGGCACTGGTGAGTTATTAGTCAGGGTTTTAGCCAGTGGCATCTGTGGCAGCGACGTAATGGAATGGTATCGGATTAAAAAGGCCCCCCTGGTTCTCGGCCACGAGATCGCTGGAGAGATCGTCGCGGTTGGAGAGGATGTGAAGGGGTACAAAATCGGTGACAGGGTTTTTGTCTCCCATCATGTCCCTTGCAATACATGCCGCTATTGCCTGAGAGGTTACCATACTGTATGTGAGACCTTACATAACACGAATTTTGATCCTGGAGGTCTCGCCGAGTATATACGTGTACCAGGAATCAATGTAGACCGTGGTGTGTTTTTGCTTCCTGATGAGGTTTCCTTTGAAGATGGGACGTTTATTGAACCATTGGCATGCGTCCTGCGCGGACAGAGATTAGCGCACATACAGCCGGGACGTAGTGTGCTCGTTATTGGCAGTGGTATTTCCGGGCTGCTTCATGTGGCACTGGCCCGCGCAATGGGGGCTTCGCGGGTGATTGCTACGGATATTAATGAATATCGTTTAAAGGCGGCGCAACAATTCGGTGCAGATGCCACAATAGATGCCAAAAAAGATGTGCCTGCCTGCCTCCAGCAGGTCAATGAAGGAAGGTTTGCCGACATTGTAATTGTTTGTACCGGGGCATTTCCTGCCTTTACCCAGGCATTACAATGTGTAGATAGAGGAGGGACTATTTTGTTCTTCGCTCCTACAGAATCGGGTGCTGATCTTCCTGTACCGATTAATGATTTTTGGCGCAAGGGGATAACATTGATGCATTCGTACGGGGGCAGCCCTTCGGACATCGAAATGGCAATAGAGCTGATCCGTACTCGTCGTATCTCCGTATATGAGATGATTACCCACCGGTTAAGTCTGGAAGAGACAGGTTTAGGCTTCCAGCTTGTCGCTGATGCTAAGGAGTCTATTAAGGTGATTATCGAGCCATACAGGTAATCTGTGTCTATATGGCCGACATTCCTTGAGAAGCAACATACGATCAAAAAATATTTCTTATGCCTCTAACGGCTTGCCTTGTCCTATGTTCGTTTTCCACGAGTGCGAATCTAATGTGGTCATCTCCGTATTCACCAAAACCTACACCTGGAGAGACGGCTACCTTTGCCTCTTTCAACAAGAGCTTTGAGAATTCCAATGAATCCATCTTCTTAAACTCATCCGGAATCTTGGCCCACACAAACATTGTCCCTTTAGGTTTTTCTATGTTCCATCCTATCCTGCATAGGCCGTCTATTAAGACATCCCTGCGGCTCCTATACGTCTCGGTTATTTCTTTTACATAATCATGGCAATTATTCAAGGCCATTATAGATGCGATTTGGATGGGTTGAAAGACCCCGTAGTCAAGATAGCTTTTAATTCTGGTTAAAGCCCCTATCATTTTCTTGTTACCTACTGCAAAGCCCACTCGCCAACCAGGCATGTTGTAACTCTTCGAAAGACTGAAGAATTCTACTCCAACATCCTTAGCCCCAGGTATTTCCATAAAACTGGGGGCCTTATAACCATCAAATACAAGATCAGCATAAGCCAGATCATGGATTACCATAATGCGGTGTTCTCTGGCAAAGTCTACTATCTTTTTAAAAAACTCTATGTCCACTACGGCTGTTGTAGGATTGTGGGGAAAGGAGATAATTAACATCTTTGGCTGTGGCCATGTTTGTTTAGTGGCAATTAGCAGATCTTCGAAAAAATCCCTGTTTTCGTTGACGGGTATGCTTCGTAAGTCACCCCCGGCTATAACTACCGAATAGGAATGGATAGGATAGGTCGGATTCGGCACAAACACTACATCCCCGGGTCCGATTGTAGCCAGCACCATATGAGAGAGACCTTCTTTTGCCCCTATTGTGACTATAGCTTCGCTTTCAGGGTCAATATCAACATTGTAGTTCCGTTTGTACCAATCGGTAATAGCCAATCTCAATTTGTAGATACCCTTAGAAGCGGAGTAACGATGATTCCTTGGGTTGGAAACGGCCTCTGTTAGTTTGTCGATAATGGGCTTTGGTGTTGCCAGATCAGGGTTTCCCATTCCTAAATCAATGATGTCATCCCCCCTTCTTCTGGCTTCCAGCTTCAGCTCATCAACTATCTTAAAGACATAAGGAGGTAACCTCTTAATCCTTTGAAACTCTTCCATTTTTAGCACACCTTCTGTTGGTTTTTATGCTTAAAGCTCTTTTGCCATATCGGCAATCTTATACTGTATGGTGGTTACATGAGAAAAGTCGTCCAAGTCTTTTTTGTTCCTTGGATTGGTATTTACTGTCTCTTCATCTATTATCAAGATTGGAACAACCTGTTCTATGTCCAAATTGTTAATCTCTGCCCATCTCTTCTGCCATATATTGGGATGTCTCACTGCATTAAGGGGTCTTTCTTTCAAGGCTATTTTAACCACATAGTGTTTTCCTTCAGTGTCCTGGAAGCAAAAATCCAGTTTTTGGCGACCCGGGTGAACATCTATCCAGTGTTCATTTTTTAGTGTATCCCTATCCATGGTTATACCAATGAGTCTCTCCAGTATTTCCGGCTTCTTCAACATAATATCCCGCACATCATTACCAGTAACCTTCTCAACATCTACCATTACACTTACCTCCTTTTTACTATTAATCTTCTGTTTAAACTATCCTTCTTCCCTTTTTACTTAAATAACCCTTCTAATTTTTTCTTGGCTTTCTCAAGCTCCTTGTCCTTTTTATCCTCTCAATTTAGATACTTTTTGGTAGTATTCCACCAGGCATCTCATTGCTTTGGCAGCTCGGCCAAAGGAAGAAAAAACCGGAAGTTGAGCGTCGATAAGACGTCTCCGTTGTTCAGCAATGAACTTCCAGCGCCAGTCCTCAAAATGATTGATAGCTAAATCACCGGCCCGCAAAACTACGGCCAGGGGTTTTCCCCCATTTTTGCCTATCTCGATAAAGTCGCTGATCTCCTCCCTCAGAGTAGCAGTCCATCTCTCTTTTTCAAAAGGGGCATCGTCGGTCACATTGGCAATGAGAAAATCGAAGTCACTTTCTTTTAACATCATTCTTAATATTTCTCCAGTAGAAATCTGGCTACCCTCCATCATCGATCGATCAGCGGGATTTCCTATCCAATCCCATATATCCGGTGCCTTCTCCTTTAGTCCATTCCTGAGCCCGTCAGGCAAAGGCACAACATTAAATCCTTCTTCCTCCCATTCATCAGCAGAAAGCACACTTCTTCCACCCCCTCCTCCTGCTATCCCGACCCTTCTTCCGAAAATCGGGGGAAGGAACGAAAAGGAGACTGTCAGATCAATCATTTCATCAAGGGATTCCACCTGTATGGAACCTGCCTGCTTTATAGCTGTTTCCCAAAGATTTAAGGAACCAGCCAGAGCAGCGGTATGGGAAGCAGCGGCCCTATTCCCAGCCTTACTCCTTCCCCCCTTAAGAATAATAACAGGTTTTAGTCGGCTTACATGGCGTAAAGTATCGAGGAATCTCCTGCCGTCTTTCACCCCTTCAATGTAACTCACGATTATTTTGGTTTCCTTGTCTTCTGAGAAATACCCCAAAAAATCAGTCTCGTTCAGGTCTAGGGCGTTCCCGTAACTGATGCCTTTGCTAAAGCGTATCCCCCGAAGGGAAGCATACCTGATAAATTCACCAGCTGCCCCTCCACTTTGAAAAAATCCACCTACGGGACCAGGTTCTTTAGGAAAGTCATACCCAAAAGAGATCCCTTCTTTTGGATAGTATATTCCAACGCAATTAGGACCTAAGAGACGAATGTTGAACTCTTTTGCCTGTTTGAGGATCTGCTGCTCAATTTTAACGGCATCCGGACGACCTGTTTCACTCAACCGTCCGGTAAAAAGGTGAACAACCTTAACACCATGATTGGGGCATTCCGAAAGAAGGTCAACGACCTTCGAAGCAGAGATACAGGAGATTACATAGTCGACTGAACCAGGGACATATTTGAGATCAGGATAGTTTTTAAGGTTAAAAACTTTCTCCAGTTTGGGGTTTACCGGATATATCTGGCCACGATAACTGTAATCCAGGAGATGGCGTACGAAATGGTACCCCAAAGAACGGGGATCTTCCGAAGCTCCTATTACAGCGATAGAACGTGGATGAAAGATGTGTTCAAGGGGATGCTGGGACATATATAAATATTTAATACCATGGAATCGGAAAATGTCAATAATTATATTGTTATTTTGTTGATGCAATATGATTATGCTATTCCTTTATGAAATGATGTCAGAAGAGAAGTATCCAAGGGACATTCTCCCATGAATAAAACTGTAGTGCAGTGCCGGATGAGTTGCTTTTAAATGAGAGAGCTCTTCTTTGGATGGTTTATATGTGGGTTGATAGAAAACGGCAGGTCATGGTTCAGGAAGAGAATTCCTACATGCTGGCCGGTATCTTGGCGGCGGGAAGAAGAACAGTAAAGGTTGTCCCCTTGTTCAACTTGCTAGACACCTTGATTTCTCCGCCGAACTTTTGTACGATGCCAAGGGATACTGACAGGCCAAGGCCCGTGCCTTTGCCGTCTCGTTTGGACGTATAGAATGGGTCGAAGATATCACCGAGCTTATGTTCGGGTATCCCTTCACCGTTATCAGTGAAGTCGATGGCGACGTATTCACGGTCCTTGGTATTGTGGACTGAAATGCTGAGTGTGCCACCATTTGGCATGGCGTCGAGGGCATTCAGAACGATGTTCAAGAATACCTGGATAAGCTGCTGCCTGTCCCCGTAAATCTGTGGAAGCTCGGAACTGATTTCGCCTTTTACCTTAACGTTGGCCAATTTGATCTGGTTGCTTGCGAGTTGCAGGGTCTGGTCTATGACCTCTTCGACCTCAATGGCCTCTGATTCCATCTCGCTTTCCCTCGCGAAATCGAGGAGCTTTCGGACGATTTTCTGTGCCCGCTCGGACTCGTTCAACAGGTCGTTTATCATGTCCTCGAATTCTTCATCGGAGAGTCCCTTGTATTCCTCCATGAGGGCGGAAGAGGTCAGGATGATGTTATTCAGGGGATTGTTGAGCTCGTGGGCCACGCCCGCGGTAAGGGTCCCCACCGCTTTCAGCTTATGGGCTTGCACGAGCTGCTCCTGGCGGCGGACCAACTGCAGCATCATGTGGTTCAGTGCCATGGCCAGCCTGGAGAACTCATCGTTGTACCGACGCCTTGGTGTAATGGGAGTGAAGTCTCCTTCCGCGATGCGGGTGGTAGTCTGCACCATTCGATTCAGGGAGGCCAGCATCTGGTTGACGATAAAGAACGCGACAGAGAGGATGAGCAGGATGAGAAGGGCCAAAAACACGAGTGGAATCTTGTGGGAGAGGCGGAGTAATGAGTTCACCTGCTCGCGTTCTTTGTCCAGGAGCTGATTTCCCACGGTAACCATTTCCGCGCCGAACTGGCGCAGCCTTAATTCTATCGGTTTGAGATTGAGAACTGGATTTTCATTTTCGGCTTCAGTTTTCTTGATTTCTAAGAGGATGCCTTCATATTGTTTCAGGTGGCTTTTCATGGTGTCGTAGTTTTTCGCCCCCACAACCTTGCCCATTTCCTGGCCGTTGGTTTTCAGGATTTCCCTGGCATTGTGTACATGCTCAAGTGCATCATCGAGGTTTGTGTGGTACAAGAAGAAGTTCTTCTCAAACCTTCTTGCCTGCTGTATCTCAAAGATATAGTTCTGTGCGGATTCCAAGAAGTGCAGCTTCTCTGTAATACTGGAGACATTGACCATGGAAAAGATGGCTATGGCAAGGCTTAAGACGAACCATGCCAAAAATCCCAGCGTCAGCCTGACCCGTATGGACACGGATGGACGTTCTCTGAGCGCCCGCTGGGCCTCCCCTGCTATTTCTTCCCATGAAGGAAGTGATTCTGTCTTGGGTGAGCTCATTGTTTATGTTTATAATACAGTACCAGACCTGTAAGCAACCGGATAGTGCCTCCCAAAAATAGACATTGAATTGCTGAAGCCTGTATTTTACTCCTTCAAAGGCTTTAAAAAAGGATTGAACAGCATATTTTTCATATTGTCGTTTTATGCAGCTTATTTCATAATTGTTGAGTGCCACGACATCGTGGACAAAAAAATGTGCCATGACATCGTAGACTTTGTTCTTTGAAAATCGAATAGCCTCCTGTCATTCTCATGAACACCAAAAACCATTTAGGAGGTGT
>Ga0100398_1005344_pt1 | contig 10319 bp, 8 predicted proteins | sample CryGeymeta201522_FD_81568 | JGI IMG/M metagenome (GOLD analysis project Ga0100398, IMG submission 81568) | Groundwater microbial communities from Crystal Geyser aquifers in Utah, USA - Crystal Geyser metaG 2015-22 | ecosystem: Environmental > Aquatic > Deep subsurface > Groundwater | place: USA... | reverse complement strand
TCAACGTGGTGGGCCCACTCGTGGATCAGTGCGCTCTGCAGCATGGCACGCGTGCCCGGCACGTGAACGGTGACCATGGCCGTCTGCGGATCGTAGGCAGCCCGGCTATCCAGCGTACGCGTGGCGCGCAGGGTCACATCGCCGAAGCAATCGGTTCTGGCCTCGAACACGGTCAGGAACTGCTCCCAGGTCTCGACGGCCAGGGCCTGGAAATCGCTTGCTACCGAGTCGTCAAAGATGAGTTCGGGGCGGTGTTTCTGGGGCGCAGTGTCCGCTCTCCAACAACCTACCGCCAGTGCGCTCAAGATGATGGCCAGGACGAGCAGAGCCGTCCGCCTCTCAGGCGTTGGGGAGTTCCGACACATTATCGTTTTCCAGTCGTCAGTCGTGTATCTGGTTCAGACCACCAAGATCGGCTTGGACTCAAGCTGTGCGAGCTCTTGTTGGAGCTTAACGAGATCCTCACCGCCAGCCATGAGGTTCATGAGTTCGTCTTGTGGGAGTTCCTCTTTCTGGTAATCGGCAAGGACCCGTCCGCGGCGCAAGATGACGAAGTGGTCGGCCACCGGATAGGCGTGGTTCGGATTGTGAGTGATGAAGATCACACCCAGCCCCCGGCGTTTGGCTTGCACGATGTAGTGCAGCACGATGCCGGCCTGTTTGACACCGAGCGCGGCCGTCGGCTCGTCGAGGATCAGCACCTTGGCCCCGAAGTAGACCGCGCGGCTGATAGCGATGGACTGCCGCTCACCGCCGGACATCGTCCCCACCGGTTGGTCGGGATCACGGACATCAATCCCCATCTTGGCCATTTCGTCCCGCACGGTCCGCCTGGCGAAGTCGATGTCGTAGCGCTTGAACGGCCCAAAACCCTTCTCCGGCTCGGAGCCCAGGAAGAAGTTACGCCAGACGGGCATGAGCGGAATGAGCGAGAGATCCTGGTACACTGTGGCGATCCCACGCGCCAGGGCTTCGCGAGGTGAGTTAAAAGTCACCCGCTCACCTTCGAAGATGTAGTCTCCCTCAGTCGGCTGGTGCACGCCAGACAGGATCTTGATCAGGGTCGATTTCCCCGCGCCGTTATCCCCCAGAAGGCAGGTGACTTCACCGGGATAGACCCTGGCCGATACGTCGCTCAGCGCAATCACGCTGCCGAACATCTTGGTCACGTTGCGGACTTCAAGGATCGGTGCTTTCATTGGATCACGCTCCTTCAGTCCGGGCTTTGGCTGCGCCGACACTGATCTCTGTGGCGCGCTTGCGGGTGTAGTTGTTGACCAGCACAGCGGCCAGCAGCATGATGCCCAGGAAGCTGAAGAACCAGTCGGTGTCCCAGCCGGCGAAGGGAATGCCGGTGAAGGCCATGGCGAAGATGACCGCCCCAAGCGAAGCGCCGACCACCGAGCCATACCCGCCGGTCAGCAGGCAGCCGCCGACGGTGGCCATGATGATGTAGTAGAACTCCTGGCCGATGCCCTGACTGCCCACCGCTGAGCGCAGCCGGACGATGTTCATCATGCCCACCAACCAGGCTGCGACAGCCGTCGTCATAAACAGACCGATCTTGACCCGGGTGGCCGGCACACCCACGTTGCGAGAGGCGGTGGTATCGCCGCCGACGGCAAAGATCCAACTTCCCACCTTGGTGCGCAGCAAGAACCAACTGGCGACGACGGTGATCACCACCCACCATAGGATCGAGCTTCGCCACTCAACGCCGAACAGCGTGATGCCGGTGTTGAAGACAGCCCGTGCCGAGTCAAAACCTGCTGCCTTGTCGATGCCGCCGACGTAGACCTGGTCTGTCACCAGTCGGGTGACACCCACGTTGGCCCCGCGCAGGATGAAGAAAGTCGCCAGCGTGACAATAAAGCTAGGCAGACCGGTTCTGATGACCATGAAGCCGTTGAGATAGCCGATGAGCAGGGCAAAAATCAGGGCTACGAGGATGCCCAGCCAGAGCGGCCAGCCTGCCCGGGTGGCCAATAAGCCGGCGATCAGGCCTGTCGTGCCGGTCATGACCCCGGTGGACAGGTCGAACTCGCCGCCGATCATGAGCAGGGCCACCGCGACAGCCATGATGCCCCACGTGGAAGCCGGATCGAGGATGCGAGATAGACCGGTGATCGAGATCCAGTTCGTCGGAGCCACGATGGCAAACAGGCTCCAGAGCACGATGGCTCCGATCAGTGCTCCGATTTCGACGCGGCGGAAAAGTCCTCGGAAAAAGCCAACCTGGGCGACCCGTTCGTCGGCCTTGGAGGCGGTGGTCGTCGTCATGGGCAAACCTCCTGGTCAACCCAGACCTGACAGGTTTCGGAAACCTGTCAGGTCTTTCGATAGGCGGTGCGGGATGGGGCGGAAGCTTGTTCTGGATCCCACCCCGCACCTGGATGCTTCAGATCGCGTCCGTTACCGGGTACCCTTGGCCGCCAGGTCCTTCACTTGGGCAGCGTTGCTCTTGTCCACAAAGCCGGGGCCAGTCAACACAGGCAGACCGCCGCCGACGGTGTTCAGGTTGGTGTTGTACAGATAGAGCAGAACGACCGGCAGGTAGCCCTGCAGGTACTGCTGCTGGTCCACGGCGAACAGCATCTCGCCGGCTTCCAGGGCCGCTAATACGTCGGGACTCAGGTCGAAGGTGGCCAACTTCTGGCCTCCTCCTGCGGCGGCGATCGCATCGCGGGCGGCCATGGCGATGACCGGGTTCAGCGTCAGGACGCCGTCGATGGCGCTATCAGCGATGAGCTTGTTCTGGATGGACGACACTGTGCCCGCCACGTCGCGCACGCCGGAGGTGGCCACGTTGTAGCGTTCCATCTCGCCGCCAAAGGTGTCGGCCAGACCATCGCAGCGTTGCTCCAGACCGATGTTGGCCTCTTCGTGGATGACGCACAACACCTTCTTGGCGCCCGCGGCTTTGAATTTCTCGCCCGCGCCCTGACCGGCCACGAACTCGGTTTGGCCGATGTGGGTCAGCGCGCCCAGCTCCTTGTAGACGTCCACGCCCGAGTTGATGGTGATCACCGGGATGCCGGCCGCCACGGCCTTCTTGATGACGTCCTTCAGCGCGTCCGGGTTGGCAAGCGACACGAAGATCCCGTCCACTTTGTCGGCGATGTAGGTTTCCACCAACTGGGCCTGCTCCGCCGGGTCGCCACTGCCACCCGACTTGAGCGTGACGCCAAAGGTCGCGGCCGCGTCCTTGGCGCCCTTTTCCACCACGCCCCAGAAGGCGTCCTCGGCCGGGTTGGAGTGGACGGCCATGCCAAAGACCAGATTGGTCTGCACGACCTGCGGGGCTGCGGCCTTGGCTTCCGTCGGGGCTGGGGCGGGCGCCTTGGCCTCGGTGGGCGCTGGAGCCGGCGCCGGTTGGGGTGTGACCTGACACGCAGTCAGGACCAAGAGCGCTACGATCAGGAGCACGGCTAACTTCCTAAACATGGGTTCCCTCCTTGTGAGAATGAGTTGAGAAAACGGGACGGTCGCCAGGTACGCCCCCGAGACGTGTGACACGGGCGCTTGCCTGGCAAAGGGCATTCAGTTCTGGCTCTGTATGACACCTCCTCTCTTGGCCGCCGCTCGGGGCTGTTCCCCCGATAAGCGGTGCCCAACGCCGCGTCATGCGTGGCCCTGAATCGATGTCCGACGGCGAAGGGTCGCCGTCGGCAGCGGTGCTGAAAAGGCTGAAGCATCTGCACTGGACGGTTGAAACAACTACAGCGCTTTTAGCCGGACGTTAGCTGGCGGACTATTGCTCATTCACCATGGACAGGCCGTGGTCGACTCGCGCACCACGAGCTCGCCCGGTAACCACCGATTGCTGACCTCGTCACCCTTGAGCAAGGCCAGGACCATCTCCACGGCCGCGCGTCCCATGTCCGCTTTGGGCTGGCGGACGGTGGTCAGAGTCGGCGTGACAAACTCGGTGGCTTCGATGTCGTCGAACCCCATCAGACTGACCTGATCCGGGATCGCGATCCCCTGTTTGCGCGCTTCGAGCAACGCGCCGATGGCGATGACGTCGTTGTAGGCGAAGATGGCAGATGGGTTGCTCGGCAGGCGCATTTCCAGCCCCAGGCGTCCGGCTGAGAGATCGTTCGCGGCCTGCGGTTGTACGTTGAGGCTGGGGTCGAGTGCCAGGCCGTGACGCGCCAGGGCTTGCCGATACCCCGCTTTGCGCCGCGTGCAGGAGACCGGCCGCGTCGCCGAGCCGACATACCCGATCCGGCGATGCCCTAACTGGAGCAGGTGCTCAACGGCCAGTTCGGCGCCTTGTGTGTCATCGACGGCGATGGAATACAGGTATTTGCCTTCATGCTGGCTGTTGATGAGCACAATCGGGACACCGAACTCGGCGAGCGCGTCCCCGTAGAGGCTGCCCACGCGCGAAGACGTCACGATCACGGCGTCGACGCGGCGCTGGCGGAAAACGCGCACCACCGCCATCTCGCGGTCCGCTTGATTCCTTGATGAACTCAAGAAGACGCTGTAGCCGGCCTCGTGCGCGGCATCTTCGATCCCGTTGACGACCTGGGTGACGAACGGGTCTCCGATAGTCGTGACCACGACCCCAATCGTTTTGGTGCGGCCCATCACCAGGCTGCGCGCCGCCTCGTTCGGGTAATAACCCATCTCCCTGGCCAGGGTCAGGATCCGGGCGCGCGTGGCCGCGCTGACACGCCCGGCGCCACGGATGGCACGGCTCACGGTGGAATGGCTGACGCCGGCTGCTGTCGCAAGATCCTTGATCGAAACCGGGCTGGGCATCGTATCGACCTGTGGGGCGAATCTGCGCGTTTGACGAAAGGGTCGATCCTCTCAGTGACCGGAGGGCGGGTCGTCGGCTACGAAGGTTTGATATCGATTCGAGCACACGTGTGCGCACATTGGTTAGCAGTATAGCAGTTCTGTCCATGTTTGTCAAGAGGCAAATTGACAGGTCAGTGGGGAATGTGGTATAGTGTCACCTCGGTACACACGTGTGCAACCAAACGAGCCGTAGAGCAAGTTCGCCTTCTTTTTTTGACACTCAGTGGACACGTGTGCAGGCAGGTGGAACCGTGAAGGCCTCGATCAAGGATATTGCCAGGGTGGCCGGCGTGTCGCATTCGACCGTCTCTCGGGCGTTGAGCGACAGTCCGGTCGTCAACCCGGAAACCAGGGCGCGGATCAAGCGCCTGGCTCGGGAGATGGGCTACTCGCCGGACGCCGGCGCGCGCGGCCTGGTGATGGGGCGCACGCTGACGATCGGGGTGGTCGTCACCACGATCTCCGATCCATTTATCGCGGAGGTGGTGCAGGGTGTCGAGAGCACGGCTTTCAAGAACGGGTACACCGTTATCCTGGCCAGCTCGGGCGCCGAGCCTGAGCGGGAAGTCGCCGCCGTGGAGATGTTGCGCTCCAAGCGCGTCGACGGCGTGATCGTCACGGCCTCTCGAGTTGGCGCGCTGTACAAGGAGCACCTCACCCGGATCGAGGTGCCGGTCGTGCTGCTCAACAATCATGGTGAGAGTGGCGGCCCCTACACCTTTTCGGTGCGTGTGGATGACCGGCATGGCGGCTATCTCGCTACCCGCCACCTGGTGGAGCGGGGACATCGCAGGATCGCCTATGTCAGCGTGGGGGAAGCCGGGCATAGCTCCGACCGAGAGCGGCAGGCCGGTTATTGCCAGGCGTTGACCGAGGCTGGCCTCCCGTGTGATCCGGCGCTGGTCTTTGCCGGCAATGGGCGGTGGGATGGCGGGGAGCGCGTATTGCCCTTGCTGTGCGCACCTCCTGAGCCGCCCACCGCGGTTTTCTGCTTCAACGACATGACCGCGGTTGGGCTGTTACGGTCGGCGCGGGCTGCTGGGCTATCCGTTCCTGAAGACCTGGCAGTCGTTGGTTTTGACGACATCCCGATCGCCTCCTACGTCGTGCCCTCGTTGACCACGATCGCCCAACCGAAGTTCGAGCTCGGCGAAAAGGCGATGCAGATGGTGTGGATCCTGATCGAGGCGCAACGGGAGACTGCCACGCCCCAAGTGCATGACACGATTTTGCAGGGCAGACTGGTGGTGCGGGAATCGTCGGTCGGCAGGAGTGAGTAGGCTGGAAGCCGCTCGGGCCGCCGTTCGACCCGCTCGTCCGAGCCGCTCACGATGCAGTCTCCTGACCGTGCCCGCTTTGGCGGCCCGCTTTGGCGGCCCTGGCGAGGCCTTCGGTGGCTCGGTCAGGAGACCGGCCACAGCTACATCACGGTAGGTCACTATACACAACCAGGAGGGAAGCAGCCATGAAAGGCTTGGTGTTGGATGCAAAGTGGGAGCCCAAGGCGGGCTACCCGGTATCTGACTGGGAGAAGCAGACTGGCAAGGCGATCTCCGGCAACAGCATCTGGCGCCATCCGAAGCTGGAAGTGCGCGAATGGCCTGACCCCACCCCGGGACCGAACGACGTGGTGCTGGCGGTCCAGGCGTGTGGCGTCTGCGGGTCGGATATGCACTTCTACGAGACCGATAAGGATGACTATGTGCTCTACCCCGGCCTGACCAGGTTCCCCACCATTTTGGGGCACGAGTTCGCTGGCAAGGTCGTGGAGGTGGGACCGCAGGTGAAGACCGTCAAGGCCGGCGACATGGTCACCTCGGAGGAGATGATCTGGTGCGGCCGCTGCATCCCTTGTCGCAACGGCTACCCCAACCACTGCACCAACCTGGAAGAGATCGGCTTCACCATCCCCGGCGCGTTCGCCACCTACATCGCGGTGGACGAGAAGTATTGCTGGCCGATCAACGCCATCGCCGAGCGGTTTGGCAGCGAGGAGAAGGCGTATGAGGTTGGCGCGTTGACGGAACCCACCACTGTGGCCTACAACGGGATGATCGAGCGGGCGGGCGGCTTCCGGCCCGGCCACTACGTCAGCGTTTTCGGCGCCGGCCCCATCGGCCTGGCCGCCATCGGCATCGCCCGGGCGGCCGGCGCGGGCAAGATCGTGGCCTTCGAGGTGTCCGCCCCGCGACGGGAGCTGGCCAGGAAAGTCGGCGCGGACTTCGTTTACGACCCGCGCGAGGTCAGCGCGGGCGACCGGCTGATGGACTTGAGCCAGGGCCAGGGTTTCAACTTCCACGTCGAGGCGGCCGGCGCGCCCCATCTGACCATTCCAGAGATGGAGAAAGCGCTGGCGATCAATGCCAAGATCGTTCAGATCGGTCGCGGCGCGCAACGGGTCCCGATGTACCTGGAGACGTTCCAGGTGCGGCGCTCCCAGGTGTTCGGCGCGCAGGGCCATTCCGGCCACGAGACCTTCCCCAACGTCATCCGGCTGGTGGCCTCGGGCCGGCTGGACCTGAGCCCCATCATCACCGCGCGCTACGAGTTGAAGGACACGGTCGCGGCGATCGCCCAGTCCACCCAGCGGACCGACGGCAAGATCATGGTGAAACCCAACGCGTAGGAATGTTAGCCTTGCGAAGGTTCCCGAAGACGCCATTTCTAGCCCAAGTCGGGGCAAAAACCTTCGCAAGGCTGTACAAATCTGAGATCAGAGAACGGAGGGACATGCATGAAGCAAAGGATCAACGTGGGGGTGATCGGCGCGGGGCGAATCGGGCGGTTGCATGCCCAGAACGTGATGTATCGCATCCCCGAGGCCAATTTGGTCGCCGTGTCGGATATTTTCGGCGAAGCCGCGGATAAGCTGGCCGCCGAGCTAGGGATTCCGGCCGCGCACCAGGACCACCGCCGCATCCTGGAGGACAAGCGCATCGACGCGGTCTTGATTTGCTCCAGCACCAACACGCACGCCCAGATGATCGAGGAGGCGGCCGAGGCCGGCAAGCAGATCTTCTGCGAGAAGCCGATCGCCCTGGACCTGGCCAGGATCGACCACGCGCTGGCGACCGTTGGGCGGACGGGGGTGAAGTTGCAGGTGGGCTTCAACCGGCGCTTCGACCCCAACTTCCGGCGTGTCCAGGCGGTCGTCGCGTCGGGGGGGATCGGGACGCCGCACCTGTTGCGCATCACCAGCCGTGACCCCAAGCCGCCGCCCATCGAGTATGTCAAGGTATCCGGCGGCATTTTCCTGGACATGACCATCCACGATTTCGACATGGCCCGCTTCCTGATCGGGGCCGAGGTCGAGTCGCTCTATGTGGCGGCCGGCGTCCTGGTGGATCCGGCGATCGGCGCGGCCGGCGACGTGGACACCGCGATCATCACCCTGCACTTCGCCAACGGTGTGCTGGGCGCCATCGACAACAGCCGCAAGGCGGTCTACGGCTACGATCAGCGCGCCGAGGTGTTCGGCTCCGAGGGCATGGTCGCCACCCGCAACAACACCCCCGATTCCGCGGTCGTGAGCAACGCCACCGGTGTGCACGGCCCGCTGCCGCTCAACTTCTTCATGGAGCGCTACACCGAGTCCTACGTGGCGGAAATGAAGGCGTTCATCGATTGTGTCGTCAAGGACACCCCGCCGCCGGTCACCGGCCTGGACGGCCGCATCCCGGTGGTGATGGGGTACGCGGCGAAGCAGTCGTTGGCTGAGAAGCGGCCGGTCAGGCTGAGTGAGGTTGATGTGAAAGGTAGGGCGTGAAGCGTGGAGCGTGAGGCGTGGAGCGTGGAGCGTGGAGAGTGGAGCGTAAAGCGTGGAGCGTGAAGCGTGAAGCGTAAAGCCGTAAAGCGTAAAACGTGAAGCGTAAAGCGTAAAACGTAACGATGGGCTGGAGGTGAGCGGTGCAACTGGGTTTTCATGGCGCGACGACGATGTTGGCGGATCTGGAGACCGATGTGGCCGCCTCCGCGTATGCGGGGTTTGGCGCATTGGAGCTGTGGGCGGCCAAGGTGGATCGGTTCCTGGCCGCTCATTCGCTGGCTGATTTGAGGCTGCTGTTTCAGCGGCACGGGGTCGTCCCTCTCACGCTGAACTCAATCGAGTTCATCGCATTCCGGGAGGATGAGTATGCGCGGATACAGGCCCGCTGCCGGGAGTTGTGCAAGATCGCCCAGGCCATTGGCTGCCCCACGGTGGTTGTCGTGCCCAGCCCCACCCCTGATCGCGACCTGCCGTGGGCGGATGCGGTGGCCGAATACGTGCGGGTCTTGCGAGACCTGAGCGACATCGCCGGCCCGTACGGGGTGAAGCTGGCCTTCGAATTCCTGGGGTTCGGCTGGTGTTCGGTGCGCACCCCGCGCGCGGCCCAGCAGATCGTGGCGGCGACCGATCGGGCCAACGTGGGCATGGTGCTCGACGCCGCGCATTTCTACGGCGGCGGCGGCTTGTTGAGCGAGATCGCTGCGCTCGATCCGGTGCGCATCTTTGCCTTCCACCTGGATGACCTGGAGGACGGCCCCAAAGAGGCGATCACCGATGCGACGCGCGTGCTGCCTGGGATGGGGGTGGCGCCGCTGACCGAAATCTGTGCGCGGCTGCGGGGGATCGACTATGACGGTCCATGCTCCATCGAGCTGTTCCGCCCGGAGTACTGGGCCTGGGATCCGAAGGTCACGGCGGTGCGGGCGCGTGAGGCCGCAGTCAAAGTGCTGTCACCTTATTTCTCGATCGTGTAGTATATTCCAATCCAAACATATCAACGGAGGGAAACCCATGTCAGACACAAAACTACCCGTTGGCCTGCTGGCCACAAACCAACCGGACCTGTTTTTCGAGGACAATGCGGTCGGTCGTTTGAAGAAAGAGGTCTGGGACGCGAGCGACGCTGAGATCGATGCGATCCTGGCCGAGTACGGGGTGCCGGCGCCGGTCGAGTGGGGCAAGCCCGGCGCCTATATCCAGACCACCACCCGCTGGCAGGTCGAAGAGAACCGCAAGAAGAACGACATCGTCTTTATCCCGGTGGGCTGCACCGAGCTGCACGGCGCACACCTGCCGAGCGCGTCCGACACGCTGTACGTCAGCCAGATTTGCGAGGGCGTGCGGCGCTACACGGCCAGGCGCGGCGCGGCCGTCAACCTGGCGCTGCCGCCGCTCAACTACGGCGCGCATCCCTATCATCACCTGGGCATGCCCGGCACTGTGATCGTGCGCGAACATGTGGTGCGCGAGATGATGATCGACGTGATGCTAGGGCTCTGGAACGATGGTTTCCGTAAGCAGTTGATCGTCAACAACCACGGCCAGTTGTGGGTGCTGGAGTCGGCCGTGCAGGAGTTCATGAAGCGCTATCAGCTCCCCGGCGTCTTCCGGGTGATCGACTGGCACCGGGGCGTGCGCGAGTTCTTCCGCAGCACCGAGCGAGGCGGCAAGCTGGACACCAACTTCGTCCACGCGGACGAATCGGAGACCTCGCTCGGGCTCTTGCTGCACCCAGACATGG
>Ga0100398_1005340_pt1 | contig 10321 bp, 6 predicted proteins | sample CryGeymeta201522_FD_81568 | JGI IMG/M metagenome (GOLD analysis project Ga0100398, IMG submission 81568) | Groundwater microbial communities from Crystal Geyser aquifers in Utah, USA - Crystal Geyser metaG 2015-22 | ecosystem: Environmental > Aquatic > Deep subsurface > Groundwater | place: USA... | reverse complement strand
TAGTGGTGTGTGTGTGTATACAGAGCAGGCTAGGCACACGACCTAATAGAGTAACACCTAACTCCTGAGTCCTATCACAGGAGACAAGGTAAACTGCCGTAGTCCACCTGGGCTTAATTTGCTACTACTACTACTATTACTAGACTTGTGGGAATGTGACGTCGAGTCATGTGCCTTAAGTCGTAAGGGGAGATTCGTTCATGATTCACAAGCGCGATAAGGTATCTTGTGCTCTAATTACAAAATCTGATTTTTGTCCCTACAGAACATCCCACGAGCAACTGGCACGATGTGTGTTGTTGCTCAATGAATCTTGTCTCCAAATGTTTGATGGAAGCAGTAGTTATTGGTAACCAGAAAAAACAAAAACGACAGAATGATACGAAGGTGTCCGCGGCCCTCCTGGGTGCTTGCCTTGGTAACATTATCGTTGGCTGTATTTTGGACAGCCAAAAGTTATCAGCGACAAAGCGTTCGATTAGTTTCGCGGATACTAACCTCCAAGTTCCAAGGCAAGATAGTTATCTTTCTTGACATGGATGGAGTTATATCCGTTTACCCTCTCGAAAATGATGACAGAAAGCCCAGCGATGATGAATACGATGAATACTTTTTGGAGAACAAAGATGAAGACAACGACGACGATGATGTTGACGACGATGGCGATGACTTAATCGAATTGGATTATGATTTGGGTGAACACTGTTCTATGGATGTCCCTAGTCGGACTTTAGCTGCCTTGTCCTTATTGTTAGAAGGCATTCCCAAAGGTCAACGCAAAGTTGTCCTATCAAGTGCCTGGAGATTAAGTCACACCTGTCGACAGCGAGCCATCGATTACTTTGCCGCCTACGGAGAGGAACATGGTGGCCCCCTCAAGCATCTGCACGAATTTGCGGGTTTTACGGGAGACGGAGAGGAAAGTCGACAGCAGGAAATTGTGCACTGGCTCCAGAAACACCATCACTTGGAGAGTATTGCGGCTTGGATAGTACTCGATGATCGCAGGACAAGTGTGGTCGAAGAAGAGGAATATCGCGAGCTTTTCAAAGGCCATGTCGTTATTACTGGCAAGCATGTGGGATTGACCAACAAGAAGGTTTATCAGGCTTTGAGTTTGATCAGGAAGCAGCTCGAGGATTACTCATCATAGTTCTGAAGCAGTCGTTTGTGTTTCAGCTGCAGCTCGATGGATGCCATTGGAAGTACAGAAAATGACAAAAAAACGTGATTAGAGTCCTAGAAATCTTCATCTGAAGTAACAATTACTTATGATTAGGTGAACGGAGTGCACCACTGTACACCACAATTTTTTTTGTACTACTACTACTAGTCGTAATAACGTAAAAGAAACTTGCTTGTCACACCCACGCTGGAAATACCTTACAAACTTGTGGCAATTACATCTACTTGAGTAACATGCTTGTACTTCAGGAAAAACTACTGTATGACAGAAAAGAAACTCATCAACATACGATATGGAAATACAAAGTCATGCCTCTGTCTTGTATGTAACCTTGCTATTCATTTAATTAATTCCTAATACTGTGCAGGCCAACTTCTTTCCAATAATCCTTTCTCCTCCAATTGTAGACGAGAAATCCTTCCTTTTTGACGCAATCGCATGTGTGCACACACTCGACTTTCCATCGTATGTTCACAGAGATACGTGCTCAATCTACCTTTACAGCACCGTAAATCTTTCGACAAAAGAAAAAGGCTGCGATGAACCCGACACTTCCACAGAACAAACCAAAGGCGATGGAGATCATTCCCATGTAAGACAAGTAGACCACGATGGGCAAGACACCGACCATGTCCATGCGGCTCGACAAGAACCAAAGACTGTAGAGGAACAGGTAGACACCAGCGGTAGCGCAGTTCCAGAAAGAAGACCACCACCACCTGTAATCTTCCACGCACAACTGTAAATAACAGAGGACAATGGCCACTTGGGCACAAGTGGCGACCAAAATAACCCAAACGGCCAACAAGAAACCCATGACGTAATAGATTTGGTGCAACCACATGGCAGACATGATGAAGGCCAGTTCAATGCAGACGGAACCAAAGGGAAGAACTCCACCCATCCAACACGAGATGCGGGGATCGACGTGAAGAGGCGCGGGAGGGACCACGCGGGCAATTTGATTGATTTTCGTGGGAATTTCAAAAACTTCAGCTTTCAGTCCAAAATAAGACCCGACCAACACCAAAGGAACACTGACTACCAACCAAAGCAAAAAGATCTTGACAATGGTAAAAAAAGAGACGGCTGTGGCGGCTCCCGCAAAGCTCAAGAACAGGTTCAAGACAATGAAAATGGATACAAAGGCTCCTGGCAAACCAACAGCGGTCAACATGGCGTTTTGTTTCCATTCCTTTCCGCCCATAAACTTGTAAAAGCGTCCACTCACGTACCCGGCAATGGATCCACTGAGCACGTACAAAAAAATGACAGCACTCAAGGTCTGCCCTTTCTTCATGGGATTCATCAAGTGAAAGCAGGAACACATGAGAACAAAGAGAGAGGCTGCTCCAATTTGAGCTCCAGTACCAGCGAGAATACTCAAGATCAAAGGGGAGGTTTGAGGCGGACGAAAGACATCTCCGTGAACCAATTTCCAACCAGTTTCGTCTTGGGCCTCTGCGTAGCAATGGGAATCGTAACATTGGTTTATAACCAGGCAAGTAGAATGTGAGAATATCCAAATCCAAATGCAAATATTTCATGTTTTCCATCGCGTGTAAGAAAGAAAATAAAAACCAAATTCCTGGCAGTCTCCACCTTCGCGCGATACAATACAATACATACCTTCCAGAGTTTGCATTTCATTGTACAGTGCAATATCCTTGCGCAAGGTTCGGACCATGATGGTTGCGACAGCAGCTGTCAAGAACAAGACAATCATCAATGAATTGACAATGCTAAAGTAGTGGATGTCATCATCGGGTGATCCCACAAGGTACACATCCCAGCGATCGGTCCAGTCGGTACTACTTTCCACAAATTCAACCTCGTAACTAATGGCCATTCGCAAGATTTCGGGAGCCTGCTCTGGCAGCGAAAAGTAATTCTCAGGGTCATTGTCGAGGTGACTACTTTCACACTGGCTTCCCTTTTCTTGCACGACGTCCAAATTGTGCGTGTACGAGACTGGATGAATATCAAATCCGGTAATGCGAATAACATCTTCGGTGTTTTCTCCTTCTCCGGCCTCGACGCTCTGGTAATTAATGACAAAATGGAAATGATTGTACATGAACATTTCACCAGTTTCCAATTCCTTGCGGCGCATACGACGGGACTTCGTTGCGGCAGCCGTGCTGCCCGCGGGGGTTTTGAACCCAATGGGATATCCACGAGCGGCATAATTGTACTCCTTGGATCGCATCAAAACGGGCAGTTGATCCAAGCTCAACTGGACGCGGTACTGTCGAGCCACGAGAGAACGGATGCGGACAATATTTTTCTTCGTCAATGTATTGATGCAGGCAATCTTGCAGGGCATATTTTCGAGAGCTCGCACGGTAAAGGGTGCCGGTTCAATCTTGTGCCCCTGCAAGCGAGAACCCAAATTCTGTCGTTCCATAATATTGCGCAATACGCTCTGGTCGGAAGTGGCAAAGGTAGGTGGATCGCAGTTCATGGGCAAGTCGTAGTACTCGTAGGGTATGGGAGACTTTTTGGACACGGCCAGATCGGTCAGAATGAACAACAATTCTCCGGGACGGTAATTGTTGGGAGAAACACCGGGAAACAACACTTGAGCCAATGTGGTTGGCTTGCGGCGCAACAACCCCTTGCGCTTCTTACTGCGGAGACGATAATTGCGAAGAGCGGCAGCATCGGCCGTGTCGCTAACTTCGTCCTGTCCAGCACGACGCATTTCAATGTAACGGTCCTTTTCGGCCTTTTGGACCTGTTTGCGTTCCTTCAGGTTCAGACGCTTCCCCGTAAGGACCTTGTCGGCCGTCTTGTCGCTAAGACCAGCACGTTTCAAGGTTTCCGTAAGGGCAGCCTTTTTGGCTGAATCACGGATAGGACCTCCGGCACTGGCAGCAGAAGCCGTGGCCAATAGGAGGATCGTCAAGAGGAATCTCAACATGTTTGATTTTTTATTATTATTTTTGGAGAAAGTTAACTTATTAATAGAAAACTCTCAGTTTAGCAGTTGCAACAAAGAAGTGGTTAATGACAGAGTGCGGGCTCTTAGTGTGGTTTCCTGACTGCTGAATTGTTTCCTTGTAAGGAAGGATGATGTACAGGTAGTAGGCTCCAGGAGGAGGATTATTACTTAACTTAGAAACCTACCAGGTATGACGAACTGTTGGTTGTATCTTGTTTGAACCGCCCGGTTTTCTGCGGTCATTGCTTCCTCGCTACTACTAGTACAAGCAGTACTATGTAATAAAACGTGATGAAGGAAATCTTTCAAACTCACGATGATGTAATAATAAAAGCCACGCGTTTGCACAATTCGTGCACATAGGGAATGCTAAGGAGTACTAGGTTCGAATATTTCATATCCGGGTGTCTTACATCCTTTTTCGGGAATAAAAACAATTAAAAAATGTCGGAAGACGGAGTAATTAACAAGGAACAACAATCATTACTACTGCGTACCAGTAGTCTAGTCTCTACTACTAGCTAGTAGTACACCAGGTACTAGTAGTGCTAGTACGTACCAGTAGTAATTACTTACTCCTACATAATTTTTTGAAGCCTCCTCTCATTATTATTAAACCGAAACATTTTTTTATTTTCGGTGGCCAAGCCTTCAAAATCTCCCGACGAAACAACGGTATTAATTATTAATTTCTTACGTTTTCAATATCAGAACAAAGAAGTGTATTCATTATTAACACACTTGAAGCAAAACAAAAAAACTAGACTTAATATAATATACCATCGATCGTCATGTGTTGGAAAGAACAGTGTTGTAGTTGTGGAAAGGCAACGTGGGGTGGATGTGGAAATCATGTGAATGGTGTCATGAGAAATATTAAGGATGAAAATAGGTGTCCAAATTGGAAACAGGGAGCCAGAAAACCCTGTGGTCCTGACAATGGATTAGGAAGTTCGGGAGGTGGTTGTATCATTTCCTAAAATAAAAAAGAGGTCTATAAGTACATAATACAAATAATGGCTGTTGACTGCGCCGACAACGGCTCTCTGGTGTGATGGTTGGAGTGCTAGTGCTGGTGGATTATATTGGACGATCGGATGATTGGATATTCGAGTCGTACTGTACCAAAAAATTCATCTCGGAACGATCTGCCCACCAACTACAGTAAACGGAAGGAATAATACATACATAGAGTAATACTCAAGTAATAACGAATGAATATACAAAAGACAAGGCGCAACTTTGCAAAGCAATACCTGCAGTAATCAGTATTCAAAATTCAAAACATTCCCACTCGTAATTATTGTAACATTCAAGAAATCCTGGAGCCTCAGAGACTATTATTTATTTCTTATTTACTACAGTCAGTTATTAGAGCTCATTATTATTATATTTGATTTGTGCGCTGCAGACAATCCCGTCCGTGGTTCTGTGCCTGTGGTTTATGTGGGCTCGTGTCGTGCCTACCACCCCAAAAATGGTTGGCGTTACGAAACTTACAACCCCGCAGCTGCCAGATCTCCCCTTCTCCCTTGGGGGGGTTTTTGGGGGGGGGGGGGGGGGGGAGAGCCGACGGGACTCGTCTTTGTCTACCACCTGCCCCTATCGACTTGTAATAGCAACAGCTGCTTGCGTTGGTCGATATATATGATCACCCCAGAATTGAGGATTTCCATCTGCTTGATAAATGGGAACATGATAATGACTCCGTAGATAATGTGAATGTTGTTGAAGTCCTCCAGATGTTGATGTTGATGATGGTGGTGGTGGTGGTCGGTGGTGGTGGTGGTGGTGTGATGATGATGGTGCTCTGGCATCATCGATTTGAGCATAAAAGTCGGTTTTCCCCAGCATACCGGGTGGTTGACTGCGACTATTGGCCACAGCAAAGTCACGTACTTTGATGTAACCAATAATGGAACAGTAGGCCGCGGCTAATCCCGTCGTTAGCATGGTCCCGGCCCACATCAAGTACAGCAGTCGACTACCGCACCACCGTGTTTCGATGACCAGTGTATCGTCATCAATTTCGTTCTGATACTGACTATATTCGCTGTCGACGTAATCGGAACAGTGTCCCACGATGAACACGGACAGCCACGTGAACAGGACACAAACAATGATGCTCAATTTCCACGGACCACTGCGGGGTCTCATGCCCTGATATCCCGATGGATACACGTACCGGATGGGACCACCAATGTAGGCATCACCGTACTCTTCTTCGTAGGTAGCATCCGGTGTAACCATTATATTCGCAAAGTTGTTATTGGTGCTACTGCTGCCGTTGTGGTTATACTCGAAAGGATACGGATTGTTGTTCTTGTCGTTGTTGTTCTTGTTGTTGTTCGTACTCTTGTTGTTGTAGGCTTCACCATTTGCATTGTTGTTGTTGTTGTTGTTGTTGTTGTTGTTCGTGGAAGGATACAGCGAGGAAGTTTGAGATAGCAGAGACCCTGATCGACCGACATTACTGGCCGAACAGGCTGCCAAATAATCTGGATCAACAATATTGGTATTGTTGGTGTTTTGTGGAACGGGAGACGACAATTCAGCATTGTGGGGTGGTTGATAGGAAGAATGAAGATTAACTCCTCCCTGCTGCTGCTGCTGCTGCTGCTGCTGCTGCTGCTGCTGCTGCTGCTGCTGCTGTTGTTGTTGTTCCAAGGAAGTTTCATTGGTATTGTTGGTAACGAATGATGATGGTTGTTGTTGTTGTTGTTGTTGTTGTTGTGAACGACTGCTTATTGGTCGTTGTTGTTGTTGTTGTACTGGTTGTGGATGATACGTTGGAGCAGCTGGTGTTCCTGGAATTGGAAGTCTACCTCCTCCCGCAGTGTGATGTGCACTCATATTATAATAATTGTTGTTTTGATCAGCGTTATTATGACTGCTGCTGTTACTGCTATTAACGACTACGGATGATGATGATGATGGTACTAATACTGGTGCATTGTTGTTGTTGTTGTTGTTGTTGTTGTTGTTGTTGTTGTTGTTGCTTGGACTTGTGTTTTCTCTCCAACTGCTGTTACTACTTTCGTGTTGTTGACTCAAAGCTGGATTTCCCAACAAACTTGCATTATCATTATTGTTGCTATTGTTTATTATTGTTGCTGTTGTTGCTGCTGTTGTTGTTGTGTTATCGAACAACCGACTAGGTGTGTGTTCATACGTCGGATACGATACACCTCGTCCATCATCATTGGACGTTCCTGCAACGACAGTTTGAGCAAATTCATTTTTCTCATACTGGTACATTGGACTCGTTAATAATGTTTCGGAAACCATTAGTTGTCTCCCTCCTGACGGTGATGAAGGATATGCACTGTGATGAAGATCGTTATTATCATCATCGTTGCTGGGAGGAGACAGATGTTCCTTCTTGTCCTTTTTCTTTCTTTTGAATCCAAAAAACTTTTTCATATTATTTTGTTTTGGCCAGTACGGTCTAATATGTGTCGGTATGCAAGTATGTGGGCCTGTCGTTTGCTTTCCTAATTTAAGGGTGGGTGGGGGGGTACTTTGTTGTCTGACAGGTTGGCTACAGGTAGTATCGATTTTTCTTAATAATATTATAATTACTTTTAAATACGAGTGTATCTGGTGTGGCACATTCTTGTAGTCTAATAGTAATACTGGTAGTCTACTAGTACTACTACTGGTAGTCTACAAGTACTAGTAGTCTAGCTAGTGTATCAACTTTCGAAGGAGGAAAGTCGTTGCGTTGTTTTTACGGCAAGGATCATTTATTTTTTATTATTGCCAATGCAATTTATTACAAGAGGAGTAGCCTACTACTCCTGTAGTAAGTACTGTACTACCTGGTACCCGGAGTACCTACGGTACGTAGTAATAATAACGGTTTCAAGTCAGTTTCAGATTCCAATAATACAAGTAGGTAAACACCCGGGCGCACTCTTAGACGGACGACACCAAACACCAACTACTGTACGAGGTATTCTTATTATTATTAAATTTATGAAAACAACAAAAGGCAGAGTGGAATTTATTCATTAGTCTAGTACTAGCTAGACTACTAGTAGTACTAGTACTACTAGAGTACTACTACTAGACTAGCTAGTACGACTAGTACTACACCAGCAGTACTACTAGTAGACTACTAGTACTGTATTATTCACTCGAGTACTTACTACTAGCAGTAGTAGGAAAGCACAACATTAAACAACATAGTCACTTGAGCGTAGTAGAAAGCCACTCACACACACACACACATTACCACAACTATTAATAATACATAATACTGTTATTATTGTTATTATAAGTTTTCATTATTATTATTATTTTAATGGATCATCAATCGACAACAAAAGATCAGATCCGATCGTTGAACTGGAATGGTAGCATTCCTGTCGTATTGACACTGGCACCATCATCGCTAGGAACAACGACGATGCCACATCCCATCCACGCCATGATTCATCGGGGAAGTTTTTTACATGTGGAATTAAAATCTGCCATTCAACGATTGCACAAATTTGCTCCCGCAACCATTACTATTACTACTACTACTACTAGTAGTAGTAGTAGTAGTAATAGAAGGACCACTACTACTAGTAGAACTAGCACCGGTTCATTTGGAAGAGATAATACTACGAGAGTTTCAAGTAGAAATAATGAACCAGATGATAATATGTCACGGAACAGCAATGATAATAATAATAACAACACTGACAAAAACAACAACGACGACGATACGAACGTAGATTGTTCGCGGCGTTCATCATCGACCCAACATCAACAACAACAACAAAAAGATGATAATATTATGAATGACAATGACAATCAGAATGCAGACGAATGGAATTTTCCAGTATGTTGGATTGAAGATGAAGAAGCTCAACTTCCGTTGCGGTGGCATCTGTTTGCTGGTGTGTTGTACGATATGATGAAACGCAGTAGTAGTAGTACCAGTAGTAGTAGTAGTACCAACGAATCCACACAGAACATTCCATGGAAATTGCGATTGCATTTTTCTCAATATCCGACGAGTCAACTATTACCGCTGGAAGAGAATCACGTCTGGACCAGCATACAACGATCCTTCAAGAATTCATTGAAACAGGCCCTCTTCATGGAGCACAATCACTCCAGAGTAGCCATGAATTTGTCCAAACAAATGCATTCGCAGTTATGGGATGCTCTGGTGAATTCCAATTATGCATTGTACCAACAAATCAATGTCGACTACCTATCCAATCATTTCAATGGTGGCAATAAAAAAAACAATAACAATAACAATAACAATAGCAGCAGTGCTATTCATAGTGACAACAATAATGACAACAACAACCACAAAAACAAGTCTTCGTCGTTGTCGACAGTGTCATCATTGCACCTGATACCAATACGAGTCTTTGTTGATTCCAAACCACCCCTTCAACGACCATGTCCGGCAAACAACAACAACAACAACAACAAGGATGGAGATATCGCAACAACCACAACAAAAACAACATTGGGCATGCTTCTACTTGAATGGTTACCCGATCTATTTCATAAACAACAACAACAAGAACAACAACAACAACAACAACAACAATCATCTTATCATGATGATGATACTGATGATAATGATGATGACAATGGCAGCAAGAAGGAAATGAAGCATGATGATAACGATAATGTTGTTATTGTTCCGAGATCACCATTCACGTGTCGATGGTGGGTTGCAGGAATTGTACCACCCCTGTCAGTACCGGTAGAAGATCTATGGCAAACACTTTGTCATCCAGATCACTTTTTGTACATTATTGTACGAACACGGTAGTAGACATCATACCTGGTACAGCAAATGAAATGCTGTAATAATAATAAACAACTACAGTACAATAAACAACCACAGTACTCTACCTTCAGGAGTAGACTGCTAGGGTCTCTATAGTGACAAAGTAGTGCGTTTGTTTCTAGAGAATATCACGACACCAGAGCAAACAGACAATTAATCATATCATGATCGGCGCTCAAAAGAACTTGGGGGAGACTTTGGACTTTGGAAGGTGGGTGGATTTTAAAAAATCCTGTTTGTTTTTGTATCTTTTACTTGTTGTTCGTGACGACAGTATAATGCGGCATTTTGATTAATGATCCATGGAAATAGATCCATCAAATCCGCTCTCTTAAGAGCGTTCACCACGGATACGACGTGCAAGCTGAATATCCTTGGGCATGAT
>Ga0100398_1005339_pt1 | contig 10322 bp, 9 predicted proteins | sample CryGeymeta201522_FD_81568 | JGI IMG/M metagenome (GOLD analysis project Ga0100398, IMG submission 81568) | Groundwater microbial communities from Crystal Geyser aquifers in Utah, USA - Crystal Geyser metaG 2015-22 | ecosystem: Environmental > Aquatic > Deep subsurface > Groundwater | place: USA... | reverse complement strand
TTTCTTTGGAATATGTTTTAAGTACATATAATGTTTTAACCGAAGGAATTTTCCCTATTACTTCAATAACTCTAAAAACCAGCCGTCGTTATATTAATGAGACTGGAACTTATACTTATAAATCCATAAAAGAGGGGTTATTTCGGGGTTACCAGTGTGAACACTTTCCTATCTGCGAGGGTTGGTCAGTAGAATACTTGATCGCGGAGAAATCAAAGGCTTTATTTGATTATTTATATTTTAAATCCCCAACCTTAGCTAATGATTTTGAAAAACGCAATCTAGTGGAGGAACTTCGCTTAAATCTACATGGATTTAATAACCTTGAATACAGGGAACTTGTTAGATATGCCAAAATAGCTGGCGATAAAAAAATCATTAAAATAATTGACAATATTATTAAATATGCACCCCATCATTCATAAACTTTCCTTAATAACCACCGATCTTAAAAATCGCGGCCTTAGCGAATCCGTTATTCGCTTGGGTCTAAAGGAGTATCTGCAGGATATTATTCTTTTTGCGATCTATAACGATCAGGACTTAAAGAATTTGATCTTTTACGGCGGCACTTGCTTACGAAAATTGTACCAGCTCAACCGATTTTCTGAAGATTTGGATTTTGAATCAAGTAAGCCGATTGACTTAAAATTAGCAGCCGCTAAAGTTATACATCATTTCAAAGAAGACAAATTTAGCGGTGTTTCTGTTTCTGTCCAAAAAAGCAAGGATACTAGTCGGGTAATTTTTAAATTTCCTATTTTAAATACACTAGGACTCTCCCCACTTGAAGAGGAAAGACTGCACGTCAAAGTGGAAATTAATGACCAGCCCACCGGAAAATATTCCACCGAATTAGTGCCGTATGTTAAAGATCATTATTCAATGTTAATCAAGCATTACGACCTGCCAACTTTAATGGCAGGTAAAATGGTAGCGTGCTTAACCAGAGTTTTTGAAAAGGGAAAAACTGGAGTGGAAATAAAAGGTCGGGATTACTATGACTTGGTTTGGTATTTGCAGAAGCAAGTAACTCCTAATATTAAAAAACTAAAAGACGCGGATAAAAAATACACGCTAGAAAAAGCTTGGGAATTGTTAGATCAAAAAGCGGAGCTTATTTCTAGCCGAGACTTATTAGTTGACCTGGAACCTCTATTTGACAATCAGGTTTTTATTAGGGATTGGTGCAATAACTTTCACCAGATATACAAGAGGCTAAGGGGACAGTAAAGGACCGAAGGATGGCTGGTGGCAGGTTTGGAGGGAAGTTAAAACTTTTTTTGCTAATTTTGCAGTGGGGGGTATAAGATTGTATTTTAGCTAGGCGTTTCCTCTAAATATTTACCAATGATTTCACCTAAGTGCTCAATAAATTCTTGAGTATCTAAAAAGTAATTGGGGTAAGCTTTTTTCAAATCTGCTAAAGTGTCCGCACCTACTAAAACAACATCATACTCTGGTTTTCCGTAAATTTTCTTCTCTACATTAACATAGTCTTCTATAGCGCGATCTTCGTATCTTTTAGAATAGGAGGTGATTGTTAACTTTTCTTGAATGGTATCTAATTCGAGTAGAAAAAAATGGGAGCCTTTTTCTTTTTTTCGAGAATTGAATAACTTAAGAGCACTGGTCCACCCTTTCATCTTTGAAATTACGTTTAATTCTCGCTCCTTTTCTTTTATAAGGTAATACAACTCCTTTTCATTAGTAGGCGTGTTTGGAATTGTCGGGCATTTCTCCATTCTCGCAAAAGCGGCACTTACCAGCCTAAAGAAGTCTCTCCATTCGTCTCCTCCCTCATTCGACTTTAGGGCTTGTCCTGTGAAAAAACCTACGGTTTCAACAGCAGTAGCCCAAATATGCTGCAATTTAGACCTGATCTGAACCTCAACCAGCAATCCGTTATAAATTGCACCTCCTTTATCGCTATCGTATCTATAAACAAGATGGATACTTCTGTAACCGTCTTCCTTAGGACTAGAAATGTAATCTTTCTCATTGACTCTTTTATGCTTCAAATCCCCCTTAATGTAGTAGTTATGATAAAGTTTACGAGCTAGCCTCACAGTTGGCATTATAGCTCTACATCCAGCTATATCTTGAACCTGCGTAAGCTTCATTGTTGCTTTTCGACCATCATATTCCCTACTTAGCTTTTTAATAATGGAGGGAACTCGCTTGAGTCTCTGGGCAGAAAGAGCCTTTTTACTTACCTTTACAGAAGAGCGCCTTAATCTTTTTTCAAATACATTCATGGGGTAGCTGTGTGCGGCCCTCCAATTACTTAATACCTCAAGTGCATTGTCTATGTCTTCTTTTGTACCTGTATTATCTCGTAAAATGTCACCAGCGAGATCTGTTTTAGATTTCGAAAATTTTTTTGGGTCTGCTGTTTTCATAATAAAATAGTAACACCTGCCAAGAACTATGTAAACCAAATGTCAAATTGCGCATTTTTTAATATACAGGAAAATGCCGTATTAGCGATATAAATAACACAAATACCAATTAAACCATATACATTTTTATCAAAAAATGTCAAATTGCGCGGTTTTTAAAAAATCGTTAAACTATGATCTCATAAGCACTTCACAAAGGACGTACCACTAATATGGTTTATATCCCTAAGAGGCTATAAGAAATTTATGTTGTTAATAAAAGGAAGAAACCGTGACCATCCTTCGTCCCGCAAACTGCGGGACTACGGAGAAGCCAGAGGCGACTAAGTAAAAGTTTCATTTTATTCAACTTTTATAAGTCTTGTCTGGCTGGGGGACAGGGTGTCCTACGCCCTTCGGGCTTCGGAACACTATTTCCTGCCCAAAACCAAATCCTTCACTAAGGCTACAGGAACAAGTCTTCGGTAAGCAAATGATTTACCTGAACCAGATTTTAAATAACGCTCAAAATCTCTAGCTTCATTTTCCGTAGTAAAAGCACCGTACCAAACTAGATCCCAAGGAAGATGCGGTTTTGTTGAAGGTACTTTACCCTCATTATGTAACTTTAATCTTAATTGTAGGTCATTTGTAGAACCGTAGTAAAAAATGTGAGATTTTGAGCTTAGTAAGATGTAACAATAAAACATATGTGGCTACATTATGTCACATTTACGCTTGGAGGTAATTTTTTTACCGTAGTGGCTCTCCTTCGCTCCTTTGGAGCTTCGGAGGAGCTGGCCTGCCATTCCGTAGCCTTGGCGAAGGATGGCTGAGCACCTCGGTCTAGAACATGTACATTCTCCAGGTTCAAATCTGGGATGATTGTGCACCTTGGTCATGAACACCTATATTCTCCAGGATGTAAATGGGACAAATGAGACAGTGTAAAAAAGGGAAAACGGTGGCCTATTTTTGTTTATTTCCTTGTCTTATAACATCCATGGAGTATTCTTTAAAATGTTTATACTCAGCGCTGTTATAGGTGTTAAATACGTGTAGAAATTGATAGAGTGTTGCAAAGTAAATCTGGTAACTTACTACTAATATTCTCTCTGCATCTTCTGGCTTGGAATCTATATCGACAAATGGCTCTGGCGCAGACGCCGATCCTCTCATATACCTTTGTAAGCCAGGCATGTTAGCGTGTGTTGACTGGGAAAAATATTGATAGAAAAGGACATAATGCTTCTCGGCGCTAGTGCTCTCAGACAAAGTTCCCAATTTTTTAAGATGCTTATCTATTGCTAGAGCTCTGTCGCATAAGTTAGGTAATTTGTTAACGTGTTTATCCTTATATTTTTTACGGTACTTCTTCAGTAAACCTGCGTTGTCAGAAATAAATTTATCCCAATCACATGGCTTCTTAATTGAACCGAACTCAAAATTCCATGTGGGATACTTCTCCCACAAAGCCTTATGCTTTTTCGCAAAAGTAATTGACTCCATCAATATATCTGATAAAAACAACCTAGCTCTATCCTCCGACCTACTCGAACATATAAACCTAATATTGAACCATATTTCTAGTTGAGATCTAAATAACGACTCTCCAGGTTTCTCATACACAGGTTCAGAGCCCATAAGCTTCAAGATGCTTTCTGAATAACTCTGCATTGCTCCCATCATGAGATAAAGAACCATTTTCCTCACTCTAGCTTTTTTAAAATCCAGCGAAATTGCGCTTATTTTCTTGTACCCGTAAGATAGTAGATCAAGATATTCTTTTATTATCTCTTTTTGTTGATCATTGAATCCAAATGCCATAAGTTATTTTATTACCCCCATTTCACTAACCATTGGTATATGAAAGTCTAGGGGGCATAAACTAATACATCTCGCTAAAGTACAAGTTGAAATTTAGGAACCAGCTGTTCAGCCTCACTGATCATAAACTCAAGAGCTTTTAATAACGGCTCGCCCTCAATAATGTCAATTTCATTTAAAACAACACTAAACCTGAACTTCATATTTGGAATGGGTGTTGCACCCGGCCCGTCTATAAAAAGCTCATCTCCTACTTTTAATGGGAATAGTTTATCGGCAGGTTTAATAAATAATGGAATGGATAAGCCTCTATTCTTGTGCATTTTTTCAAGCATGCATGCCCCAACATCAACACTGTCCAACAAAGAACCGACAACCAGCAGCAAACGATGCTTATCAATAATATTTAACTTATGAATCCTCCATAGATTCTGATTACCTCCTCTATACGGCTTAATTGTGTCTAATAAATCTTTAGCATTTTGTTTTAGCCACGTCATTTTTCGGATCTGGTCTTTATAACGTGCTAGATCGTCCGCTATTGGAAAATATACGTGGCGCCCATCAGCCAAGGAACCTAAGTTTTTAGTAAAAAGCTCGTAAGCCAAATGATCTAGCGAGCTTCTCAGGTTTTGTATGATATCCCCCGTCAGGAGAGCGATATCCTCAGGAACATCAATTACATCGGTTAAGTAATATATTAATCGCCTAGACTGAGGGTCAACCTTCGTACTAATCTTGTAGGGTCGCGATACGAAAAAAGAATCTATATCTTTCTGCAAAGAGTCTTTTAGCGTCCTTGCTCTACTAATTTTGCTTGTCCACATAATCCTTTATAACTAACTAATTACAAAACAGCCCACGCAAGTCATGGGTGAGAGTTAAACGGTCACATTTAAATTGACTCTACTATACTACTCTTTTAGTATTTCCACCAGTTCCTCCTCGTGCTCATAACATCTCAACTTACCACTCAAATACCCGGCCCGGTAACCAATTCCACCACTCATTAGCCTCCAGTTTGTGTCCGCAAGAACCTTGTTTATAAGCCTCTTTAAGCCTTGCTTACTATCATAGTCAGCTCTATCCGTTTTCTCATCTTGGACAAGAAAGGGGATTGCCACAAATCTACCCATTTCTGGTTTTTCAAACATCAGCTCGGTGTAACCTGCTTTCTCTAGCTCTTCTTTTAGTAACTTATTAAGTTCCGTGACTTTTAACTTCTTAATGCTTCTAGCCTTCTGGTATAACGGGTCTTTCTTCTTTTTATCTTCCTCTTCTAATTCCTTCATAAAAGTAATTATTGCGTCTGTTTGCTGAACTGCCTCGTTACCTTCCTGCTCACTAAAACAGAACTCATCTCTATATTTAGCGAGTAGCTCTTTATCTTTCCTTTCTCGGTCGTTATGTTCATCCCACCACTTTTTGTGGTCATCAATTTCAGTTTTTATATAGTCGCAGCTGGTACATTTATAAATCCAGGTTGTGACATTATCCTTATTATCTGGTTTAATCGATACCCTTATCTCACCTCCACATTTTTCGCATAAAACAAGTTTACTTTTATGGATTTCTCCATTATCGTAATAAGCTTTCTTTTTAGTACAGTTAGGACACCCGTATAAAAATAGAATGCGGATATTACCCTTAAAGTCATCAATCAATGTTTTATCAAAAGGTTCCATTAGTAGATTACAGCCATCACAGTAGATCTCTAACGGTTCAGCTTTATCAAACCTAGTTTGTTTTTCCTTATCGCTACTCATCCAATCAGTTATGGTTTTTTCCTTACTCCTAAACCTCTCTGTTTTTATCGAGTAAACAACAATATTTATTGCTCTTAGCCAGTCGTTTTTAAGCTTTTCTTCGGTTAAGTTCTCTTTATTTGGTAGCTTTAGTAATTCGGGTAGTTTGGAGTAGAGCAGGCGAGAGTGGTGAAGACAATCTTTTACCGTTCCGAGGTCGTGGAGATCAATATAGTATTTTTCTTCTCTAAGATACTCCATTAAAAATTAAAGAATGGTACCTTCCTGCCTCGCCTTGTTTAATAATTTGTTTAAATCTTCTTGTGGAATAAACGGGCAAAATTGTCCCCAGACCCACCTTCCTCTTGCCCTGCCAATTTTACCTACAATGTAGTAACCAAACCGATATTCAATATCCCCCTTGCCCCACTGCTTCTGTCCTACGGCTTGGCCATCATATCTTTCCCTTCTTAGCCTCTCAATCACAAATACCTTTTCATCTATATTAAATTGAGGCATAAAAGTCCAAGCTTCCCTAATCCAAATGTGGTTACCTTTCCGGTTGATATCTTTAACTTTGATTGTCGGGTTTTTTGTAAAATCTTTATTCTTTTTGGAAATAAATTCATCTGCCGTCATTTTTGTTTAATTTTCTAACACTACCGTCTGCTAAATTTATAAGCAGATAGTTACCTTTCATTATTTTTAATCTTTGTTTATTCTCTTCAAACTTGGTATTTTTAGACCTCAATATAAAAATTGCTAAATCAGGCTCAAGTATATTTAACTTGTCGATTGATTTCAAACGGATAAGAGAGCAGTCAATTTCAATTCCAATTGAAAAATTTCCCTTTTTAGCAACTAAATCTATTCTTCCAGGTCTTTTCGCTTGAATTTTCTCTTCAAGCTCAACAGAGTAACCAAAACTTCTGAAAATGCTACGCAGCTGCAGCTGAATCTCTTTATGATCTACCGTTTTAATTTCCAATATTTGATTAAGTGGGTTCTCTCTAGATTCTGGTGACCTCGTGATTATTTTCTTCTCCCTTTCTTGTTTTATCATCAAATTGCATTTCAAACAATTTCCCCTATGATTTATCGGTCTGTTACATCTTTCGCATAAATATTTCCTATCAGTTGCCATTTTTTTCAAATTTTTCAATTTCTTTAACAGCGTCTACATAAGCGCAATAATCACAACCCTCACCAGATCCCGGCAGGGAAGTGCCTTGTAAACATTTATGTGCTTCAACTAGAGTAGGCTCCACCCAATCATCACTTCCGGTATAAGGTATCAGAGTAACATCAAATTCTAGCTTGGCATCAAAGGCTTTGCGATCTGTTTGACCATTACAATAAACAAAATAACCAGCGCTGGAAACTTTGTAACCATTTCGACGCAACAGCCATTGATACACTTCCATCTGCCTTTTATAACCATCTTGCCAATCCTTATCCAAGGCCACTATTTTCTCACTCTTACTGGTTGATTTGTAATCAACCACAATATATTCGTCTTTAGAGTTAATCCATAAATCATCAATAGCACCAAATACCAAGAAATTGGTGGGCTCGTGTAAATAACGAACACCTACAAAATTCTCACGCCATTCGTCTAACTTTTCATGAGGAACAGGCCGAGCATCAACACCATATTTTTCTATTAAAGGGTGTTGTGTACCGTTTGCCCTGTGAACATCAAATTCAAGTTTTAGAAGTTTATCTACGGCGCTATTTAAGGCAAAAGGAAAACCGGGAGGACGCCCAACACCATGTCTTCGGTCAATATAGAAGCAACGTGGACATTGCAAAAAGAGATCAATTTTTGAGCGCGAAAGCTTAAATGGCTCCGAGGAGTTTGGATTATATAAACCTCTGGTACGTTGTGGGTTGTAGTAGTCACTCATATTTTTACCACTCAAATATATCAACTATATTTTCGATTGCTGCCTTTATTCGGTCAATAATGCTACTTCTCTCGAGGATTTTAGGTTGCTCAGGGAGCATGTCCGCTATATCCTGCTCTTGTGGCAGTTTTTGAGTGTACAAATACTCCCCGATAAGTTTTTCAATATTTTCTGAGGGTATATTCTCGTCCTCAGCCAATTTCTTTAAAACAACAGCCCGTTCACTATTCCAAAAGTCACTAAATGCTTTTTCGACATCATCGGATTTGCTAATCTTTGGCAAATTTTCCTCAATGAATTTTCTAATTAGCTCCTTTTTCTTTCTTAGCTGGACATCGCGATCAAATATCTTAAGAATATCTTCCGCCTTCTTTTCTCTGATAGTGTCAGAACTAATATTTTTCAGACCCGCAATTAAGAGAATAATATAGTCGAAATTAATAATATCTCTGATAGTAAGCTCCAATTCAAAGTCTATTTGGTCCAAAATTGATTCCGCTCCTGGGTCACTGTTCTTTCTTTCTTCATATATGTCCAGATATTTACTTTGATAGTCGTAAAATTCTTGTTCTGTTATTCCAACATCCTTAAAAGAGAATTCTGCAAATGTTTCTAAGGAAGATTTGATCCGCAATAAATCTCGGAACGATTTAACAAATTCAGCTTTTTCTTCTTCTCCCTGTAATTCGGCTATAGCCTCAATAGTTGGTACTTTTTGTTTTAATTCAGTCAGTTTAGCTTCAAATTCTTTTTTCTGTTCCTCGTACGACCTTTTAAAAACAATTTCTTTTGCATTTTCATCTCCAAACAGCGCTAAAGCTATGTCTGTCGCTTCTTTTAGATTTCTAAAAGAAATAATATTTCCATGAGGCTTATCCGAATTGAGTAACCTGTTTGTTCTTGAGTACGCTTGTATTAATCCGTGGTATCTAAGATTTTTATCCACATATAAAGTGTTTAGTCTCTTACTATCAAATCCTGTTAAAAACATGTTTACTACCAGTACCAGATCCACTTCCTTATTTTTAATTCTTGATTGAAGATCTCTATAGTAATCGTAAAAACGATCTGTAGAGAAATTGGTTGAATACAGCTTGTTATAATCCTTAATACAATCCTCCAGATAGTCTCTTGAATGTTGATTTACAGGGGCATCTTCATACGCAAATACATCGACATCTAACATATCTTCGCTTTCGTCTTCGTTTGCTTGATAAGTAAAAATGGTGGCTATCTTGAAATCTTCGGGCTTCTTGCTCTTGAACAATGTGTAATATCTTTTGAGAACATTAATATTTGTTACTGCAAAAATAGCGTTAAATTTACCTGATTTTGTTTTACGTTTCCAATCGGCAAGTATGTAGTCGGCAATCTTGTTTAACCTGTCATCACTTTCAAGAACCTCTCTCTTATCAATACCTTCTACAAGTGCCTCTGCAAAAATATCTGCATCTAAGGTATCAGGTGATTTTTGTGTGTACTTACCTACATATTCCACCGCGAACCCAAGAACATTACCATCGGAAATGGCATTTGTAATGATGTATTTATGAAGACACTCATCAAATACATCCTTTGTGGTTACCCCACCAACATTATTATCGGCAAAAATTGGCGTTCCTGTAAATCCAAATAGTTGGGCTTTCTTAAAGAAGCTTTTAATTCTTGTATGTGTCTGACCAAACTGGCTTCTGTGACACTCATCAAAAATAATAATTACCTTTTCTTCAGATAGATGCTCGAATTGTTTTAAGTAGCGTTCCTTGTTAATGGCAATATCAAGTTTTTGTATTGTTGTGACAATTAGCTTCCTGTTCTCATCTTTTAGCTGTTGTACAAGATTTCTGGTGTTATTGGTCCCATCGACAGAACCATCAGAGAACGAGTTAAATTCTTTTGTTGTTTGGATATCAAGGTCTTTCCTGTCTACAACAAACAATACTTTCTTAACATCGGGCATCTTTGAAAGTACCTGGCTTGTTTTGTATGAAGTGAGTGTTTTACCTGATCCTGTGGTGTGCCAAATATACGCGTTTTTATTTGTTTCTAAGACTCTTCTCTCGATAGCTTTAACTGCATAAAACTGATAGGGTCGTAAAACCATGGGTATTTGGAGTGACTCGGCTAGTACTGTGTATTCTGCAATCATGTTGGAAACGAAACATTTTTCTAAAAATACGTTGGTAAATTCGTCTAATTTAGTTATCTTTTTGTTATCTACATCAGTCCAGTAAAATGTTTGTTCAAATGATTGTTTAGGGTTGTTAGCGAAGTATTTTGTGTTTACTCCGTTGGAGATTACAAATATCTGGATATATTCAAATAATGTTCCTGTGAAAGTATGCTTGTGATAACGTTGTATCTGATTAAATGCCTCTTTCATTTCCATTCCTCTGCGCTTCAGTTCTATTTGAACAAGGGGCAATCCATTAATCAGAAGTGTAACGTCATATCTGTTCTCG
>Ga0100398_1005333_pt1 | contig 10327 bp, 9 predicted proteins | sample CryGeymeta201522_FD_81568 | JGI IMG/M metagenome (GOLD analysis project Ga0100398, IMG submission 81568) | Groundwater microbial communities from Crystal Geyser aquifers in Utah, USA - Crystal Geyser metaG 2015-22 | ecosystem: Environmental > Aquatic > Deep subsurface > Groundwater | place: USA... | reverse complement strand
TACTTTTTCTGGATCTAATGGCATTTGAAGTATGTTATTCTATTAGTTTAATAACATCTTGAGTTTTTGTTGAGGAAGTAATTTTCTTGTTAAATTATAATTATAGGGTATAATATAGCAACTAGAAATTATTATCTTGAGTGAACAAATGGATTATCCTAAAGTAAGTATTTTAGCTGATAAAACAGGAAGATTTTGAAGTGAAGCTAATATGCTTTTTGGCGAAAAACATTAGTTTGGGCTATTATCAGAACAATGGATTTTTAGTGTTACCATATCTCGAAAGAGGAAATTCGAGAGCTATTTATTTCCCCAATTTGGGATATTCCAAGGAATTTTGGAAGGCAATAAATGTAAATTCGAACAACGATTTGTCAGCGAGTTATTCGCAAAAAGCAATAGACGAAGTTAAAAATTCTTTGAAAAAATATAAAAATGAAAATTTTGAAACGAAAATTATCAAAATTAAACTTGATTGGTATAAAATGGAAAAAGATTTTTTTGGTGATATTGATAAATTTTTAAATTTTGGCAAAGCTTTGGCTAAGGTTGAAAAAATAAATGTATTAATTACCCCTTTTGGAACTAGAGGCTCGTTTAATCCACCTCGAGTAGGGAATAAATTTAACTTAAACGTAACTTCTAGGGTGGACTTTCCCGCGGGAAATATTGCATTTGGAATATTGCAAAACTTATTCATTATTGATTCGTGGATTGGTGGAGAAATTGCTAGTGAAAAATATATCAAAAGAATGGCGGCAATGACATTTTTAATGAAATCAACGATATTCAGCAAGTATTACCCAGATTTTACAGACATTACTAAAACGAAATTTACAGTTGATAGAGATTTGTTATCACAATCAAATAAGTACTTGGTGGAGTTGGGGTTAATAAATAAGAATGTAAGCATAATAGAAAAATTAAACAATTTAACAACACAAGAAGAAAAAGTGCTAAAGGTATTAAATAATAATAGGGGAAATTATGTAACTTTTGACGAAATTGCGGATGTGTTATGGGGAAATGATATGGATGATAAGTTTTCTCTTTTGGCCATGTCCAAGGTGATGGAAAATTTGAGGAGAAAAATAAGAGAAATAGGAGTAAATAAAGAAGTAATTTTTACCAAAAGGGGTAAGGGGTATATGATAATAATCTAAATCCGTCTAAAATATTTTAGGGTAATGGCAATAAAAGCAAGAGTTAAACCAACAAAGAAATAAAATTTTTGTTGACTATTTAAATATAGAGAAACAATTCCCATAATGAGAGTTAGAGACCAATAGAAAATGGCGATGCGACGGCGACCCCAACCACGGGCTAATAATAAATGGTGAAGATGGGTAGCGCTGGGGGAAAATGGTGATTGCTTTTTTAATAACCGCCCAATAATTACAACAACAGCATCGAGCATGGGAATGCCAATCAAAAAAAACAAGGTGGCAAGTTTGGCACCTGAAAGTATTGATAATACTGCAAGAAAAAATCCAGCTAGCGACTTGCCACTGTAACCGGGCATAATTTTTTGAGGAAAAAAATTATAAGGTAAAAAACCCAAATAGGCACCTGAGACAGCCATACCTAAAATAACCACTGGCCATTGAGTAACATCAGAAGAAAATTTTAGAGCTAAAAGAGAAATAAAAAAAGCAGATAAAGAGACAAAACCAGGTAACTGACCGTCAACACCCGAGGACCAGCCAACAACATTAAGACACCAAGTAATCCAGATGATGGCTAAAATGTCTGACAATATCCAAATTGAATGAGGTGAACCAAAAATGGAGAAGGTGTATTGTAAAAAAGATAGGTCAATAACCCCACCAAAAGGATTGGAAATATAGGCAATACCAATCCCAGAAGCAACTACAATTAAGGCCGAGATTAGATTAGTAAACAATCTAAATGTCGGACTGATATCAATAACATCATCCCAAATACCAATAATTAATATAAAAATAGCAGCAAAAAATATTCCTAACAAATGTTTATCAGCAGGCAAAAAAATAAAAGCTGTAATAAAAATACCTAAAAACAGGGGGATGCCAGCACCTCTTGGTACAGGAGAAGTGGCGGTATAATTGGAATCAAGCTGGGCTTTTTTAACTCGATTAGTTACCCAATTTAAGCGATAAAATAATTTTATAACCAGTGGGGTACTGACAAAAACGATTAAAAAAGAAATAACAAAAGCAAAATACATGGTTAGAGAACGAGGTTAATAATTTGATAAAGAGAGACAGAAGTGAGAATCGTAAAGACTAGGGAAAATGCTAAAAGGAGTTTGGCTAATAACGTCTTTTGTTGATGAATTAGCATGGCAATAGTACTATTAATAAAAACGATAATTAGTGAAAAAAAGGGTAACAATAAAATTAATGGAGTAGAAGTAAGCCACGAATCACCCCAAGGTTCCGAAAAATATAGTGGAACTTGTTCGGGGAGGTTAGGATATGACCAAAATAAATATAAAAACTGGATGGCAATAAGAAAAATATTCCAACGAAAAAAGAGAGAGTAAACTCGATTTTGCCAAAATTTACCCAAGGATGATAAAAACAGTGGTATGTTGGTAAATTTTACCGTAATTTGTAGAACAAATAATAAGGTCCAATTTGATTATCTAAAAAATAATAATTATTAATAAATTCATCTAAGGCGGGGAATGGTCGACTCATCGATTGATTGTAAACAATAATTTGAGGAAGTTTAATTTTTAATTGATTGAGAATAATCTCGTAACCATTATAGTCTAATACATGGTAGGCGGTGATGTATTTGGTTGAAGGTAAACGATTTGATAGGGGATAAATATAGGGATCGTCAGACCAGACAAAAATAGTATCATCGGGGGCACTTTTGGTATCAATATATGAGCTAATTTGGTAAAAATAGTTGACATTTTGCCCAAAGTATTGGCGATATGCTTCGACATTTTTTTGTTTTAAAACATATTGAATAAAATTTTGATAATAGGAGGCGGTGGCATAAAAATAAAATTTATAATGAAAAATTGAATAAGCCAAAATTAAAATCAATAAAATTTTATTTAAAAAATAATTTTTGTGATATAAAATAACTAATATTAATGGTGGAACAATTTGGATTAAATAATGGGGATAAGGACGAGTGGATAGTAATATTCCAAACAAACAAGCCATAAACCAACAGGACAAAAATAATATTTTTTTATCAATATTTTTTTTGTAATATTGATAATAAAAAAATAACCAAGACAATAACATTAAAACCAAACGAAGGGGTAGTCCCGACGTTGTGGGATTCGATTGCTGATTGCCAGTCGACCACGAAGAAAGATAACCAAGGTTTTGGAAAAAGGCAGAAGACAAAAATGGTAACAAGGCAGTGTTTAACTGAAAGTATATGACAACAATAATGGTAGGAAGAAGAAATGATATACCAAAAACAATTAGTGGCTTTAAATTTTTGTATTTTTTGAGAATAAAAAAGGCAAAACAAAAGAGAAAAAAGAATTCGATGGCGACGGGAACCTTAAATAAAAAAGTGAAGCCTAAAGCTAACCCCGACCAAAAAATATATTTTTCAAACAACAAAAAGCCTAAAATTGTGGGTAAAAGCATAAAAATTTCAGCATTAGCAATATGGCCTTCAATAACAGGAATTGAAGTAAGAATGACAAAAAGTAATAAGGCAACTTTTGCCCGTTTTAGGGGTAAATAGTTTTTAGCTAATTTGTAAAAATAAAAACAAGTGGGAATCATCCACAACATAAGCAATAATCTAAAGCCAAAAACAGTTTGAGTTAGAGCGGCCAGATAATAGATAGCCGGTGGTTTGTTGTCGTAAATTTGAGAGTAAAGTGTCAGCCCATGCCTAATCCCCTGACCTAGGGCAAGATACACACCTTCATCGCCATACCAATAGGGTTCAAAAAGTGAAGGTAGTCGGAGCAGAAAAAAAAGAATTGCTGATAACCATAACATGATTATATTTTATACTAGTTTCGATTTTTTATCTAAAAGCTTTTTAATTTCTTTGTCAAAATCAGAAATATAATTTTTGTCCTGTTTTATTCTGTATTTTTCATATTCACCAATAGCCAATGCCTGTGCTACTTCGTGACTTACCTTACCGGCATTATGCAAAATATCGTGCTCGTTAAATTTTAAAAACGCATTTAGTTTGTCAATCCAATCTGACATTTTCATAGTTTTTTGTTTGATTGCCTGTAATTCGGCATAATCTAGATACATGTTTACGATTAGATTAAGATGGGTAATTTCTTTTATATTTAAATAATTTTTGGCAATAACCACATCACTGGGCATAATTTTCCCCGCTGGCGATTTTCGCCATGAAATTAGACCCATTTTTTCTTTTTTGTAGCTAACTCTTTGGTAAATTATTTCCGCAGCTGTTTGTCCAGTAATGGCAAAATGTAATTTGTTTTGAACTGTGGCAAAAAATTGCTTACTTTCAAATGCTTTGGGTGAATAGTCGATGGATGTGGCATAAATGTCGGTAATTTTTTGATAAACCATGCGTTCACTGCTTCGAATGTCTTTTATTTCTTCGTATAAATCGTCAAAATATCGAGTACTAAAACGGGTGCCAAATTTAAAACGATAATCATCAAGAGCGAAACCCTTTTGAATATAACTTCTTAAAATTGAAGTTGCCCATTGGCGAAATTCTGTACCCCTTTGTGAATTTACCCGATACCCAACAGCAATAACTGCCTCGAGAGAATAATGTTTGGTTTTATACTGTTTACCGTCATTGGCAGTTATCGAGTAATCCTCGATAACTGAATTTACATCTATTTCACCATCAGAAATAATCTTTTTGAGATGAAGCGAAACATTATCGATTGAACATGAAAACAATTCAGCAATTTTTTTCTGTGTAAGCCAAAGATTTTCTTCGGTATACATTACTTCAATATTTACGGATTTATCGGGTGTTTGATAAAAAACGATTTGATTGTCGGGCAAACTATTTAATTTATTCATAACCAATATTACATCCGAAGTTTAGGCGAAGTCAAGGAATTGAAAATTTTGACTAATTTGTTGCTTTTTTGGCAGTGGTTTTGTACTCGAGCTGGCGACCAAAGAGAAGGCGGGTGTGGGAATGAAGTCCGGGGAGAACTGATAAGACCAGGGTGGCTAAAGGCATAAGTGGCCACTGAAAAATATTTTGTAAAATGTTTTTGAAACCTTGTTTTTGACTTTTGGGTCGGAGTTTCCAGTCGAGAATTATAAGTACAGATAATGGAATTAAACAAATGGTGAGAATTATATTGGATATACGGGGTAAATTATAGCCCAGTGAGGTGTTAAAAAAATGAGGATTTAGTAACACAGGCAGGGAAGTACCGAGAGTCAAAATAAACCAATTACTAGACCAAATAAAGTGGGTTTGAATTAATTTAAAAATTCGCATTAGGCGCGTGAGAAGTGGGATTTCAGGGTGAAGGCGGGATTGTTCCAAAGCATAGGGGATATCAATGGCACCCCAGGCATGACGAAGACATTGGTTGTAACGATTTTTAAGAGCATTAAAATAGTTGGTGCCACTGGGAGCGTCGGCAATAGTGGGTAAAAATATGGGTTCGACGGAGGCACGACCACCCGAAACAAAAAAACTTTGTAAAAATATATGCCAATCTTCGGAAATCATATCGGGGTCCCAATATCCGGCACTATCAATTAAACAATAAGAGGATGAGTAACAGGAATAATTAAAAAATAAGCCGTCTGGTTCTTGAATGTTGGCAAGGTGAATAACATTTCCCATAGTGCCAATAATTCTAGTGGGGGCGGGAACGTTGTTAATATTGTGATGCCAAAAAATGGGTGATTGCCAAAAACGATAATAACGTTCGGGGTTTTTGGCAAAATTGTAGGTCAGGGCAGAAAAGTATTTTGGATTGAAAATAGTGTCAACATCACAAGAGGTGAGCGTACAATTTTCAATTTTCAATTTACAATTTTCAATGTCAAGGAATTTTTTTTTAAAATATTTGGCGGCGAAAGCTTCGTTGCTATGTTTACCGGCTATTTCGCCAATAGTGTCGGAAGGATGTGAGGTAAATATTAACGAACCAAAAATATTTTTATATTTATTATTAAAATAATTGAGAGTAGCACGGTTACTATCATGACCAGCTCGGGCTTCTTGGGCTAATATAACGTTGATTTTGTTTAAATCAATGTCAATTTGAGAAGCCAGTGAAGAAAAAGCCATCTCGATGACAGCAATAGGTTCACGGTAGGAGGAAATTATGACCACATGTTGGATATCTCGATAAATCAGCCAATTGGCACGGAAATCTTGATTAAACTGCAAAAGCCAATTAGTTTTTTGAGAAGAAATAATCAAAAAGTAACCTCTAATCGCAAAAAGGGCAGATTTAAATGATTGATAAAGCCAGTAGACTAAAAAGGCGATGACGAAATAAGCAACTGCCTTGGGTAATAAAAATGAGCCCCATATGGGAAAAAATATAACAAACCAGGCAACGATACCAGGAATCATTTCGTAAAGGCGATACCTTGTGGATTTTTTATTCATATCAATCTATTTATTATTATATCAATTAAAATAGAGAGATGGCCCTATTAAATGATATTGAAAAGACTATTGCTTATGCAAAAAAATACGGTGCAGTTTTAAGTCGAGAGCAATTGTGGTTTCGATTGTTGTCGGATAAAAAATATAGCTTAGAAGAGATTAAAGAAAAATTTCCAATTTCTAATTTCCAATTTCTAAAAAATAATGAAAATGATAAAAAAATAAAATTGGCGAAAGAATTGGTGAAAAAACACTTATTTAAATTTAAAGATATTTTAATGGTGGGGGTGACGGGGTCAGTGGCGGCGGAAAATGCAAAAGCAAGTGAAGACATTGACATATTTGTTATTTGCAAAAAAGATACTTTGTGGCTAACACGTTTAAAGTTGCGATTATACATAAAACTAAACAACATTCCTCATCGACGATATGGTAAAAAAGAAAAAGCAAACGATTTTTGTTTTAATTTGTGGATGGATGAGGATAATTTGTTGGTTCCAAAATTGAAACAAAATCAAAAGAATGCGGTTGATTTGATTATGGTAAAAGTGCTACTAAATAAAAATAATATTCATAAAAAATTTGTTTTAGAAAATAATTGGGTAAAGAAATATGTGGCGAATGGCTATAATCAATTACGAATTACGAATTACGAATTACGAATTAAAAAAACTAAAACTAGTATAATAAAGATAGCAATAAACTATTTGGCGTTTGTTGGTCAAATAATATACATTAGATTAAAGGGTCCGATTAAATTTATTAATCTCAGGCAAGCGTTTTTCCATAAATGAAAAAAATATTTATCATAATTGGACTATTGATAGCAGTGATTATATTATTTATATCCATAGCTATGGCTAATTTAGATGCCGTCTTGCGTGAAGAAAAAGAGGATAGAATTCGGGTAATACCAATAGAAATAATCACCGATAAAGATAATGGAGAAAAAATAAAATCAGTCTATTATTTGCCAAAAATCAAAATATATCCAACAAACGTTTTATATCCGATTAAGATTTTGAGGGACAAATTGTGGTTAACTTTAACGCCTGACTCTTGCGAAAAATCAAAACTACTAATGTTGATAGCTGACAAACAAATGGCTGAAAATGACGCTATATCGGCAAACGAGGCAGTTGACAATTTGATATTGGCTTGGAATTTATGTCCTAGTAATAAGTTGCAAATAAACAAGTCAGCAGAAGCATACAGACAAATGACAAAAATAATGAGAAAATACTTCTTGGCAAATGAAAAAATCGAAAAATTTATTGAAGATAAAAAAAATAAACTTTAAAAAATACCTAATGGTGGTGGTTTTGGCCACAGTGGTAGGAATTGGGTGGATTTTGGGTGATATTCCAAACCTTAAAAAACTTAGTAGTACCGACTTTCCTGAATCATCACAAATGTATGACCGCAATGGTAAATTAATTTACGAAATCTATGTAGATAAAAGACGTAGAGAAATACCACTGACTAAAATTCCAGAAAAGATGATTGATGCAACTTTGGCAATTGAAGATGTGGGTTTTTATAGCCATTTTGGTTTCGATTTGAAAGGTATTGTTCGGGGACTGTACCGAACAATAATTGAAAAAAGATTACAAGGGGGTTCAACACTAACTCAACAGTTAGTTAAAAATGTACTGTTGACCCCTGAAAGAACATGGACGAGAAAAATTAAAGAAGCAATTTTGACGGTTGGTACAGAAATAATGTACAGTAAAAATCAAATTTTAGAAATGTATTTTAATCAAACACCCTATGGTGGGACACTGTGGGGAATTGAGGCAGCCTCGACAGGGATTTTTAACAAAGAAGTGTCTAACTTGACGTTAGCCGAGATGGCTCTGTTGGCTGGTTTACCAGCCTCACCCTCACGATATTCCCCTTTTTCTCATCCAGACTTAGCCAAGGAAAGACAAGAACAAGTTCTGACGCGAATGTTGGAGTTAAAAATGATTTCCAAAGAAGAATTTGAAAAAGCTAAAAATGAAAAACTTAATTACTATGTAAAAGCCGATAGTTTGATTGCCCCACATTTTGTATTTTACGTCAAAGACCAATTGGTAGAAAAATATGGGGCTAAAAAAGTAACCGAAGGTGGTTTAAAAATCTATACAACTTTAGATTTAGATTTGCAGAAATACGCTCAGGATGTGGTGGTGGTGGAGGTGGGAAAGTTAAATAAATCCAACGTGACCAATGGGGCATCGTTGATTACAGAAAGCAAAACAGGGCAAATTTTGGCTATGGTGGGGTCAAAGGATTTTTTTGCTAATGACATTGAAGGGAAATATAATGTAACGACAGCCCTACGACAACCAGGCTCATCAATAAAACCATTAAATTATGCGGTAGGAATTGAAACTGGAAAAGTAACGGCGGCATCATTGTTTTACGACGAGCAGACTTGTTTTAATGTCGAAAATCAAAAACCGTATTGTCCGACCAACTATGGTTATCATTATTATGGATTGCAAAATTTGAGGCAATCATTGGCTAATTCACTAAATATTCCAGCAGTTAAAATGCTAAAAATTAATGGATTGAAGAGTTTTGTCGCCTCAGCCTCGGCGATGGGAATTTCGACTTTTAAAAATGCGGATAATTATGGTTTGTCGCTGACCTTGGGTGGGGGCGAGGTTTATATGACTGATATGAATGTGGCATTTGGGGCACTGTCAAACATGGGGGTGAAACAAGAATTGACCCCAATATTAAAAGTGGTAGATAAAAATGATAAGGTTTTAGAAAAATACAAATATGTGCCAGGAGAAAGAGTGTTGTCGGCAGAAACTTCGTTTATCATTTCTCAAATTTTATCTGATGATGGAGCCAGATCGATGGTGTTTGGAGCAGGGTCGATGTTAAATATTAAAAAACATCCAGAAGTGGCGATTAAAACTGGAACAACAAATGATCTTCGAGACAACTGGACGATAGGCTATACTCCTGATTATGTAGCGACAACTTGGGTGGGTAATAATGATAACTCGAGAATGACGGGGGTAGTGTCAGGGACAAGCGGAGCGACACCAATATGGAACAAGGTGATGACAAAACTTTTGGAAAACAAACAAGTGAGAAATTTTTCTAAACCTGAGGGTGCGGTGGGGATGACAGTGTGTAATTTGACAGGACAATTGATACCCGAGGGTGGATGTGATTCACATTATGAATATTTTAAAAAAGAATTTGTGCCGACGCTACATTTACCACTACGAAATAATATTTTGGTTGATAAAACGACGGGAAAAATAGTTAAGAAGGGAGAAGATAATCCGAATGCAGAGTGGCAAGAGCATGCCAGTGTGATTGATGCCTCGGGACAATGGGTGTGTTTAGATTGTCCACAAATTATTCCTTCCCCATGATTAAAAAAATTCTAATCAATTTAGGTCGACCGATATATAAACTATTATTGTTGTCATTTATATTTATCAAAAAAATAATTGTTGGCGTTTTAAACTGGATTAATCAAAACATAAATAATTATAAAAATAAAATAAATTTATTAAAAAATAAAAAACAAAATTTATTAAATAAATTAAAAAAAAATTTAATAAATAATAAAAATCAGTATTTAATTTTGGTCAATAAAATAAAAACTAAATTTAGCTTAATAAATAAATTTAATAAAAGAACTAATTTTATTCATAATAAAATTATTTTTGTATCAAAGAAAAAATCCACCCCAATTCTTCCTTTGAATAAAGGAGGGGCAAATAAATATATTAGGTATTATTTGATATTTTCG
>Ga0100398_1005325_pt1 | contig 10337 bp, 11 predicted proteins | sample CryGeymeta201522_FD_81568 | JGI IMG/M metagenome (GOLD analysis project Ga0100398, IMG submission 81568) | Groundwater microbial communities from Crystal Geyser aquifers in Utah, USA - Crystal Geyser metaG 2015-22 | ecosystem: Environmental > Aquatic > Deep subsurface > Groundwater | place: USA... | reverse complement strand
GAAAGTTAGAATGTCATTTATATTTGCGAATATCTCTTTGTAAAGTTTTATTATATGTTCTTTATATTCACTCTTTGTATCTTTTAGATTTTCATTAGTTAAAAAATCTAAAAAATCTTCATACTCTATTCTCTCACCATAAAGTTCGCAAAATCTTTCGTGCATTTGTAGGAAAGAATATTTAATGGATTTTGTATAAACAAACTCTTTTTCATTGTAAAATGTAACAAAAGTATCATTTTCTTGAAAGTATACATAGCAGTGCACACCGCTATTTTGTACAATTTCTTTGGAGTAGAGTGACTTGAGTAATAGCGGTAATGGAACAATTATATCTATGTACTTTATACTATTAACTACATTTTTAAATGTTTCACTTATGATAAATGGATCAACTATAAAAACTTGAAAATGTCTATTGTCTTCATCAAGGTTATTAAATGTTTCAATATACTGTACTTGATAGCTGACTGCTTGATCTAATCCTAAATCATCATATATTTTATTATTGATTGCATCAAATAAATCTTCTTCGGGGATATTCTTTGTAATTTCTAGTTGGCTTGTGATAAAATCATTTGTATTTAAATATGAGATTACAAACTGATTTTTTATGTATTCAGGGGAGGTTGTCTCAGTTAAAAAACTAGACATACCGCTTAAATATGTATTTTTATAAGGGTTTGCCGAAACTACACTTGAGAAAGAGTGCTGATTTTCTTTATTCATCTTTTACAACCTATTTAAAATGAACCATTGACATGGAGCAAAATTCATCATTTTTATAAAATTCTATTCTATAGATACGATTACTTTTATCTACAGAAAATTTTTTGTTTATTGAATCAAGGGATACTTTCAATCCACTCTCATCTTTGGTCTTCATAGAAGTAAATCCTATCACATTCACTCGAAAGTCTTGGCCTTCCAATATGATAAAATCGTCAGTTACAAAAAAATCTGAAACAGCACTGATAGTAGACAGAGTTCCGTCAATATTAACATCAATGTTTTTTGGACATCCCTCAGCAATTTTAAAGTACTGTGGACGCAATGTTGTTACATGCTGATTGCCTATATAAGCAAGATATATACCATTATCCTTATTTATACTTCCAAGTGGATGAGAAAACTTAAACTCATTCCTATTTGATTCTATCGGAATATAGCTTAAAGATTTTTTTATATCAGTGAAATCCAATACAATGTTATTATTGATAGTAAGGCTTCCATACTCTTGTATAAGGTGCCCCAGCTCTTTTATATCTAATGCGAAGTCTCTGGTATATGATATTTGCATTACATTCATAAACTCTTCTATAGCAAGAAGTTGATAAAAAACTTTTTCACTGAGTGAAGATAAATTTTTACTGCTCTCTATCGCAAAGGCCGGTTTGTTATTGGTAACTGCATAATATGTTAAAGAGAGACGCATATCTTCATCTTCAAATTTTGTATTTGTATTTTTAACATCAAAGCTATGGTGCTTTTGTAAAAGTTTTTTATTCATATTCGTTTTTACAGTTGAAGCTATTGTGTTTAAATCACCAAATGGCTGAAGTTGCTTTAGCTTTACTTGGTCGATGACACATGTTTGTCCCCATGAATTTGGATTAAAAATGTTTCCTTGATTTTCTTTTCGGTAAAAGCCATGTCCATCATGTAGGTTGAGCACTAAAGATACATTTTTAGAAAGAATTATCTCTTTAATCTCTTTTATTATCAGGGCATCTTTATCTGCTTCTTTTATGAAAGAAAACTTTCTATTCATATCCCCGTTCAAGCCCCTTGTGTCTGCTTGTATACTTTTTGTATTAAGATTTGGAACAATCCATAAGTTCTTGTTAGTAATTTTGTAGTGAGAAGCTAATATAGATGCTGCAAAATAACCTCCTGACTCATCTCCGTGTATTCCAGCTATAACCAGAAGTGTTGTGTTTGAATCAGGGTTTTCTTTTTTTATTAACTGAACATTAGCCGTTGCTTGGGTGCATATTAGTATAAGAAAAAATATATATTTAAGATAAATTAAATTCATAGGCGACATTTTATTTTTCTGTAAATATTTTTATTTGATTTTCTTCACCAAGTTTAATCATTAAAGTCTTTTCTCCAGTAAATTGAAAACTCTCCGATGAATATATCTCTTTAAAAGTTAATTGGTAGATATTTTCTGTATTTGGATATGGAACTAGATTGATGTCATTAAAAATAATTGTTTTTTTCTCAAGTTTATTAAAGACTCTTTTTTTATATGTTTTAAAATCATTGAATTTCATTCCATCTGTTCTAACAAAGTCATCAGAATAAAAACCTAAATATTTATCTATATCATTATAAATCCAAGAGTATCTCCAGATGTATAATTGAGACAAAATAGAAGTTACTACATCTTTAGGAACATCTTTGTGTACTGGTGCACTGTTGATAATTAATAATGTTTTTTTAATATCTATTTTTTTATCTAAGTACTCTATATTTTGATTGTTAATTGCTATACAACCTTTTGTAAATTCATCTCTTTCTTGTTCAGTTGGAAGCCCACGAATCCATATTCCTGAACCATTTTTCCCTCTATATCTGTCATATATATTTGGATAGGATGTAACAAAGGCTAAAGGGCCATAGAAGGAGTCTGGATTAGAAATTTTTTCAGTTAGGGTATAGATTCCTATGGGTGTTTTTAAATCTCCCTCTTTTGTCTTATCCCCTTTCTCTTTTCCTGTAAAGGCACTATAGTTTTGTTCAAACTTATAGGTAGAATTTTTGTCTTTAGTGTATAGGTTTAAAGTGGAGCGTTCTTTATCACAAGTGAGAACTTCTGAGTAGGATTCAAGGTATCCAAAAGTTGTTTTTTTGTCTTTTAGAAATTCACTCCAATACTCTTTCTTTGTAAGTTCCAAGTCCATTTTTTTTTCTATAGAATCAAAGCCGTTATTTCTATACTCAGTCAGTAAAGAGTTCGCATAAATAGAAACAGTTAAAAATAGTAATAGAAGAAGCTTCATGATTTATATCCTATCTCTTCTAGGAATGACTTGTCCTTTGACCACCCTTTTTTAACACTGACTTGCAAGTTTAAATATGTTTTTTTCCCGCTAAGTGTTTCTATCTTAAGTCTCGCGTATTGTCCAATACGTTTGATGGCTTCTCCACCTTTGCCAATGATAATCCCTTATTGAGACTCTTTTTCAATAATTATTGTTGCATGAATTTTGTCTAAATTGTCCTCTTCTTTTATAGAATCAATAAGAACGTCGGATTCATAAGGGATTTCATCACTAATATTTTCAAAAATCGCTTCTCTTATAAATCCTGCATAGATATCACGCACAAGTTCACTGGTTAAATCTTCTGGATCATAAAGAAAAGGAGAATCAGGAAGGTTCTGAGAAATTACTTTTAATAAATCAGCGTGTCCAACTTTTTTTGGTATTGCTACAGGAATAAGCGCTTCAAAATGCTCCGCATAAGGAGAATAAGCATCAATCTTTTTGAAGAGTTTATCTTGTGAGACTTTGTCTATTTTGCTAAGAACTATGATATGTTTCACTTTATTGTCATTCAATTTTAGAAATTTTTCATAGTGCTCAAGGTTGTCAGTGACAGGTGCTAAATAAACAATCAAATCGCAATCACCCGTAGCTTTAAGAGCTTCATCAAGCATAAATTGGTTTAATATTTTTTCTCTTTCATGGAGACCTGGAGTATCTACAAAAATAATTTGAGTATCTTCATGCATTACAATAGCATTAGACCTTTTTCTTGTAGCATTAGCTTTCTGGCTAACCATAGCTATCTTTTCACCTAAGAGTGAGTTCATTAATGTGCTTTTTCCTGCATTTGGACGTCCAATAAGAGATACGAAACCAGCTTTAGTCATATTTATTTACCCTTTAAAATTTATAATGCCACAAAGGGCATCTACTCTCCACTGGGGAGAATCTAAGAATAGCGTTGTTGCAATAGTAATCTTTTTTTGCATTATAACTATAAAATGTATCTTGATAAATCGTCATTTTCAACAATCGTATCTAATTTTTCATGCACAAGTTCAGAGCTAATTATAAACTCTTCTCCATTATGCTCATCAGCTTCAAAGCTAATATGTTCAAGAACTTTTTCAAGAACTGTATGGAGCCGTCTTGCACCAATATCCTCTGTTATCTCATTTGCACGATGCGCAAGTTTGGCAATTGCTTTAATAGCTTCATCTTCAAAAGTTACTTTTAAACCTTCAACACTTAAGAGTGCTTCATATTGCTTCAGTAGTGAGTTTTCTGTTTGTGTTAAGATTTTATAGAGGGTCTCTTCTGTTAAAGACTCTAATTCAACTCTTAAAGGAAATCTTCCCTGAAGTTCAGGGATTAAATCACTCGGTTTTGTTAAATGAAATGCACCTGCAGCTATAAAAAGAATATGGTCCGTGTTTACAACACCATATTTTGTTGTGACACTGCTCCCCTCTACAATAGGGAGGAGGTCTCTTTGTACTCCTTCTTTGCTTGGGTCATTTCTTCCTTGTGATTTTGCACTGATAGCGATTTTGTCAATCTCATCAATAAAAATAATTCCGCCATCTTCTGTACGTTTTAGCGCTTCATTATGAATCGTTGTCATATCAAGAAGTTTTGATAAAGCCTCTAGTTTTAAGAGCTCTTTGGCATCCTTGACACTCACCTCTTTTTTATTATCTTCGTTATTCATTGTTGTGAATATTTTAGAAAATGATTCTTGAACTTTTGCCATTTCAGGTGGAAGATTCGTGTCATTAAACTCAATATGAATTTTATCAATAGAGAGTTCAATTATTTTATTATCCATTTCCCCACTGTTGACTTTATCTTCCATGCTACTAAGAAGTTTATGATAATCCTCTTTTTTAGACTCACTTGCACTCTCTGGAAGAGGAGGGAGTAACTTTTCAACTATTTTATTAAGAACATAGTTTTCAATTTTACTTTTGTTCGCTTCTTCTTGTTCAGCTTTAACAATAGATATAGCATTTACAACTAAATCACGAATCATTGACTCAACATCACGACCAACAAAACCAACCTCTGTATATTTACTCGCTTCAACTTTAATAAAAGGAACTTTCATCATTTTAGCAAGTCGTCTGGATATCTCTGTTTTACCAATACCCGTAGAGCCTATCATCAAAATATTTTTTGGCATAATCTCATTTTGAAGTTCTTGGCTGAGTTGCATTCTTCTATATCTTGTTCTAAGTGCAAGCGCAATTGTTCTTTTAGCATCTTTTTGAGAGATAACATATCTGTCTAAATACGTAACAATCTCTTTTGGAGTTAAGTTCATACTCTGTTTTCCTCTAATGCAAGGGTTTTAATATTGTGGTTTGTGTATATACATAAATCGGCTGCAATATGTAAACTCTCTTTTACAAGCTCTTCTTCGTCCAGTGTGCTATGTTTTTTGAGTGCTCTTGCTGCTGAAATAGCATAGTTTCCACCACTTCCTATTGCCGCAAGCTCCCCATCTTCAGGTTCGACTACATCCCCATTGCCTGTTAGTATAAAAATATGCTCATTATTTAAAACAATCATCATAGCCTCTAAGCGGCGAAGAACTTTATCTTTTCCCCAAGCTTTTGAAAACTCGATAACTGATTTTAAAAGGTCACCTTTTTTATCTTCTAAAAAATCTTCAAACATATCAAAAAGGTTAAAAGCATCTGCTGTACTTCCAGCAAATCCAGCTAAGATTTTACCTTGACCCAAGGTGCGGATTTTAGTTGCATTCCCTTTAAGAACAGAGTCCCCAAAAGTAACTTGACCATCTCCACCAATAACAGCTTGATTTTTCCCTTTATAAGCGAGTATTGTAGTAGCATCAAACAAAACTTACTCTCCTTGAACATCCACATGCAGTTTTGCATGAAGTCCATGACCTAGTTTAAAATCCAAATCATGTTCGCCTACTGTTTTAATGGCGTTTTTTTCATTAATATGCTTTTTGTCTATTTCTATATCGTGTTGTTCTTTGAGGGCTGCTGCTATTTCATCTTTTGTAACTGAGCCGAATATATGACCATTTTGACCTAGTTTTTTCGTGATGATTATTTCACATTTATCAAGTTTTTTCGCTATCTCTTTAAGAAGGTTTACCTCTTTTTCAAGATTTTGAGCAACAATTAACTCATTTTGGGCATGTTGCGCTAAGATTTCTGCAGTTGCAGCTCTAGCAAAGCCTTTTCCAATAAGAAAATTTTTGGCATAACCATCTTTAACCTCTTTAACTTCGCCAGCTTTACCAAGAGTTTTGACATCTTTTATAAGTAGTACTTTCATGAATATCCTTTTAAATTATCTCTCTTTTTCACCACTAAATTAGACTATGCCGTGCGTTAAGTTTCCTATTTTAGTGTAGTTCATATCTTTTAAAATTCTAGCACAGTGAGCACTACGGCTTCCTATGTGACAGTAAAGAATGATGTTTTCATTTTTATCTAATTGAGCTTCATCAAGAGTTTGAAAAAAGCTACTTGTTGGAACGAGGGCATCCGCACCTTTGATGTGACCCATTTGCCACTCCATATGTTCACGAACATCTACAAGTTTGAAGTGAATCATACCAAGTTCTCTCGCTTCAAGTAGAGCAACCATCTCATCGCCATCAAGTTCACTTTGGTTAAGTAAAGATTCACACTCTGACTGCGTTAATCCACGAGAATGTGTGTGAACTACCTCTTCCATTCCAAGCTCCACACGCTTTGCAGCTGCAAATTCTGGAGTACAAATATTTGACAATGGCAGACACCCTCTTCAGGAATCTCTTTTTCTAAAGCTGGTTTACATGGGCAGAGTCTATTTTCAACACTTTGTGGTTTTCCATCTACTTCTTCAACCATAAAGCAGGGACAAAATCTTTTGTTGTACATCATCTTGTGACGGGCAAGACCCATCTGTACACCTTCATTTATTTCTGTCTGTGGATTATATTCCCAGTTGAATTGTTTGATGACTTTATCTGTAAACTTAATAGTTTTTTCCATTTCAGCTTTAAATTCATCCGAATTCATGTCAATTCTTATTATACTCATCTTATTTTATTCCTAAGTTTATTTTTTACTTCTACGGGCTTTACCTTCGATTATAAAGCGTAAAGCATTGAGTTTTATAAAACCTTCTGCATCTTTTTGGTTATAAACTTCATCTTCTTCAAATGTTGAATACTCCGCATTGAAAAGTGATACATCTGAAGAACGACCAACGACCATGATGCTTCCTTAATAGAGTTTCAGACGTACCGTTCCTTGAACATACTTCTGTGTGTTGTCAATAGCAGCTTGAAGCATTTCACGCTCTGGAGAAAACCAAAAACCATTATAAATAAGTTTTGCATAACGAGGCATCATTTCATCTTTGAGGTGAGAAGCTTCACGATCCATTGTGATTGATTCAATAGCACGGTGTGCTTTTAACATAATAGTACCACCTGGAGATTCATAGCATCCACGTGCTTTCATTCCTACAAAACGGTTTTCAACGATGTCAACACGACCGATACCATGTTTACCACCAATCTCATTTAAAGTTTTAAGGATTGTTGCAGGGCTTAACTCTTTACCATTGAGTGAAATAGGGTCACCATTTTTATAGCCTAGTTCAATATACTCAGCTTTGTCAGGCGCAGACTCTGGAGAGTTTGACCATAACCACATACTCTCTTCAGGCTCAGCACTTGGATCTTCTAAAATTCCACCTTCATAAGATATGTGAAGGAGATTGGCATCCATAGAATAAGGTGATTTTTTGCCTTTTTTCTCAATAGAAATACCATGTTTTTCTGCATAAGCTAAAAGTTTTTCTCTAGAGTTTAAATCCCACTCTCTCCATGGTGCAATAATTGTAAGAGTTGAATCTTGAGCTAAGTAACCCATCTCAAAACGAACTTGATCATTTCCTTTACCAGTTGCACCATGGCTTACACCATCAGCACCTGTGATTTTAGCAATCTCGGCTTGGCGTTTTGCAATCAATGGGCGAGCAATAGAAGTCCCTAAAAGGTACTCACCTTCATAAATGGCATTTGCTCTAAACATTGGGAAGACAAAATCTTTTACAAACTCTTCTCTTAAATCATCTATAAAAATATTTTCTGGCTTTATACCAAATTGTAATGCTTTTTTACGCGCAGGTTCTAACTCTTCACCTTGCCCTAAATCAGCTGTAAAAGTTACAACTTCACACTTGTATTCATCTTGTAGCCATTTTAATATAACACTTGTATCCAATCCACCAGAGTAAGCCAATACTACTTTTTTAACTTCTTTTTTCATGCAAAAAACCCTTTATGAGTAAAATAATAAGCGCGATTCTACAATAAAGTAGATTAATAATTGGTTAGTAAATAAGGATATGTGAAACTGAGGGGTAAAGATGAAGTGGAATTTTAAATGGATATTTTTTGATTTACTAGATAAAACAAAAGGGTTTTTGATTACCCTTTTGTATCAAATAATATACCAGTAACTTCCTGCATTTTTGGAAGAAAATCTGCCGCTTGTTCTGCTGGAAATCTTCGAATCATTTTGCTAGTTTCAGACTCTATGACAGAGACGAAAAATACATCTTGAGAATCGACACCAAATTTGATGTTAGTATTCATAGGAGCCATAGCATCATTGAGTTGTTTTACTAAATCCTGCACTTTCTCTTTTGAATCTATTTTTTGTGAACTTTGAGTTACCTCTTTTTGTAACTGTTCAACCACATTAGATTTCGAACTTTCTTGAACTTGTTGAGCCGCACTATTGCGCATCTCACCTATATTAACCTGTGATTGCTGTTGTTTTGCAACATTTGCTATACCATCCATTGTCTGCTCCTTTTAGATTTAAGAATACAATTTATTAGAAGGTATATCGACGGAAAAAAATATAACTTTAATGAAAAAATAAAAAAATTTATTTTGTAGCCATCTTTTATGATAATCTTCCATTTATGAATGAATATTATAAACTGCTCATGAGTGAGCCAATTTTAAAAAGGTTGACTGCGATTCAGCTTATTGCATATTTTGGTGCATGGTTTAGTAATATCGCAATCTATACTTTGTTATTAGAGTTGAATGTCTCAGTAGAAGTCATCGCTTTTACAGCAATGCTTCACTTTTTAGCGGGGGTTATTCAAGCACCATTTTCAGGTTCAATTATTGATACTCTTCGACCAAAAAATCTTATGTTGTCGCTTATCGCGGTTGAAGTATTTTCTACACTCTTTTTGGTGTTTGTAAATGACATCAACGATTTGTGGCTCTTATACACGCTTATATTTTTTAAAATGGCAGCTGCTAGTTTCTATTTTACTACTGAAATGTCACTTTTACCAAAGATACTTAATGGGAAAAAACTTCAAACTGCAAATGAGATACACTCTATAATCTGGTCACTTTCCTATACATTTGGTATGGCACTGAGTGGCTTTGTAGTCTATTGGCTAGGTGTTAAAACCGCTTTTATTTTAGATGCTTTTTTGTTTATGGTAGGTTTTGTTTTACTCTATCAGTTAGAGATAAAAGTGGAGTTTATAAAAAGTAGTGAAAACTTATATGAAATGATGAGAGATACATTTAGGTATCTTAAAAGATTTCCACATGCCGTACATTTGATGTTGGTACACTCTTTTGTGGGCTTAACCGCCTTTGACGCACTTGTTGCTTTAATGGTAGATAAATATTATGCTTCAGTGATAGCAACCTCTTTAGCCCTTGGACTTGTGCATGCTTCAAGAGCGGTAGGTTTAGTGGTTGGACCAATACTCTTTGCTAAATACATCAATAAGAATAAAAAAATCATTTACATCTTTATCTTTCAAGGTCTTGCTGTTTGGTTATGGGCGATGCTTATGAAAGATTTTTATCTTTCTCTCTTAGCAAGTGTGGTTGTCGGGCTTTTTACTACAACGCTTTGGTCTTATACCTACACCTTGCTTCAAAAAAATATAGAGCAAAAGTACTATGGAAGAATCGTGGCATACAATGATATGCTCTTTTTAAGCTCCGCTGCTTTTACTTCGTATGTGATAGGTTTGTTAGCCTCAAATGGTTTCTCTTTGGAATTTATCACCTTTTTAATTGGTGTAGGCTTTATGGTGGGCGCTCTCTATTTTGCTTGGATTTTAAAGAGTCAAAAGATTAAGGAGATAGAGTGAGTTTTGCGATTTTAGGTGGAATCCTCTTAAATATTGGTGCTTTCTTAACCTACAAAGGCAAAGTGTATGAAGCCGTTATCGTCTATCTCTTAGGCGATTTGTGTTGGATGTTTATGGCATATACGAGAAATGATTATCTCGGTGCTCTATTTATTATCATTG
>Ga0100398_1005319_pt1 | contig 10347 bp, 10 predicted proteins | sample CryGeymeta201522_FD_81568 | JGI IMG/M metagenome (GOLD analysis project Ga0100398, IMG submission 81568) | Groundwater microbial communities from Crystal Geyser aquifers in Utah, USA - Crystal Geyser metaG 2015-22 | ecosystem: Environmental > Aquatic > Deep subsurface > Groundwater | place: USA... | reverse complement strand
GTGAGGGGCTTGGGAAACGGCGGGGCGTGGAGGGCGGGGCGTGGAGGGCGGGGCGTGGAGGGCGGGGCGTGGAGGGCGGGGCGTGGAGCTTGGGGCGTGGAGCTTGGAGCTTGGGGCTTGGGGCTTGGAGCGTGGGGCTTGGGGCTTGGGAAACGGCGGTCGCTCGATGCCGGGGGCCGAATGCAGCCCTCCGGGCAGCGACCGATCAGGTCCGGTAGCTGAAATCGAAGGCCGCGTCGCTGGGCCCGTTCTTCCGCAGAAGCATCAGCCTGTCCCGGCCCTCGACCAGAGTCGGGACATGACCCGCCCGTATCGGCCAGAGGACATAGGTTGGCGCGTCCACATGTTCGAACCATTCCGCCCGGCGGTTCAGGAACGCCCCGTGGATGGTCTTGTGGACGAAGTGCTCGAAGTCCGCGCGGCTTTCCCAGACCGAAAGGGTTGCCAGGGCCACGTCGGGGCGTCCAAACAATCGGCCGTAGTCATTGTCCGGATTTGCGAGGTCTTCGTCCTTCATCCGCCACACGAAACCCTTCGATCTGTCGGCCACTGCGTTGACCCGGTCCGTGTTCTCTTCAAAGCCTGCAATACGGGGATCGCCAAAAGGGTGCAAAAGATAGCCCATGTTCATTTGCGCGATGTGCTGCACCTGTCCCTCCATCGACCCTCGCGTCAAAAGAGTGAACGGGTCCGGCGTTTCGGTCAAGGGCGCGTGCCTGATGACCACGCAGGGCACGACCCCGTCCGTCGCTGCGCCGCACGCACGGCCGGATGGAAGAGACCGACCCCGTTCCCGGTATCGGTTCCGGGGCGGAGATCAGAGGGCCGCGCTGGCCCACAAGGTTGCCGAAACCCTAACGGAATCTGGTTTGTTCAGGGATATCAGGGCTTTGACCCCGCTTATCACGCGTGATAACCCACGCTCCGCGCGTCACTCCCAGTCCAGCGCGCCCTTTTTCCACTCGTAGGCGAAGCCGATGGTCAGCACGCCGAGGAAGACCATCATCGACCAGAACGCCAGATCGCTGAGACCCGGAAACGCCGTGGCCCAGGGGAACAGGAAGGCGATTTCCAGGTCGAAGATGATGAACAGGATCGCCACCAGATAGAACCGCACGTCGAATTTCATCCGCGCGTCGTCGAAGGCGTTGAACCCGCATTCATAGGCGCTGACCTTTTCCGGGTCCGGGTTGGACACGGCCAGAACCACGGCGGCAAGGATCAGCACGACGCCAAGGCCGATGGCGATGGCGAGGAAGATCAGGATCGGCGCGTAGTTCGACAGCAGGTCTTGCATGGGGCCCCTCGGGTGGTCCGGATGGGGCAGGTTTACGGCGCGGGCGCGGAGCGGTCAACGGGGGGCCGGTGCGGCAAAGGGGGCACGGGCGCATCGGACGGCCGGATGACCGCGGTGCATCCGATCCCACATGCTCTGCCGACGGTGGCGTTTTCGATTGGTATCCCGGCCGAACACGACCATAGAGGGCCATGCTGACCTCGTCCCTGAAATCAGTTGCGCATTACGCTCGATACCTTCCCTTGTGGTCGGCACTGACACTTGTCCGTTGGCGCTCGTTCGATCGTCGATCGCGTGGGCTGGGCACCACCCTGGCTGCCGTCATGCGATGGTTTCCGCCCGCGCCGGCCCGGTTCGACCGGGAAGCCATAAAGGTGTTCCCCGACATGTCCCGCAGGGATCGGGCGAAGCTGGGTCAGGATATGGCGCGGCACATGGGTCGCACCCTGTTCGAGATCTACCACGGCGCCGAGTTCCACGGGCGACACCACAAGATCTCGTTCGGTGGTCCCGGTCTCGATGCCTTGAAAGAGGCCCAGGCGGCCGGCAGAGGGGCGATCATCGTCTCGGGCCATTTCGGGCAGTGGGAAGCCGTGCGCGCGGTGATCAGGATGCATGGGCTTGAAAGCGGCGCCGTCTATCGGCCGCACAAGAACCGCCATTACGCGCGCCGCATCCTGACCGGCATCGAAGCAGGCGGAAAGCCGATCCTGGCGACGGGCCGAACAGGCACGAGGGCGCTGGTGCGCCACCTTCGGGATGGCGGGATCATCTCGATCCTGCTGGACGAGAAATTCGCCGAAGGGGTCCGGCTGCCATTTCTCGGGATCGACGCGCTGACGTCCTTGTCCGCGGCGCAACTGGCCCTGAAATATGATCTGCCGATGATCCCCGCCTATGGCATTCGCCTGGACGGCGGGACTGAATTCCGCGCCGATTTCGAAGCCCCGATACCCCACACGGACGCGATCACCATGACCCGCGCCTTCAACGACAGTCTTTCGGCGCGGATCATGGCCCATCCCGATCAGTGGTATTGGCTGTTGACGCGTTGGGGCGGTCAATGAACCGGGTTGGGCGGTCCATGAATGGGGGGCGGTCAACGATTGGCGGCCGGTCAGCAAGGGGCAGCCTTGGCCCGCCTGGCTGAGCCCGCGCCAACGCCCGCCTTACCCTTGCGCAATCAGATCCCGCAACTCGCGGCGCAGGATCTTGCCGCTGGCGGATTTCGGGACAGTCTCCACGAAGCGGTATTCGACCGGCTGCTTGTAATGGGCGAGGCAGCCCTCGCAATGGGTGCGGAGCGCCGCTTCCCTGACGCCGTCGCGCACGACGACGAAAGCGATGGGAACCTCGCCCGCCTCCGTATCGCTGCGTCCGATCACGGCGGCGTCGGTGACGCCCTCCATTGAACAGAGCGCGGCCTCGACCTCGGCCGGCGCGACCTGAAAGCCCTTGTACTTGATCAACTCCTTCAGGCGGTCGCGGATGAACATGAAGCCATCCTCGTCGATCTCGGCCAGGTCGCCGGTGCGCAACCAGCCGCCTTCGGCCATGGTTTCGGCGGTGGCGTCGGGGTTGTTGAGATAGCCCATCATCACCTGCGGACCGCGCACCCACAACTCTCCCTCGGTGCCGGCGGGAAGATCCGCCAGCGTTTCAGGATCGACGATCCGACAGTCGGTCGACGGCACCGCCTGCCCGCTGGAGCCGTGGCGAATGTTGTCGCCCACCGTCATGTGGCTGATCGGGCTGAGTTCCGTCATGCCGTAGCCCTGCACCGAGTCCGCGCCGAAGCGCGTGCCCACGGCGGCCTCGATCTCGGGCCCCATCGGTGCCGCACCCGAGAAGATCTGCGTCACCGACGACACGTCGAACTGCTCCACCAGCGGGTGCTTGGCGAGGGCCAGCGCCACCGGTGGCACGATAAAGAGCCGCGTCGCGCGATGCTCCTGGATCAGGCGCAGGAACAGCTCAAGATCGAAGCGCGGCATGGTCACCAGCCTGGCACGCTGGTTCAGGAACAGGTTCATCATCACGGTCATGCCGTAGATATGGAAAAAGGGCAGGAAGGCGATGGTTGTGTCGGAGGGAGCGATCCCGGCGACGGCGGCCGATTGCGTGACGTTGGCGACAAGGTTGCGATGGCTCAGCATGACCCCCTTGGGCCGCCCGGTGGTGCCGCTGGAATAGGGCAGCACGACGACATGGCGCGCAGGATCGACCGGGGCTTGTGCGGAGAGTTCGGCCCCCATCACATCGGCAAGGGACAGATCGCCTTCCCCGCCGTCGATCACCACCAGCTCCGTGCAGGCGGTGCCCTCCATCGCGCGGCGGGCCGTGTCGGCGAACATGGAGATGGTGACCAGCATCACCGCGCCCGCATCGCGCAACTGGTGATGAATTTCCGGCGCGGTATAGGTCGGATTGATCGTTGTGACCGTGCCGCCGCCCCAGGCGACACCGTGGAAGACCACCGGATATTCCGGCAGGTTGGGCGCCAGAAGCGCCACCGTCCCACCCGGCAGCACACCGCGTGCGGTCAACCCGCCCGCCAGCGCCTTGATCTGCGCCATCAAATGCCCCGCCGTCAATGTCCGCCCGGACGGGCCGTCGATGATCGCGACCTCCTCCTCGCGCCCGATCAGGCCCTCGAACAATGTCTCGGTGATCGATGTGTTCGGCACGTCCACCACGCCGTGCCGGCTTGCGAAAATCGCCATGAAGATCCTCCCCGTCCGACCTCTGGGATCGGGCCGTTACCGGAGCCTACGATGGCGGATCATCGGCCCCGATGTCCAGTTCTGATTGTCGGACAATTGATCCGGTCGCGATGCCCTGGGGGCGCGACACCGCGCCCTAGCTGTCCATCCACCGCGCGCGGCGTTTGTCGAAGAACGCGGCGACCCCTTCGCGGGCCTCGTCGCTTTCCCAGCGTGCGACCAAGGCGTCGATGGTGGCGGAAACGTCGGCCTCCGTTACCGTGCCGCCCAGTCGCGCGACCAGCGCCTTGCCCGCGGCCACGGCACCGGACGCGGCGGCGAGGTAGGGCGCCACCTCGGCCTCGATGGCGGCATCGAGATCCGCCGCCGGAACCGCGCGGGCCAGCAGGCCCAGCGCCACCGCCTCGTCCGCGTCGAACCGGCGGCCGGAAAAGAACACCCGCCGCGCGCGCGCGCCACCCAGCCGCGCGATCACATAGGGACCGATCGTCGCCGGGATCAGGCCCAGCCGCACCTCCGTCAGGCCGAACCGCGCGGTGTCCACGCCCACCGCCACGTCGCACACCGCCATCAACCCGATGCCGCCACCAAAGGCCTGGCCCTGCACCCGCCCGATGAGCGGTTTCGGCATCGCGTCCAGTGCACCCAGCATCTCGGCCAGTGCCCGCGCCTCCCGCGCGCGGGTCGGCGCATCGGCCTCCATCTGCGCCCGCATCCACCCGAGGTCCCCCCCGGCGCAGAAACTGGCCCCAGCCCCGGTCAGAACCACGACGCGCACGGCCGGATCGCGCCCCAGCCGGGCGGCGGCGGCGGTCAACTCCGCGATCATCGCCGCATCCATCGCGTTGTGCACCTTGGGCCGGTTCAGCGAGACCTGCGCCACCCCGCGTTCATCCACCTCGATCGCCAGCGTCACGTTCATTTCATCTTCCCTTCATCGGTCCTGTCAAATCCCGGAACCGGTCGCCCCGACCGCCTCCAATCATCATGCACCCACACCATCCGGTCGACGAACCAAACCTTCGGCAGCCCGGTCAGGATCATGCCGAAAACCGCTCCCTCCCACCAAAGCGCGACCAGCCCCCAGACCATCACCAGCGCGCCCGGCACGCTCAGCCAGGACAGGATCGTGGCCATCCGGCGGTGATGCGCCGCGATTTCCGCGCCGTGGGACAGGAAGATCCGCTCTCCCATCACGCCGCGCGTCGCCCACGCGTCCTGCCGGGCGGGTTCCGGGAAGGCACGCGGGTTCAGCCAGATCCACGCCACCGCGAGGAAAACCGGAAGCAAGGCCCACCATCCCAGCCAGACCCGGCTCCAGACAGCAAGCAGCAGCAACGGCAAGGCGGTGAACATGCGGGTATAGACGGACCAGGGGTTTGAATGGCGCCGCCAGACATTGTCCGACAGGCCCATCAGCGTCCCGGCCGTCTGGAGCAGACCGATCACGACCCCACCCTCAGGGAACGGGCCATCGCCGCCGCCGCATCGACTGCATCCGGATCGAGCCCGGTGCGATAGCCGAGCGCCGTCAGATGCGCCTCCAGCGCCTCGGTCGCCACATTGCCCGCCGCACCCGGCGCGTAGGGGCAGCCGCCCAACCCCCCGACAGCCGCGTCGAAGACCCGCAAGCCGCGCGCAAGCGCCACGTCCACATTCTCCAGCGCGCGGCCCGAGGTATCGTGAAAATGCCCCGCCAGCCGGTCGGTCGGCAATTCGTCCAGCACCGCGGCGAGCATCGCATCCACACGCTCGGGCAGGCCGCGCCCGATGGTATCGCCAAGCGAGACTTCGTAAGCCCCGAGATCGCGCAGCGTCGCCACCACGCGCGAGACATCCCCGGGCGCGATCGGCCCATCGAAGGGGCAATCGGTGACGCAGGACACATAGCCCCGCATCGGCATCCCGTCGGCCCGCGCCGCCGCTGCCACCTCAGCAAAGCGCGCAAGGCTTTCGGCGATCGACGCGTTGAGATTGGCGCGGGAAAACCCTTCGGACGCGCTGGCGAAGATCGCGATCTCGTCCGCGCCCGCCGCCCGCGCACCCGCATAGCCGCGCAAGTTCGGGGTCAGCGCCGCATAAGACACCCCCGGCACCCGCGCGATGCCGGCCAGCACCTGCGCGCCATCCGCCATCTGCGGCACCCATTTCGGGCTGACGAAACTCGCCACCTCGATCCTCCGAAAGCCCGCTTGCGACAGCAGGTCCACCAGCGCGATCTTCTGCGCTGCCGGGATCAGCCGCGCCTCGTTCTGCAACCCGTCTCGGGGGCCGACCTCGAAGATCTCGACACTTTCAGCCATCGTGCCCTCCCGGCATGCTTGTTCTGCCAATGTCTGCGCCTGGGGCGCCTCTAGGCATCGGTCCCGCCCGCCTCCGGTGCAGGCACCTCGTAGAAGTCGCGCGCGTAGAACGCCTGCGGCCCCTCGATCGCAGCCGCTGTCTGAAAACCTGGCCGCGCCTGCAACCGCGCCCAATAGGCCTGCAAGCCGGGCCAGCGGTCGGTGTCCACGTAATACGGCGCCGCGAAGAGGTTGAAGCCCAGCATCGCATCGGCGGCAGAGAAGCCCGACGGCAACAGGTAGTCGCCAGCGATCATCCCGTCGAGCGCCCGGAGCGTATCCGCCAAACGCAAGGTATTGAGCTTCACCACGATCGGCGAGGGCCGCGCCGGGGGCCGCAGGAACAGGTGGTTCAGGTTCAACTGCTCGATCAGCGAGGCCATGGTTTCCGCGAAGCCCAAAGCCTCGAGGAACGCCACGCGGTCCGCATGTCCGGGCGGGCGGCCGAAGCCATGATCGGGGCGGCTTTCGCACAGATACTGCACGATCGCGGCACTTTCGAAGATCGTGCGCCCGTCGATCTCCAGCGCCGGGATGCGTCCGGCGGGCGAGACCCCCATCAGCCCCGGCTCGCGCATCGCCTTGCTGCCGATCTCGTAGCGGACGATTTCGGGGGTGATGCCCATTTCGGCCAGCAGCCACAACACCCGGAAGGACCGGCCCCAGGGCACGTGGTGCAGGCGGATCAGACCGTCCTCCCCCGCGCTCCCACTCATCCCTCGTCCTCCTCTGCCAGCACGATCAGCGCCGCGCCGGCTTCCACTTGCGCGCCTTCTTGCACCAGCACGTCGGCCACCACACCATCCCGCCCCGCCGTCAGGACGTGTTCCATCTTCATCGCCTCCAGCACGGCCAGGCGGTCCCCCGCTGCCACCGTGTCGCCCTTCGTCACATGGACGGCCTTCACCAGACCCGGCATCGGCGCCGCGATCCGGCCCACCGCAGCGGCACCTTGCGTCGCCACGTCGAGCGGATCCGCGACCGTGAAATGGTAATTGTTGCCCCAGAACACCGACAGTCCCGCCGCGTGGCGCACCACTTCGGCCGGGACCGGCGTGCCGTCCACGGACCAGCGTCCGTCCGACAGCCGCACCTCGTGCTGCCCGTCCGCGCGCTGCACGATCGCCACGCCGGGTCCGGTGATGGACACCTTCAGATCCTCCACCTCGTCACCATGACCGAGCCGGACCTCCTGCATCAAGGGCGACCAGAGCGTGAAGCCTTCGAGCACGCCGCCCGCCAGCCCCATGCGTCCCACCGCCGCGATGGCGCGACACCGGGTGCAGGGCACGGGCGGGTTCGACAGCGCCTCGACCTCGCGGTCGATCAGGCCGGTATCGACCTCTCCGCGTCCGAACCCGTCATGCCGGGCCAATGCGCGCAGAAAGGCGAGGTTGGTGACGGTTCCGGCCACCTGCGTGGCAGCCAGCGCGCGTTCCAGTTGCAGCAAGGCAATGGCCCGCGTCGGCCCGTGCACGATCAGCTTGGCGATCATCGGGTCATACCAGGGGCTGATCTCGTCGCCCGGCCGCACGCCGGTCTCGATGCGCGCCGCCTGCGGGAAGGCGAGATGCGCAAGACGCCCTGTGGCGGGCAAGAAGCCCTTCGGCACATCCTCGGCGTAAAGCCGCGCCTCGAAGGCGTGGCCGGTGATGGAAAGATCCTCCTGACGCATCGGCAGGGCCTCGCCCGCCGCCACGCGCAACTGCCATTCGACCAGATCGACACCGGTGATCGCCTCCGTCACCGGATGCTCCACCTGGAGGCGCGTGTTCATTTCCATGAAGTAGAACCGATCCGCGCGCAGCCCGTCGCTGGCGTCGACGATGAACTCCACCGTGCCCGCACCGCTGTAGCCGATGGCCTCCGCCGCCTTGACTGCGGCCTGTCCCATCGCGGCGCGCATCTGGGGCGTCATGCCGGGTGCGGGTGCTTCCTCGATCACCTTCTGGTGGCGGCGCTGCAACGAGCAGTCGCGTTCGAACAGATGCACGGCACGGGTGCCGTCGCCGAAGACCTGAACCTCGATATGGCGGGGGGTCGAGACGTATTTTTCCACAAGAACGGCATCGTTGCCGAAGGCCGTCGCGGCCTCGCCTTGGGCCGAAGCCAGCGCATCGGCGAACTCCCCGGGGTGGTCGACCCGCCGCATCCCCTTGCCGCCTCCCCCCGCCACCGCCTTGATCAGCACCGGATAGCCGATTTCGGATGCGCGCGCGGCCAGATCATCCTGCGCCGCGCCGTGGTAGCCCGGGACGACTGGCACGCCGGCCGCCTCCATCAGCGCCTTGGCGGCATCCTTCAGGCCCATCGCCCGGATCGCGCTCGCCGACGGGCCGATGAAGGTCAGGCCGGCGGCGTCCACCGCTTCGACGAAATCCGGGTTTTCGGACAGGAAGCCGTAGCCGGGATGGATCGCCTGCGCCCCGGTCGCCCGTGCCGCTTCGATGATGGCGTCGCCGCGCAGGTAGCTGTCGGCCGGGCGCGGTCCACCGATATGCACCGCCGCATCCGCCATCGCCACATGCCGCGCGCGCGCGTCTGCGTCCGAATGGACGGCAACCGTCTGCACCCCCAGCCTGCGGCAGGTGTCCATGACACGGCACGCGATCTCGCCCCGGTTGGCGATCAGGATCTTCTTAAACATCGGTGTCCCCTCGGTCCGAAGCCTGCGCCAGATCCTCGACCAGATCGAAGCGCTCCCGGATCAGGCCCATGTCCGGCGCAACGCTCCCGCGACGCCGGCAACAGGCCCCGTGCCCCGCCTGCCATCCCGCCTGCGTCTCGTCCTCACCTTCGGCCAATGCCATCTCCCCGGTCCTGTCGCAAAACCGCACCAGTCGCAGTTTCACGGTCCGCGTGGCCTGCGCGGGCTGCCCGCCCCGGGTCAGCACGATATCGCAGCGCCCGATCCCCGGCAGCGCCTCGCCCGCCGAACCCTCGGCCATCGACAGGCAGGACGCGCGCTTGCGTCCGGCGCAGACCAGCGCCGGCAAGGCTCCCGACACGTCTGCATTGCCGCCGAAAACACAGCTCACAGCACCCGCATTCCACACCGGAAGGTCGTCAAGGCGCACCGTCTTGTCCTTTCATCTTGGCGAAAAAACTCACCACCGTCCCCTCCCCATCCTCCACACTGGCCGATCACATCCGGAACACGCCAAAGCGCGTCTCCTCGATCGGCGCATTGAGCGCGGCGGCCAGCGACAAGCCCAGCACCTCGCGCGATTTGCGCGGGTCCACCACGCCGTCGTCCCAGAGCCGGGCCGAGGCATAGAGCGGATGCGACTGCGCCTCGAACATGTCGATGGTGGGCTGTTTGAACGCGGCCTCCGCCTCGGCCGACCATTCCTCGCCCGCGCGCTCCATCGCGTCGCGCTTCACCGTCGCCAATACCCCCGCCGCCTGCGCGCCGCCCATGACGGAGATGCGCGCATTGGGCCAGGACCACAGGAACCGGGGGCCGTAGGCGCGGCCCGCCATGCCGTAATTCCCGGCCCCGAAGGAGCCGCCCACAAGCATCGTCACCTTGGGCACCGCCGTGGTGGCCACCGCCGTCACCATCTTGGCGCCGTGGCGCGCGATGCCTTCGTTCTCGTATCTGCGGCCCACCATGAAGCCGGTAATGTTCTGCAGAAACACCAGCGGGATGCTGCGCTGGGAACAGAGTTCCACGAAATGCGCCGCCTTCTGCGCGGCCTCGCTGAACAGCACGCCATTGTTGGCGACGATGCCGACGGGCAGCCCCATCACCTCCGCGAACCCGCAGACAAGCGTTTCCCCGAAGCGGGCCTTGAATTCGTCGAAGTGGCTGTCGTCCACGATGCGCGCGATCACCTCGCGGATGTCGTAGGGCGTGGTCAGGGAGGCGGGCACGACGCCAAGGATCTCGTCCGGGTCGTAGGCCGGGGGACGCCCTTGCCGTGCGAGCCGTAGGGCGGGGTTCACCCCGCCGCCTGCCCCGTTCGGTGATGCCACCGCTCCC
>Ga0100398_1005316_pt1 | contig 10351 bp, 5 predicted proteins | sample CryGeymeta201522_FD_81568 | JGI IMG/M metagenome (GOLD analysis project Ga0100398, IMG submission 81568) | Groundwater microbial communities from Crystal Geyser aquifers in Utah, USA - Crystal Geyser metaG 2015-22 | ecosystem: Environmental > Aquatic > Deep subsurface > Groundwater | place: USA... | reverse complement strand
TGCTGCTGCTGTGGAGATTTAAAGATGTTGGAAAGAGGTGCCACTTGTCGAGCCTTTCGTTTGGAACACACCCAGACAGAAGCTTCACTGGGATGGTCTCGACATCGTTGGTTGGCACTGGCGTACTTGCCAAAGAGAATCATGCGGCTGAGGATGGTCGGATGCTGATAAAAGTCAGTTTCAATGGCTCCTCCTTGTCCCCTCGTGAAGTGAGTATTTCTGACGGGAGAACTACTACCAGCAGGACGAGAACTTGTAGTGTTGCCAACAACGATGGATTTTTTTTTGCTGCGATAACCTCGTCCACTGTTCGAGCTGCTGCTCTTGTTATCGGGAGGGCTGTTGTCAGCCGGTCTGGTTGGGGACACAACGAGACTCTGGTTGGACGCATTGCGGCTGATGGAAAAGGATATATCACGATCTGCTCTCAGTTCTCGGCTGAAGCCTGTCACCAACAGGTCGTCGCCTCCCGCGACATTCATTGCGTGGGTGGATAGTAGGTGATGTTAAGCCAATTCACTTGGTTGGTTGGTGGTTGAGTGCTTGTATGTAAAGGTGTTCAGAAAAGTTTAAATTAATGCTGATGTAGTGGTCAATGGTGAGTTTTTTGTTGGAGTGAGGTTTCGAGTCGACCCTGACTACTTAAATACCCGTGTCACACTTTATAAGGTCACTACCCGGGAATTAAAGGTAGATCATGGAATCTCTGCCATACTTGTGACGGTTAAATAGAAATATGATCTATTTAATGGGCATATCTTGTCTGATCTTGATTGTGAAAAGACGGCTTCCATTGTCCGGGTGGCTATCAGGTACAGTACCTGGTACTAGTAGTATGATGTGAATAAACTATGGGAAAACATACTAGACCTAGTACATATACTTATTTATCTCTGATGTCGTAAATGTGTCTTTTTTCCTACTCGTGATAGATTTTTTACAAGAAACCCGAACTCATGGTGAGTACTCGTACTCGAGTAGAGAGGACTATGAGTAGCTAGTATTCAATACGCTCCAACTTTTAACTTCCACGCCACTCGTAGAATCCTTTGAACTTGCTGTGGGATTCCACGACAGCCCAAAGCACTTCTGAAAAGCTCTTATAGTTTTCAAACTTGGGCAAGTAAAGGCGTCTCGCACATGTATTGGCGCGCGGCAGGCAACTTGGGTCGCTCATGGATTGGAATTCGCCACTGGGAGACATGACAGGAACCACTTCAATTTTTCCAGGTGTCACTATAGGGACGCTTGTGACAAAGCTCAAAAACTGCCGACGTCGCTTTGGATTGGCTTCTAAAAGTGCCTTCACCAAATGGCCAATGGTTGGAGATGAGGCTCCGAAACGTCGACTTAGCGACGCACCACCTTCGCCGCCAATAGCAGCTACAGCCACCAAGGCTTCGGCCACGCCCTTTCCTCCGTCAAGTTTGAGCAATGCACGAATATCAGACTCTGTCCACGTATCGACGTTGTCGCCAGTGCCACAGACGTCCTTCTGCAATTCCTCGGGAGTAAAAAGGCGCAGGTACTCTGATGGAAAGAAATCATCCACTCCCGATCGAAACGCCTGCGCCTGGCCGATTACGCCGTCGTGAAGCATGAATTGTTTGGCAAGTGCAACGTAGTCTCTTACGTTATAAATTGTCACTTGCTTCTCATACCCATTTGGGCAGAGCGGGGTAGCTTCGGGCCCCTGAGTGGGATCAAGGGGATCCACAAATGTGCGATCTTGGAAATATTCTTCAAACGAAAGCTCATAATGTTTCCCCAAGGCTACACGAGCGAAATTTTTATCTGAAGCAATCTCTGAATATCGTCTCTTGACGTGCTGCGGACTAAGCGGTGTGTCGCTTGCTTCAACGTCGATGCGATCCAGGGCCTGGCAGATATACGTGTCCACGGCATAGATTTCTCCACCCAAAAAGCCAGGACGAGGCAAGTCACTCGCTGTTAAGATAATTGACCGCCTTCCTTTCTTGGCGTCCAACTTTGCATCCAAAACCGTATCATCCAGCGAGCTTACACTGTCATCGCAGCGCTGTACTAGTTTCAAGAATGAAGCTGACAACGGTAAAGGGAACATAAAACTATCTCTCATTGCCGCCGCAAAGAGCCGGCCAATGAACTTGTATCGCGCCAAAACCTCTCCAAACTGTGGATGTTGAGGCAAAAGGGGCCGAGGAAACACCCCTAAAGTACTGCGACTGTCGCTTCGGGGTGTCGGTATAATGACTTGTGAACTAGCATCTGTATCTGGAATGAACGTCGGAAGCTTGCACGGGTCACACTGAATTGCAGGTATCTTTGGAAAATCGTCTTGTTGCAATTTATCTTTAGAGAATGACGCACAAAATTGCACACAGTTCACACCAGACACATTTTCACAAGAGAGCAAAGCCTCGGCGACATCAGCATAAAATCCCCTTGTCACGCCGGCTTCGGATCCGGTGCTTGCATCAAATCCAGACTCTTTCGAAAATCTCACTTCAATTCGCCTACCGCAAATATGATCAGCCTTTGCAATTCTTTCGAAAATCTTTTCAGCGTCTGACAAGAGGCAATCTCTCTCCACTGCCGCTTTGGCCACTTCAAGAGCATATTCTTGCCACTGCTCTGCTCGAAAAGCCGCCTTGATTCTATTCGACAAACTTTCTTCCATCCCATAGAGCTCATCGGCCTGCAACTGAAGAGCTGTTGGATCTTTAAGTTCCAATACAAGATAGAAAGTTAGTTTGTTTTTCATTCTTCTTAGTATTTCTACAAATTTGTCCACGAACAACCCCTTACCTTCTGCTCCGCCCGAAAAGGCCTCGCCAACTAGTTCAACAGCTCTAGCTCGCAGAGAGGCCATTCGTTCGCGCAAACGGTCGACATTAACTTTTGCTTCCTGCTGTCTCAATGCAGATCTACTCACGCCGAAAGCTGATCGCTCCAATAGAAGTCGACGAGCATCGTAGCTGAACAATTTTGGAGCAAACATGGGAGCGGCTGTAGTCCACTCAGGCAAAGCTCCTCCCACAACCGTCAGAGGGTCATCCAATGACTCGGCTAGCTGTTGGGAGAGTCCCTTGTTTTCTGCACTTAGAGGCTCGTCAGAAAAGTCTGCGAGAAGTCCTAAGACCTCCATACTCTGGACGCATGTTTCGCCGAGACCATCGCACAACCCGCCAGAGGGTTCTTCCTCCTCCGAAATGGAGTTTGCTCTGGCCTTTCTTGCGCGGCTACCTTGTCTAGAAGTAGGCCAGAACAAAGAGCTCTTGCTGGACACGGGTACAGCCGCAGTAAACGGTCTGCAGATCGACTTGTCCAAGACCGCATGTACCCTATCTGTGTTGATGGCAAAATACAACTTTTCGACTCCTCTGCCAGGATTTCCCTGGTCACACTGGCGTTCCGTCAAGCGCTTCAGCTGTTTCAGAGCTCCGACCAAAGGCAGGCTTCGCGACGACGAAATGTCAACAGTTGAGAGAGGTCCGGCACCGAAAGAAACATTTAGCAGTGGTGGGACCTCAATGGAAGCTTGGTCGATTAGCAGTTCTCCTTGTTCGCAGCGCAGGACCAACCCCCTACCGGGCGCGTATTGTTCCGATTCTGTAGATTCGTTCGATCTTGATGTCACCTCGACAGGCTGCCTTTTCTCAAGGAGAGACAAAGCCGACCAGGTTCGCTTCATGACTCCCACCTGGTTCGCGATATCTTGCTCTGGCTCGCCGTCTTGTCTCGCTAGCTCGGATAAATGGGTTCTGAAGAAGGGTAACCCTCTGCTGAATGGATCTCTGTCTTGTCGTCGCTCTCTCCGTCTTCGTTCTGCGGCACTTCTAGTTCGTGCAAAGGATTCAGCAAAAATCTGCGAAGAGGAACACGTTGACACAATACCAGTATCAGAGACAAGGACGCACTGCTTTGTTTGCGGAATAACAGCAAGAACCGTCTGAGAGCCCTTCCGTTCATCCTCGTCGGCGACGTTTCGGAGCTCTACTCTTGCGCCAACAAAGGGCAAGTCGGACGGCAAGTTCACGTCTTCCATAGATTCAGCTTCTTCAATATCAGCGTTTGCACTGCTCGAATCATTCGTCGCCCTGTCGCTGCCCAGGACATAGTATTCTCTGGCCGCCAAGACAAGCCGAGTCTTCACCTTCGTGAACTCAACATTTCGAAAGTTTTCGGTATTGTTCAACTCAAGCGGCGTGTCGGAGTCTTTCCATGCCACTGCATAATTTAGAGTATGACATCCAAGCTCCTCGTCGTAAGAATTGATCTTTCCGAGTCTCCATTTCTTCCCTCTTCCGATACGAGCCTGCTCGACGATAATAGCACCTTCTCTTGCCAATTGCTGACAGAAGCACAAATAAGTAGGATGAGCAACTTTGCACGTCCTCAACACGTGCAGCTCGACGTCCTCCAAGCATACGAGCGGTTCGATCTTCAGTGTCATTGGTGTGGAAGCAGGAGAAAGCAAACTGGTTTGGCTCTCATTGGATGGCCAAAGTTGAACCTCGATCGGTTGAGTTAATGACTTAAGAGTGCCCTTTCCTGAACCCAGCTCGGCGCCTTTTGGAGAAATGGGGCCGGACGATAGGGTCTCGTTGAAGGAGAGAACCTTGTGCAATCGCCGAAATATTTCTGGGCGGCTCTTATTGTTTTCTCCGGTCTTGATAGATTCTTTTGCAGAGTCAGATGGCTTATTCTCATCTTCATTCGGCTCTTCTTCCATAACTACATCTTTGCCATGAGATTCACGATATAACAGATATTTGGCAATATCAGAGGCTCCCTTGCCGCAATCGCCAACAACTCTTGCCTTTTTGTTTCTGTGAACGGATTTTCTTCCAAGACAACTAGATCTTTCCAGCTCAGATCCCTTCCCAAGGAGTGAGACGTGTAAAGAAGGCAGAATGGAAAAAGCAAATTGGTAGTTGGTAATCTGCCCTGGCTCTTCAAGCATTCGTGCAAGTTCTCGCATAGCAGCACAATCGCGTTGTTTTATGCAAATCGATAAATTATGGAGACCCTTCGAGTTATCCAGAGTTGACAGCATTTCAAGCGACTTCTCGACAGAAGCTTTACAAATCCCCGTAATTGATTCACCGCTGCAATTCGAAGCGAGACTTTCATGACACTTTTCAGCGAGAAATTTTACGTGTGCATTCTTCGCGTGGGCTGTCGTGCTGTCGGTACACTCAAAACAGGCATCCCAGTCGCACTCTCTGCAGCCGTGCATAGGCCTGCCTCTGTCGACGCCTTTACCACACAGGTCACAGCGAAAAGAAGAATGTCGGGTAATGTGAAGTACCGCCACGTGCTTGGCAGGGCAACGAATACTGCCATCATATTGCTTGGAACAGTCTAAAGTTGAATCCTCAACGGCATTGGGCCTTTTTCCTCCTTTTTTTCCGACCGCGTCGGCAAGTCGGCGCGAAGCCAACGTAGAATGGAAAGCGACCAATTCGCCGAAACCATATCGCTGCATCTCTGCAGACGACCTGAGGAAAGGAAACTTTTGCAGCAGTACCATGAGCATTGTTAATCCGACAGCTCCGTCGCTCACAGCTTTGCTGTAGAGACTATCTTCGATAAGAAGCAGCAAATTGGTCAAAGCACAAGTGGAATCGGCGAGAAATGCTTTCGCTAGAACGTCGGCAGGAGTTATGCTCAAGAGCCCCTCTTCGCACAGATTTGTTGTTGAGTTAGCTTCGTCGGCGTCGTGGTTATGATCTTCGTCTGTATCGGTAAGTTCGTGGGCTCGCGTACCCGATGCCGTCTGCTGTGTCTGTAGTGCTCTAAGCATTGAATGACCAGAAAGCGTACCTGTCACTGTGTCGCTGCAAGCTGTCCAATGGGTAGACTTGTGTCGATTGGACCGGCATAGCAAACCGAACTGTACGAGGAGACAGAGCGACGCTGCAACAAAGTCTCCAGATTGATCCGTCATTTTTTGCTTCAATTCTTCTTGAAAGATGCCAGCTCGTTTTACAACATCGGCAACGGTAGGGCTGCACCTATCCAAATCAATGGAATCGTGTGAGTGTGTAGCATGATGCAGCAACAACGCCAGGACGCTCGGCTGATTCGTGTAAGCTGCCTTTTGAACATCGGTCTCGCCAACAGGGGCGCCACATTGTAGTAAGAGTTTCAAAATCGGCAACGAACAGCCCAACGATATTGCAACTTGTAAAATAGGAGTTTCGTCTTCATCGTAAGCACGGCGGAGAGAAGAGGATTGCGTGCTGATCGGCTTTTCATTGGATTGCATTTCAATCAGTGCCTCAGCCCATTCATAGCTATTCGTAAGAAATGCATTCAACCCAAGACTTCGCAAGACAGCTGGTACCGAAATACCGGAAGAGTCGCGAGCAGGTAATCGCTTTGCAGGGCCAGCACTCGACCCACGGATGATTGACCACAGAAATGGATTCGTCTTGTCGATTCGAGAGACAGAGCCGGTCGACGGAGGACCAGGGTCTCCCTCAGAAGCACCACCGAAGGCTCTCTCATCCCTAGGATTTTCTGCTGAGGACATAGCGAAGAACTCGTCAAAGGATCGATCATGAAAAATGTCGGCTTCCGCACCAGAAAAGAAGGGACCGGCCGCGGCTCCAGGGCCTAGCGGTATGCCCGGCATCATTTGACGTAGTGAGCCCATATCGTCAGCGTCTCTCTCCGCTAATTCGTTAAGCGATCCAGCACCTCTTGCATTACCGCGACGAGCACGGGACATCAAGGCCAGCAAGACATTGCGCCTTTCTTGAAGCGACGACAGGCGCGCGCTTCGACTAGGGTCGCCTAATACTCGACTGTTTGCAGCGCCAACTTCCTCGGCGATATTCGACTGGTTACCAGAGAGGTCAATGGATGATGCTTCTTCCATTGAATCGTCTGCATCTCCTGAGGTTGGATTGGTTGATCCTCCCACGATGTCCGCTTTCTTCTTGTCGCTGTCACTTGAGGCGTCTAGCGACGAGAAAAGCGTTGTGCTCACACAGAAAAGCAACGCGCCCAAGGCTTCCACGACCTGAGACTGTTGTTCTTTTGGTTCCTCTTTCTCGGCCTTTTCTTTCGTCTTTTCAATGGCTGTAATAATGGCACCAGGCAAACCTACGGCAAAAAGGCTTGCCAATGATCCAGGATGATTCCTGCATTCCTTTGTGACCGACTCAATAGCGCGAACGTCGAGTTCAGCAATACCAGCAACATCTTTCTTGGTGTTGCTTCCGACAACATCCTGCGGTGAAAGACAGAAAGACGTGCTATCAATACCATGCAAACTAGCAGGGTGGCACCAGTCAAGTCTCTTCGGCCTTCCTAGACCCGAGCTCGTCTTTTCAAAGACGAAGCTTCCATGAAACACGGTTGAGTAGACCAACTCAGACACTCTCACTCGGCAAGTTTGAAGCTGCACTGATGATTCATCGGAATATAAATCAGGCGCCAATCCTACCAATTCGCTGAATTTTTTGTTCACATATTCTACCAAGACAGTTTTTGACTTTCGCCCAACTAATTCGGGAGTGGCAAACGGGGAAGGACGCTTGCAGTAAATAGATTCACTGGGGACAATTCGACCACAAACCGAGTCCGCCGAGCTGATATCAGCTTCTAAAGACAGCTTTCGAGGTACCACAATATCACCAAATTGCCATGATTCACTTGTCACCACATTTCCGACGTATGATTCCAACGTAGTATGGTCAAAACCGTGAGTGCGAAGAATTCGACTTACGAACCACACAGCTGGCGATTCAATCAGACCTCCTCTTTCTGGTACAACTGCTTGCGGTTGGTACCACCATCGTCTCCCGCCGAACAAAACGCGAACGGAGTGCCTGAAACGCGAAAAATGTGAGCTTGTGTACAAGACAATGAAACAAATAATTGAAAAACAAGATAACACGATTTGAAACCTTACCGTTGGCCACTAGGCCCACGTTGCAGTTCGACGACTCGTCCACGGTCACCAGGCTGCAAGGGACCGGCTGTTGCATCACCCTTCGATTCGTATCCTTCCACCAACTGAACTCTGTCTCCAATTTGAATCTGCGGGTCGTCAGATTTCCTATGGTTCTCGCCAGCCTCGCAATCCTCTCGAATGACACGGCCCAAAATATTAATGAAGTCCTCGAATACAACATGAGATTTCTTTTCGTCTGCCTCGAAGAGTCCCTCCAAATGGGCGAGTTTGATTCCGCAACTGTACCACAAACGGGCTGCTTCCACCCGATTGAGCTGCACAGTAGAAGAACTCTCACGGACTGAAGCTGAATACCACGAAAAAATAACTCTCAAAAGATTCTCTGCCTGTGGTGAAATGTTATCGTCTTCGATCAAGACGGAACGGAGCGAGGCTAATCTCTTGCGATTTTCCTCATCGTTTTGCAGTTTTGCTTGTTTCCAGCCACTGTTAAAATTTTGCAACCTGTAGGATAAATTCAGAATCCGTGTGAGGACCAACCAACCAACCCAAATAAAGAGACAAGAAAAACACTATAATACATCAATGACGTACAAGGCCAATGGATCACCATCTAACCCGGTAATGGCAACCGTTGATCCAGCGTTGAAAGGAACGGCAACCGGGTACATGCTGCCTCGCGGGGGCAAATTCGCCACAAGCGTACCCAAATGCTGACTGTCTCGCCAAAACGTCATGTTGCGACTTTCAATATCTATTATCACAGTTACCACCTCACGAACACCGAACAGGTCATCGTGGTCATTGAGTGGTGCTTCGCTCGGTTCTAGTTCTGTACCGTACTCAGCAGCACTTGTACGGCTACTACGTGTTGTTGGACTGCCAAAGCTGGAACCTTCAAATTTATTTCCAGCATCTTCGATTCCCCAAAAAAGAGATGATTGTTGAAGACTGTTTCGTTCTCCAAAATTCCTAAACTGCGATGTCGTCAGGCCCACCAGATAGCACCCTCCAAGACTACTGCCAGTTTCTCTGTCGGGATGGTCAAATGCAACCTTGAATCCGAACACACGTCGACGTCGTCGCTCCTGGCTTTGGCCAGACGATAAAATGGCCGAAAAAGGAAGACTTCGGGGAATCGAATCGTGCGCTCGCACAGTTCTTCCTTCATCAGCTCCAAAGGGTAAATGGGCAACATTCTGTCGTTCACCATCACCTATTTCGATTCCATAATGTGCGATGGCATGGCCAGTAATTTGAGTAGGACTGCTCCACCGAGGACTATAATGAGAGGCGTTGTCCGTAGCAGCTTGCATCAGATCTTCGTGAGAATTTGTAGTTGTTGATGATGCCGTAGGAAACTCACCGGAGCGACCAGTGGCGGACAAGTGAAAACTTCTGGCCGCATCCAAGAGACGCTGTCGAGTGGCTTCACGATTGCGACCTCCCTGATGGCCTGCCACTTCCATGGCCAAGGCCGCCATTACATCATGATCGTCTCCACCACCTAGTCCAGTTCCGTCGACTACACGACCCCAAATGTCGGCAATGTCGCCAGCATCGGCGGCACCCATAAAATCTCTTCGATTGCCAAATTCTCGTGCAAACAATCCAGCTCTTGCGGCATAACCAGCCCGTCTTAAAATGGATGAGCCTGTCATCGTTGTAAGAATTGAATACATTAGCCAGAAAGAATAATAATTGACGGTGAGTCGCAAAATTGGTGTTGACACGTGCGGATCAAGATGACAGTGCTTTCGTGTTGTTCAATCAAAAAACAATCAAAAAAGGAACCCTCCGCAGCAGTGCCAAAGTAACAATGTTAAATGATAACGAAATGGACAGCAACGCCGCCTCTACATTACCAATACAGAGATGCACCACACGTCTCTGATACATCCCTAATCCATCTCAAAAAATAACAGGATGAAGACAGCAACGAAAACAGAGTAAAGTACGTTCTTCTTGGGAAGTCTCTTCTGTTCCTCTCTTCGTACCTGAAGCTGTCCCACAAATAGTACAAGATTGATCTGAAGAAGCATTCGTATTACAACCACAAGCTTCACAAGTCCATCGCTCGGTTGAAGCTCTTTCTTCTCCATCGTCGAATGATAGTTGATTGGAAGTTCCTTCGTTATCTTCCATCTTAGCTGTTGTATAGTTTTAGAAGGAGAAAAAATAGAAATCTTTATTTTTTTACCTTGTATTTACGGTCTACTTTTGTGAATCCTGAGTTTTTGGCAGGAGAGTTGCGTCGTGCTTTGCTTTTTCAACTATCCATACTAGACTACTACTAGTAGTAGTCTAGTAGTAGTACTGGTAGTACCGGTAGCAACTACTCCTAGCTAGTAGCTAGTACTACTCCTAGTACTACTACTCTACGGTACTACGTACTAGCAAGTACTCTAATAGCTACTCCGGAGTACTACAGTAGTGCTACTA
>Ga0100398_1005311_pt1 | contig 10358 bp, 9 predicted proteins | sample CryGeymeta201522_FD_81568 | JGI IMG/M metagenome (GOLD analysis project Ga0100398, IMG submission 81568) | Groundwater microbial communities from Crystal Geyser aquifers in Utah, USA - Crystal Geyser metaG 2015-22 | ecosystem: Environmental > Aquatic > Deep subsurface > Groundwater | place: USA... | reverse complement strand
TACGCTTAATTGTGAGCGGGACGCTCACGCAAGCTACGCTTAATTGTGAGCGGGACGCTCACGCAAGCTACGCTTAATTGTGAGCGGGACGCTCACGCAAGCTACGCTTAATCGGATATATCCTTTCCGCTAACAGCGCGCCCCCGATCAGATGCAAGTGGATATGATCAACCTCCTGCCCGCCGTGATGTTTCACCCGAAATAACAGCTTATAACCATTCGCGCTAATATTCAAGTCGCGGGCTATTTTCTGGGCAACCAAAATCATTTTGCCAGCCAAATCTTGATGCCGCTCCTCCAGGTCATCAATGGTCGGAATATGCTCTTTGGGAATAATCAGAACATGAACGGGTGCGATGGGATGAGCGTCTTGAAAAGCAAAAATCCGTTCGTCTTCATAAACGATTTCGGATGAAATTTGTTTGTTGGCAATTTTACAAAAAATACAGTCTGACATAATTATCCGCGTTATAGTCCAATTTTCACCGGCGACCCGCTTGGTGACGCGTCATGCGCTTTTTGGCTCAAGCACTGATAACCAACCGCGTGCGGCCAGCGCTGGCTTAAATTGCCGAGGGAATCATGGTCATCCGCTTCGCCAGTAAGGCGAAATGCAGCGCAAAGTTCGTATTCGTCTTGAGACTTTATTCGATAATCGAATTTCACTCCGGTGGCCGGATCCACAAACACGTCGTCAGAAAGATAGTTATACTCTTTTCTCATCTCATCCAAAGAAACCGGCAACACGCCTTTCCCGGAATAATATGAATCAATAGTTGAGACAATCTGGTCAAAGTTGCTTATGATAACATTATCCAGCTTACGATTCCGCGTTGTTGCCGGCGACTCCATAATAAATAACGAAAAGATAAACGTGGCAACAATGATCGCCAGTGAACCATAAAAATAGATAATGATAATATTATCACGCTCATTTAATACATCGCCGCGGCGTATATCATAGAGATAAAAAGAAAAAACTGTGGCCGCGATACCGCCGACCGTCAGCGCCTTGAGAATAAACTTGAGGGTCAGTTCGCCATTCAGAAAATTATTAAGAATATTAACGAGCGTGCCAAGTACGATCACGGCCGAAACAAGCAAAATAAAATAAACTAGCCATCGCCTGACACCGGATTCTTTGTCAAGCTGGCTGGCAAGCAGGCTCTTAAAGATCTGCCGCATAACCAGATAAAAGATCGGTGTCGCGACAACCAACATCGAGATGGCATACTTAAGCGTATCCGGGCTAAACCGCGTCTGAAATTCCCTAAGCTGGTCAACCACGTATTTATTTATCACCTGAAAAATGACCATTCCGGTCCCAGTTGCCATAAAGACCAGAGCCACGAGCGACAACATATAATAGAACGCGAATTTTGCGTTATTTGTTTTTGAATTTTCCATAATAATCGAGATTCTTCTCCGCCATCCGCCAATCGGCGGAGACGGATCAGAATTACAAAATTCATTGATTTATAATTTTTTTTGCCAACCTTTTTTTGAGCACTAAAATCAGTTTATCTTGTTTTATAGTCTCCTGGGCCCCGGTCGTCATATCGCGCACAATAATCGTTCCGTCAAGAACCTCTTGCTGCCCGAGAATCAATGCCATCTTAATTTCCGCTCTATCCGCCAGCTTCAACTGGGTTTTAATGCTGTCTTTGCTGAACGCGGCGGCAGCGGCAATATTTGCTTTCCGTAATTCTTCAAAAATTTTAAAACCTCTTCGTCTGGCCAACTCTCCCAATTGAACTAAAAAGACTCGCGGATTAATAAGCGGATGGAATTTAATGGCCTGAAACTTCAATTGTGCGATTAACCTTTCCACGCCTATCCCGCCGCCTACGGCCGGAGTATCCTTACCACCCAAAAATTTTATCAGATAGTCGTAGCGTCCGCCCCCCCCCAAAGCGCCTTGCCGCGCCTGTTCGCCATCGGGCCAAAACTCAAAGACAGTCTTTGTATAATAGTCTAATCCCCGCACCAAAGATTGATTCAAAATGTAGGGAATTTCCAACTCGTCCAAAAATTCCAACACGCTTTTAAAATGAGTGTGGCATTCTTCACAAAGGTGATCGATCATTTGTGGAACACCGGCCATTAATTGAATGCAGTGTTCGTCCTTGCAATCTAACAATCTTAAAGGATTTTGCCTGAATCGCCTTCGGCAATCTGCGCAGAGACGATCAGCTCTATTTTTGTAATACCCAAGTAGCAATTTTCGATAGTGCGGCTGACACTCCGAACATCCGATGGAATTAATATGAAGATTAATCGCTTTCAATCCCAACTCCCGAAAAACGACAAAAAACAACTGGATAACCTCAGCATCATTAGCCACCGCTTTGCTGCCGATAACCTCAAGATTAACCTGGTGAAACTGCCGATAGCGGCCAGTTTGCGGATTTTCATAACGGAAAAGAGGCCCCCAGCTATAAAGCTTAACCGGATGAACCAAGGCGGATAACCCATCCTCCAAATAGGCGCGAATAACGCCCGGCGTGAATTCCGGCCGCAACGCCAAAGAATCTCCGCCCTTACTTTTAAAAAGGTACATTTGTTTTTCCACAATGTCGGTGGTCTCGCCGGTGGCACGAACATAAAGATCGGCATCTTCAATAACGGGGGTATCAATCCGTCCAAACCCATAGAAAAGAAAAACCTCTTTTATGGTTTTATAAATTTTCTCCCAGTAAATTTGTTCGTCAGGCAAAATATCGTAAGTTCCTCTTGGGGCTTGAAAAGTTTTTTGATTTTTAGGTTTTGCCGGCTGAGACATTATAATATAATGCGAAAAGCGCAAAAGATTTATACGAAAAATGCGAACTTTTCACGCCACTCGCATACCAACAAGTTTATTCGCATAATTCGCATATCAGTTCGCCGCGCCCTTCCGAAGTCTTGGCGTAGAAGGGCATATTTCGCATTGTGTCCTTTTAATAGTTTGGCGCCGCAAAAACAGTCAACCTGTCCGGCGGCCATGCCCTGACCCAAGCTCGCCCAATAATAAAATCTTTGCCAACGGGACCCCACCGCCTGGAGTCGGAAGAAGCATCGCGATTATCTCCCAAGACAAAATATTCGGTGTTTTTTAAGGTCATCTTGAGATCGCCAATGGTCTTTTGTCCGACCGCCAAATAATTTTCTTCCAAGGCCAGACCACTCGGATGCTGTTGATTATAAATGATAATTCCTCCACCCGCAATCTCCACCGTCTCGCCAGGCAAGCCAATAATTCTTTTGATGTAATATTGCGACGGACCCAAAGGATATCGAAAAACTATCACGTCTCCTCTTTTTGGAGCTTCAAAACGATAGCTGATTTCATTAATGATCAGGTAATGTCCATCGTCAAAACCTGGCTCCATTGAAGCGCCCTTGACGAAAAAAGGCTGAACAACAAAATACCGTATTGGCACCACTATTAATACGGAAACTAAAACAATTTTGATTGTTTCCCAAAGAAAAAGAAAAAAACCGCGCATTATTTCCTCCTTGTAAATTCTTTATCCCGTATCTTTCTCAGCTTGAACCATCATTTGCTGAAGTCAAAAGGCGAAGCCGCCTTACGGCTCTATCCGCGAAATTCAACAACCTCAAGATAGAAAAGGTACGGGATTTATCAATTTCATTCTATAGTATTTGCCCATTTTTGCAAGACGCGATATCATTAGTTCGTAAACCCGAAATCAGAAATTCGAAATAAATTATAAATTAAATATTCAAAACGGGGTTTGGGCATTATGATTTTGGGTATTTGATATTGTTTCGGATTTCTGATTTCGTGCTTCGGATTTCTATGAAGATAGTTGTCGGTCTCGGTAATCCGGGAAAAATATTTGAGAAAAACCGACACAATGTCGGATTTTTAACCGTTGATTATATTCAAAAAAACGCGGGTGATTTTACCAAGTGGCAATTGAAGAAAAAATTAAAGTCGGAAATCGCCGAAAGCAAAGAATTAGACGTCATCCTTGCCAAACCCCAGACGTTTATGAATAACTCTGGCGAAGCGATAAGAAATTTAATTTCAAGTTTCAAGTTTCAAGTTTCAAGTTTATATGTTATTCACGACGATTTCGACCTGCCGCTCGGCACCTTTAAATTCGAATTCAGCCGCGGCTCAGCCGGCCACAAGGGAGTACAATCAATTATCGACATCCTCGGCACGAAAGATTTTTGGAGATTGAGAATCGGCATCAGACCCCCCTATGTCATTCCCGCGCAAGCGGGAATCCAGAACAGTACAAGCCCCGACGAACATCCGAACCAGAACAAATCCCGACCGCCGATCAAAGCGGAAGATTTCGTCTTAAAAAATTTCGGAAAAGAAGAAAGAAAAATCATCGAAGAATTAACCCCGGGAGCAATTAAAGAATTGTTGGGCTAAAAATTTTCTTTCTAAAAAAATGCGCCTCGCTATCCTATCTGCGAGCTTCAGGGGCAAATCCCGAAAAATCGGGCAACCCCCGATCTTACGGGGTACTAACCAAGAAATAGGAGGGTTGTTCTTAAGTTTTCGCCACTCACAGATAGGATACCAAGGCGAATCTTTGTGATTTTTCGTTATTATATGCTATATTCTAATTTTTGTCAATGACAACTTCTTCGTCAGAGCTAAAATATTACAACGCCTTCAATCTTTTCCCGGAGATCGGAGCCGTAAGATTTAAAAAACTTCTGGCTTATTTTGATTCTTTAGAAAATGCCTGGCAGGCAAGCGAAAGTGATTTCCGGAACGCCGGGCTTGACGAAAAAATAGCGCAAAAAATTTGCGCCGGACGAAAGAATATCGACCCCGGCAAAGAATTCGAAAAATTAGAAAAGGAAAAAATAGCGCTGATAACCGCCGAAGACGAAACCTACCCCAAGCTCCTCAAAGAGATTTATGACCCGCCGGCTGTTTTGTATATCAAAGGCACATTCAAACCACCGGACGATTTTAGTTTAGCGGTTATCGGTACCAGAAAACCGACCCCCTACGGCACCCAAGCCGCCAGCAACCTCACTCGTGATTTGTCATCCACCGGCCTGACGATTGTCAGCGGCCTAGCATTAGGTATCGACACCTTGGCTCACAAGGCTTGTCTGGAAGCACGCGGCCGGACAATCGCGGTTATCGGCTCGGGATTAGACAGAAACAGCATCTATCCGTCGAGTAACCGCAGACTTTTCGACATGATTGCCGAAAATGGGGCGGTCATTTCCGAATATCCAATCGGGACCGCGGCAATGCCCTATCATTTCCCCGCCCGCAACCGCATTATTTCCGGCTTGTCTTTGGGGGTATTGGTCATCGAGGCCACCGAAAAAAGCGGGACATCTCTGACTGCCAACCACGCCCTCAGTCAAAACCGCCAAGTTTTTGCCATTCCCGGACCAATTTATTCTCCAAGCTCCGTTGGTCCGAATAATTTGATAAAAATTGGGGCAAAATTAGTCTGTAATATTCAGGACGTCCTTGAAGAATTAAACCTTGTTTCTCTCACCGAACAAATCGAAGCCAAAGAGATAATTCCCGACACCGAAGAAGAAGCGCTAATTTTAAAACTCCTCTCCCACGAACCGCTCCATATTGACAAAATCGTGATAGAAACTAAACTTGACACAGCAACGGTCAGCTCGACTCTGACTTTAATGGAAATGAAAGGAAAAGCGAAAAATCTTGGCGGGATGCAGTATGTGATAGTAAGATAAACTAAATCAATTATTCTAATTAACCTAATTATTTTAAAGAAATCCCAAGTCCCAATTCCGAATCCGGAAAAAATCACTAAATCGCAGTAACCAAAAACTATTGGTTATCGGGCATTTTCCAGCATTCTGGTTTGGCGATTGGTTATTCCTTAGATTAATTAGAGCAATTATAATAATTAGAAATTCATTGAAGCTCGTCATCGTTGAATCACCAACCAAAGCTAAAACCATCCAGCGCTTTCTGGGCGATGATTTTTTGGTTAAATCAAGCTACGGACATGTCCGCGATCTGCCAAAAAAAGAAATGGGGATTGATATTGAGCATAATTTCAAACCCCGATACATTATTCCCACCAAGGCGAAAACTAAAGTTTCCGAACTTAAAAAATTATCCGCTAAATCTGAAGAGGTCATTCTGGCAACTGACGAAGATCGCGAAGGCGAAGCTATTTCTTGGCATTTGGCCGCAGCGCTGAAATTAGACGAGAAAAACGCCAAACGCATAGTCTTCCACGAAATTACCAAATCAGCCATTGAAAAAGCCTTGGAAACCCCGAGAAAAATAGATATTGACCTCGTCGACGCCCAGCAAGCGCGAAGAATCTTAGACCGCCTGGTCGGCTACGAACTTTCGCCGTTTCTCTGGAAAAAAATAAGGCGCGGCCTTTCGGCCGGACGTGTGCAATCTGTTGCTCTGCGCTTCATTGTCGAACGCGAACGTGAAATCGAGAAATTCCACGAAGAAGAATTTTGGAATATCAAAGCCCGGCTCAAAAAAGAAGATACGACCGAAGAATTTGAAGCGAGCCTCACGGAAAAAAATGGAGAAAAAATCGAAAAAATCACCGAGACAAAAGTTTTCGCTGGAATATACCGAAATAAAAAAACATCCGTCGCGTCCGTGAAAGAATCGGAAAGCATAAAAGCTGATTTAGAAAAGTCTTCGTATTCGGTCAAATCCGTTGAACGCAAAGAAGCCCAGGGATTCCCCTCACCGCCATTTACCACCTCCACACTACAACAAGCCGCTATCGGACGGCTGGGATTTTCCGCCAAGCAAACCATGGCCACGGCTCAAAAACTCTACGAAGAGGGTCATATCACCTACATGCGAACTGATTCGTTTAATCTTTCGCAAGAATCGCTTGTCTCCGCGCAAAAAACAATTCAAAAAGAATTTGGAATGGAATATGCCCTACCCTCTCCCCGTTTCTTCAAAAACAAATCAAAGAGCGCTCAAGAGGCGCATGAAGCCATCCGCCCGACCCATCCGGAAAAACTTCCCGAAATGTTCAAAGAGACACTCGATCCCAACCAATATAAACTATACAAACTCATCTGGGGCCGTATGGTCGCTTCACAAATGGCGCCGGCTATTTTTGATTCCCGACAAATAGAAATTGAGGCAAAAAACGAGGAGACAAAAAATTCTTATCTTCTTAGAACCGGTGGGTCGGTTGTAAAATTTGATGGCTACCTAAAGGCCTACGAAAAAAGAAACCAAGGAGAAGCGGAGTTAATTCCAGAGATGAAAGAAAAAGAACCCTTAACGCTTTCCCGCGTCGAGGCAGAGCAGAAATTCACCGCCGCCCCGCCGCGTTACAACGAAGCATCGCTGGTAAAAACGCTCGAAGAAAACGGCATTGGCCGGCCATCGACCTACGCGCCGATAATTTCAACTATTATTGAAAGACAATATATCGACAAAGATGAAAATCGCCGGCTTTTCCCCTTGGAAATTGGAATGCTCGTCAATGACCTTTTGGTAGAGCATTTTCCGAAAGTCGTGGATGTCGAGTTTACTGCGACCATTGAAGAAGACTTTGACGAAATAGCGGACGGAAAACGAGAATGGGTGCCAGTAATACGTGAATTCTACGAACCATTCCACAAAAACCTTTCGGAGAAAATGAAAACGGTTAAGAAAGAAGACATTTTGGAAAAGCTGGATCGCCAATGTCCGGAATGCGGAGGCGACCTTATCATGAAATTTGGACGATACGGAAAATTCATCGCTTGCGCCAATTTTCCCAAATGCAAATATACTGAAAAAACCGAGGAGGAAAAAAAGATGGATGAGGCGCATTCTGGTATTGTCTGCGAAAAGTGCGGATCGCCGATGGTGGTAAAACGCGGACGTTTCGGCACCTTCTTGGGGTGCTCCAATTATCCAAATTGCAAAAACATCAAAAAAATCGAGAAAAAATTGGGAATAGCCTGCCCGAAGTGCGTTGAGGGAGACATTATCGAACTCCGCTCAAAGAAAAAAAGGCTCTTTTACGGCTGCTCTCGCTATCCGAATTGCGACTTCGCGCTTTGGAATAAGCCAACTGGCCAAAAATGCCCAAAGTGCAATTCACTCTTGGTCGAGCTGCCAAAAGGAAAAACCAAATGTTCGAATAAGGAATGCAAATAAAGATAAATTACAATTAAGCGAAGCTTGCGTGAGCGTTCCGCTCACAATATCAAAATCACAAATTTCAAATAAATCATAATGGCCGAAACACAAAATTCAAAACCGTTTTGAAAATTTGGATTTTGGATTTTGAATTTATTTAGAATTTGTAATTTAAGATTTGGCGCTTTGCGATAATTCCTTTTGATTTTCCCTTAATGCCCCCCCACGCCCCCAACATTGAAGACCTCATCAAGGAGGTTCAATCATACAACCCTCAAGCAAACTTTGATTTAATTCAAAAGGCTTTTGAATTCGCCAAAAAAGCTCACGGCAACCAGCTTCGGGAATCAGGCGAGCCATATATCATCCATCCGCTGGCCACCGCCAGAACTTTAGCCCAGCTAAGATTAAATTCAAAAACTATCGCCGCCGGACTTCTCCACGACGTCGCCGACGATACACCGGTTACGATAGAAGACATTGAAAAGGAATTCGGGCCGGAGATCGCTTTTATGGTCAGCGGCGTCAGCAAACTGGGAAAAATCAAATATCGCGGCATCGAAGAGCAGGCGGAAAAATTGAGAAGAGTGTTTTTGGCAATGGCCCAAGATATTCGAGTGGTTCTGATCAAGCTGGCTGATCGCCTGCACAACTTGAAAACCTTAAAATATGTGCCAGAGGAAAAGCAAAAAAGGATCGCGATGGAGGCGCTGGAAATCTACGCGCCTTTAGCCTATCGCCTAGGAATGGGTGAAATGAAAGGACAAATCGAAGACGCGGCTTTCCCCTATTATTATCCCAACGAATACAAATGGCTGATGCAAAACGTGAGAGATAAATACCAGGAGCGGGAAAATTATATTCAAAAAATCCAAAAAATGGTTAGGGGAGAATTAGAAAAAGCCAAAGTTCAAGTTGCCGATATTCACTCCCGCGCTAAACACTATTATAGCTTATACAAAAAACTCCAGCGGCACGAGATGGATTTAAATAAAATATATGACCTGGTTGCGCTAAGAATTATCGTTCCAACAATTGAAGACTGTTACACTACCCTAGGCGTTGTTCACAAAATGTGGCGTCCGCTGCCAGGGCGCATTAAAGATTATATCGCCATCCCGAAGACTAACGGCTACCAATCAATTCACACAACGGTTTTCTGCGTAGACGGCAAAATTGTCGAGATACAAATCCGAACCGAGAAAATGCACAAAGAAGCGGAATATGGTATTGCCGCTCACTGGCACTATTCAGAAAAAGGAGGGTTCAAAGATTATCTTAAAAAAACTTTTCGCTTTCGCGTCCAACCGGCACTCACGCTTCAGCCGCCAAAAAAAGAATTGCTCTGGATCCAACAACTCCAAGACTGGCAGAAAGAAACCAAGGACCCCGAAGAATTTCTTGAAGGACTAAAAATAGATTTTTTCAACAATAGAATTTTCGTCTTCACGCCCATGGGTCTCGTCATTGACCTGCCAGAAAACGCGACGGCCGTAGATTTTGCCTACGCCATTCACACAGACATCGGCCATCGTTGCGTCGGCGCTAAGGTGGGCGGAAAAATCATCGCTTTAAGCCAGCCACTTTCAAACGGGCAAATCGTAGAAATTCTGACCCAAAAAGAAACCCGACCCAAAAGGGATTGGCTCGAATTCGTCAAAACCTCCGACGCCCGCTCAAAAATTAAAAAATGGTTGAGAGAAAAAGAGGGAATAATATTAGAGAAAGAGGTCGCCGAGGCGCCAAAGGAAAAACAGATTCCGTCGCTCAAGAAAGCTAAAGAAAAAGAGGCGTCACCCGCTCAGGTAGAAGTCGACGGGCAAACGCAAATCTTAACTCACATAGCTAAATGCTGCCAACCCCAACCGCCCGATTCTATTAGGGGCTATATTACCGTCTCCCGCGGTGTTTCAGTCCACAAAGCATCCTGTCATAGTTTGGCAAAAATAAAAAACCCCGAAAAATTAGTCGAAGCAAAATGGAAAAAGTAAAAGTTTGGCAAAAAATGCTTCTTTTCTGTCATTCCCGCGCCACACCTACGGGTGGTCACCCGAAGGGCGAAAAGCGGGAATCCAGCGTGGGATAAACTCCAGAGGAAATCAAGCCTGATATTTTTGGCTTATTGACTAGATTACCAGTCGGGACCAAAATGACAATTCGAAAGAAGCTTAATATGAATTCAAGAAAAATATGAAGAATCCATACGAAACGCCAACTGAAGAAAAAATTAACAGAACGCAAAAAATCCCCCTCGAAAAAT
>Ga0100398_1005306_pt1 | contig 10361 bp, 5 predicted proteins | sample CryGeymeta201522_FD_81568 | JGI IMG/M metagenome (GOLD analysis project Ga0100398, IMG submission 81568) | Groundwater microbial communities from Crystal Geyser aquifers in Utah, USA - Crystal Geyser metaG 2015-22 | ecosystem: Environmental > Aquatic > Deep subsurface > Groundwater | place: USA... | reverse complement strand
GTTATACCTTTTTAGCTTGAGAAGTTACGTTTTGTGTTCCCGCGGAGGCGCTGAGAGCGCGGAGAAGAGCCCTGAAATCAACCTCCGCGTCTCCTCGTGGAAATGAAACTTTTAAGCCTTCACAAGTATATAAGGAGGAAAATTTACCCGCTCCCGGATGTCTTTCCAGGTGGCATCGGGAGGCAACCGCTGATCACTTCCGGGCATCGGCCGAAAAGCACCGAGGGCTAGGCACCAGCAGTTGACCTCTCCCCCGCGAGGGGGGAGAGGAAGCTCCGTTCTCCCAAAAACTCCTATAACTTTTCCGGCGCCAACCCAAGTTTGCCGATTTCCTCGCGCACCGTTTCCAGTCCGCGCGGGAAGGGTAGACCTTGAGCGGCCAGGATCTGACCGAGGATTTCCCAGTCGGCCAGACTCGATTGTTCCGGCGGCATGGCTTGAGCGAGTTGCAGCCACCGTCCTTCCTGATTGATCACGGTCCCGCTCTGTTCCCCGAACGCCGCCAGCGGCAGCACCACCTGAGCGGTTTCGAGTGCCGGACTCTCAACGCAGTCCATGACCGTCAGGAACGGCACCTGTTGCAGCCGGTTCTGCCAGGAGATCAGTCCCTGTTCCCAGATTCGGGAGGGTTCCTGCGCCAGGACCGCCTTTACCCGCCCGGCTTCGAGCGCCGCCGCGGGTTCGCCGGCAAACGGAGCGGGCGGTTCCAGACCATCGTTCAAGGTCATGAAAGCCTGGCGTGCCGCGGCATCGGCCAGCGGGAGAAAACCGGGCAGACGGGTCGGGGAAACGCCCATCAGCAGAGCACCGACGCTGTTGCCGTCGGCGAAGCAGGGGTGCAGCAGGGGCAGAGCGCCGCCGGTCGGATCGCACTTGAGCAAGGCGAGCTTGACCAGGGCCCGCCAGAAGCCGCGGCGTTCATCCGGATCGAGCCCGGCGACGGCGTTGGCCGGAACGGTGAAGGCCATGGCCGGGGCTTCCACCACCGCCTGGAGCAACCGCTTGAAGGCCTCCATGGTGAAGCCGTGTTCGCCGACGTTGAAAGTCACCAGGCCCTGCGACGGTTCGGTGAGTTCGGTGATCCGATCGAGCACCGCGGGGGCGACGGCGCCGCTATCCACCAGGGCATCGCCGAGGGCGCCGGCGATCCGACCCCAGACCCCGGGACCGGCGGTGAGCGCGGTCGCGGTAAAGGGGCTCAGTTCGGTAGCCGCGCCACTCACCTGAACCAGCTTCAGCCGCCCGCCGCGGACCGCACGGCGCAATTGGGTGCCAACCACCGGCACCACTCCACTCACATCGCCCCAGGCGAATACCGCCGGCGCCTCCACCAGGCGGGAGAGGGGAGCGTCCAGCCGGACCTGGCCGGTTGCCGCGGCCAGGGCGGCCAGGCATTCTTCAGCACTGTCCCGCCCCGGAAAGTCCAGACCGTTGGATTTCCAGCCCAGTCGCAGCCATTTCTGCAGCAGGTACAGGCCCTCATTGGAAGCCTCGGGCGAAGCCAGGGCCGCCACCGCGTCGGCCCCGCCGAGTTCGGCGGCCGCCCGGAATTCCTGAATGAGCACTTCGATGGCCTTGCCCCAGGAAGCTTCCTGCAAACTGCCGCCCTGGCGAATCATCGGTTTGGTGATGCGCGCGCCGTACCAATGCAGATCGTAGGCGTGAAAGCGCCCGCGACTACAGGTGGAGGCATTGCCGGGGGGTTCGGCCCGACCGTCGGCGATCCACACCAGACGTTCGCCTTTCAGCTTGAGATCGAGGCGGCAGCCGAGGCCGCAATGCCGGCAGTGGGTGGCGACCGTGTTCCAATCCAGGCGATCGACCGGGCGGCCCTGGCGTTTTTCCATCAGCGCCCCGGTCGGGCACAGATCCACGCACAGGCCGCAGGACACGCAGCGTTCGTTGAACTTCGGCCAATCCTTGAAATCGATGGCGTCCGAGCACTGAAACAGGCGGCAGGCGGTGACACAGCGTTCGCAGCGCACGCACTTGTTCGGATCCAGGGCGATGTTGGGATGGGTGTCCATGACCGCCACCCGCTGGAAGTGGATCTTCTTGCTCGGTTGCACGCGCCAGTCCACCTGGAATTCATTCATATATTCTCGGAGCTTGCATTCGAACGCCGCGGCGCAACCGCATACCAGGCAGCGTTCCGCTTCCCGTTTGGCCTGAGCCTCGCTCAAACCCAGTTCTACTTCGGTGAAATCCCGCACCCGCTGGGCCGTATCGAGTTCCGGCATGCGTTCCCGGGTGGAGGTCTTCATCGCCTCGAAGGCTTCCCGATCGATGGCGTCCAAGGTGCCCTTGCTGATGTTGAAGTGAAGCGGTTCCGGCTGCACCGTCCCGACCGCGAAAGAGCGATCCAGGGAATAGGCGGCCTTGCGCCCGTCGGCCAGAGCGGCGACCACGGTCATCGGCCCCTGGAACAGATCGCCGCCCACGAACACCCTTTCGTGGCCGGTGTACATGCTCCTGGGATCGCCGCCGATGGTGTTCCAACGGGTGCTCGGGATATTCCGCATGGCGCCATCCCGCGCCGGCGGAATGATTTCCGGAAACTGGCCGATGGCACTGATCAGCTGGTCCGTTTCGATGATGGTTTCCGAACCTTCCACCGGCACCGGCCGACGCCGACCGCCGGCGTCCGGTTCCCCCAGTTCCATCCGGATCAGTTCCAGTTGGCGAATGGCGCCGTTATCACCGAGCGCCCGGATCGGCGCGGCCAGCAGTTGGATATCCACCCCTTCGGCCTCGGCCGCTTCGATTTCTTCCGGGCTGGCCGGCATTTCCTTCCGCGAGCGCCGATAGAGCACGGTGACCCGGTCCGCGCCCAGGCGCAGGGTGGTTCGAGCCGCATCGATGGCGACATTGCCGCCACCGATGATGACCACTTTTCTGCCGACCGCAACCGGCTGACCGGAACCGACTCGCTCCAGAAAAGCCACGCCGCTCACCACTCCATCCAGATCTTCCCCGACGATCCCCAGGTTACGGCTCTGCCAGGCGCCAATGGCCAGAAAGATCGCGTCGAAGTTGTCTTTTTTCAGGTCATCCAGGGTGAAGTCCTGGCCCCAGCGGACCCCGGTTTTCACGCTTACGCCGAGGCTCAGAATCCCTTCGATTTCCCAGTCGAGGATGGTTTTCGGCAGCCGGTATTCGGGAATCCCGTAACGGAGCATGCCGCCCAGTTTGCTCCGGGATTCAAAGATGGTGGCACCATGTCCGAACGACCGTAGATAGTAGGCAGCGCTCAAACCGGCCGGACCGCCGCCGATGATCGCCACCTTGCGCCCGGTTTCCGCCGGCACCCGCGGCAGGATGCGGCGGCCGCTGCGCATTTCGTAATCGGCCACGAACCGCTTGCAGTGGTTGATATTGACCGGCTCATCGACTAGATGTCGGCGGCAGGCCCCTTCGCAGGGATGCGGACAGACCCGGCCGATGCTCGCCGGCATCGGGATTTTCTGCTTGATCAACTGGACCGCTTCCAGATAATCGCCGCTTCTGATCAGCGCCAGATAGCCCTGAATATCGACATTGGCCGGACAGGTGACGGTGCAAGGCGCCACGCAATCGCCGTAATGGGTATCGAGCAGCAGTTCCAGCAGGAATTTCCGGGTCTGCTGCAATTCCGGGCTGTGCGTGGTGATTTCCATGCCATCGCGGACCAGGGTGCTGCACGCTGATTTGTACTGGCGTTCGCCGGTGACCGCCACCACGCACAGCCGGCAGTTTTCCAGCGGCGGCAGCAGCGGGCTGTAACACAGGGTGGGGATGTAGACCCCTTCCCGTCTGGCCACCTCGAGGATGGTGCTGCCCGCGGGCGCATCGATGGGGTTCCCGTCCAAACGAACCTTTACCAGGGTATTCATGCATTTCCTCCAAATATCGTGTTAGCTTAGGTGGTCGGTTCACCCGACTGCCAAGACGGTACAGTCTGCTGATGTGCAACTTGGAGGTTCCACAAAGCATGGGTGCCGGCGCTGGAGAAGTGCGGTGCCACTAACAAGCCGCCCGATCTCGTAGGGGAAGTGTCGTGGCGGCATGCTTCGGAGCAGCGGAGAACTGGGGCGCGAGCGTGAGCGTGAGCATGCAGATTGCAAAAGTGGCCTACGCCTCTAGGCGCAAGCGTTCTTTTTCAACAGCAACTGAATGTTGTGGTGAAGAGCTTGAGGATCCACCGGCTTTTCCATGAAGATATCCGCCGCGATCCAATCGAGGTCCTGGTCGATCGAGCGGGTGTAACCCTTTTCGGTGCCCGGCTGGGCCGATACGATGATGATCGGCAACCGCCTGAGCGCCTCGTTCTGGCGTAGTTTCACGGCGAAATTGAGGCCTTCGTCGACGCTCGCCATCATGATGTCCAGAATAAGCAAGTCCGGCTGCTCCGTTTCAATCAGGTCGAGGCCGGTTTCGGTGTTGGCCGCGGTCAGCACCAGGTAACCAAACCGTTTCAGAATCGCCCCGGTGATCTCCAAGAAACTGGGATCGTCGTCAATGATCACAATCTTCGGTTCACTCATGCACCATCCCTCCCCTGATCCGCGCTTGTGGCTCCAGTGCCTGCATCCTTGGGCAATTCCATGAGGAAATTCACCCAAGCGCCCTCTTCGCTTTCCACCCAAATACGCCCTCCATGACGTTCCACCACCGTCTTGGTGATGAACAAACCCAGCCCCGTGCCCCGCATGGTGGATTTGCGCGATGAGGGCAGGCGCTGGAATTTCTTAAACAACTGGCCCAGGTCGGCAGCCGCCAGACCGGCGCCGCTGTTCCAGACCTCAAGCCGGCAGGATTCCCCCAACGAACGCGCCGAAATTCGAATGATCCCGTTGCGCTCGCCGTATTTCACCGCGTTGCTCACCAGATTGGTGATCACCCCGCGGAACAGTTCCGGGTCCAGCAACCACTCGAAATCGCTCGCCACCTCCACTTCGATCCGCGCGCCCCGATCGGCGATGGTTGAGGACAAAGCCGTCAGCACCGGTTCGATCACTTCCCCGAGGAGTCGGGTCGGCTGCGGCTTGACCAGAAATTCGTCCTTTTCGATCCTTGAGAGATCCAGATAGTGACGGATCATTTCCATGCTCTGGTCGAGGTTGCGGCAGGTCGCTTCCACCATCACCGCCTGTTCCGGGGCCAGAGTACCGAAAATCTCCTGGCGCAGCGCGTTGGCGCTCATATAGCCGTTGGCGATGGGGGACTTCAGTTCGTGGGTCACGAAGCTCAACATATCCAGATAATAGCGGTTCAGCCGCCCCAGTTCCCGATTGGCCGCATTGAGCCGAGCGTTGGCCTGAGAGAGAGCGCTCATGTGCTCCTCGAGTTCGGTGAGATCATGGAAATAGCCGGCGATGGCGAATTCGTCGCCCTGATCGTAGAGGATGGTGGCGGACAGCCGGATCGGTATGACCTTGCCCTCCCTGGCCATGGCGCGGGTGTTGTAGTCCACCAGAATACCGCGCCCGCCATAGTCTTCGCTCAGCAATGCCCGCTTGATTTCCCTGGCCTCATCTCCGGGATAGAGTCGCTGCACCGGGAGCCCAGTCAACGCTTCGGCGCGAGAATAGCCGAGCAATTGCTCGGCTCCGCTGTTGTAGAGGATGATGCAACCCTTGCGGTTGTTGGCGATGATCCCGTCCGGACAGGCTTCCAGCAGTCGTTCCTCAAACTGGTAACGCTGGTGCAACTGCTCCCGATAGCAGCGGATTTTCACCGCCATGAAGCGAAAAGCCAGCAACAGCCGCATCAATTCGTCTTTACCCGTGCATTGGCGGATATTGCAGGTGCGGCATTCCAGGTAGGGGAAAAATTCCTCGGTACCGCGGGCCTCTGCGGGGTCGCCACTAAGCAACGGACAATTACAGTCGCCGGTTCGGGCACCGGAAAAAAAAGAGTCCAGTTTGTGCGATTGAAATGCCGGGAACTGATCGCATTCTTTCAGACTCTCTTCCAATTTCCCTTCCGCCAGTAGTTGGGTCAGGTGCAGCAATTGATCGACCGGGCGGGTGATCAGGACCGAAAACCAGCGGGTGCAAACAAACCCCGACACCAGCACAAAGAGAGTCACCACGCTCAAGACATAGAACAGTTGCCAGCGCAGATGGGTAATATAGTCGGTGGTCAGGCCCACGCGGAGCAGTTGGTCGGGACCGCCGGCACGGCCGGCCAGCGGCACGCTCACCTCATAGACCGTGCCGCCTTCGACCCGGTTCAGCGCCAGCATCCCGTCCTGCTGATCCGCCAAGACCCGGAGTTGGCGGCGTGTTTGAAAACGCTGGTCGCCGAACCAGTGGACCTGAGTCCCGCCGGAATCAGCGATTTCCACATAGGCCAGGTTCGGCATCAGCCGTTGGATGAGTTCCAGCGTCGGCACCGACGGCCGCCGCGGATCTGCAACACCGGAGGAATTCAAGGTGGTGGCGAGACTGCCGGCGAGGTGCCGGGCATCGTCCTGGATCTTCTGTTCCATGGCGGGTAGGATCGAAAAATGGATCCCACCCCAGGCGACCACCACCACCAGCAAGATCATGACCAGGGTGATGAAGGTGATTTTCGTCTGGAAGCTCAGTCGCTCCAACCAAGGCATGGCATGATTCCCGAAAATTGAAGCACGGTCATGAGGCTGAAGATTGCACACCCGAGCATTGGCCGAGTCGATCGGACGCTTCCACACCCTCCAGGAAACGGTCGGCGAAACACCGCGACCGTTGCGGGACAACCGGTTGCGCCCTTACGCCGGGCCGTCCGCCTGATCCATTACCGCGCCCGGCGCCAATCCAGAAGAAACACTCGCCGCAACAACCAGACCGTCATTCCCACCTGCTTTTATCGGGAATCCAGCCTGGCGCCACGCTCCTTGGGTTCAGCGCTTCGCGGGAATGGCGATCATGGTGCGGCCCTCGACGGCGATTAACGCTCAAGCCCGGATGGTTGCCTGTTGCCTGCCGCCCAAAGTCGGAGGCGTGAATCAAACTGCCTCCCTTGGGGTTTATCCTTAGCACACCCGCAAGGGTGGTGTCACTTGGCTTTTTGGGGCCTCGACGCAAGAAGGCCGGACCTGGGGAGAGCATTTTCATGGGACTCAAAAACCGGGGAATGAATCTGGGCGATCTAGGCACTTCTTGGACGCCCTAGGCTTGAGTCGCACCGGCAGCCGGTTGATCGCAGCCAGCGCGGTTGCGGCCTAAATGCGCCCGGAGTTCGATGGCCGGTCGGGCAGTCCGGCCGTGCCGGGTCTGGGCATGAGGACCCCGGGGGCGGTGTTGGGCATCAGGATGCCGAGGCAGAAGCTCAGGGCGGAAGCGAGCAGCGCGATCCAGAACACGGCTTGAAGACCGTTGGTCACCGCTTGTGTAAGCAGTTCCCTGGCCGGTTCGGTAAGGTTGCCCTGGACCCGCGGGCTAAACAGCGAAGGCAGGTTGTTCAGCAGTTGCGATGGCTCCAGTTGACCCAATCGGGTGCTCTCTCCAGGTCCCGCCCCGGCGCCCAGGGTCGACTTGATGAAAAAACTCACCAACCCGCCGGCTATACCGATCCCGATGGTGCCCCCCAGGGTGCGAGCAAACTGGTGCGAGGCGGTAGCGACGCCCAGGCCCTGAGCGCTGATGCTGTCTTGGACCATGAGCAGGGTGCCGATGGAAACAAAACCCATGCCCAGGCCGCACAGGGCCAGGACCAGGGAGCAGAGCACAATCGACGTGGTGCTGCCGAGCAGCAGGCTGGAGGCGCACCCCGCCATCAGCATGAACGACCCGATCAGGCTTGCCGGCTTGTGCGCCAACCGTTGGGACAACTGGCCGTAGACCCAGGCGCCCACCGACCAGCCGAGGCTCAAGGGGATCATGGACAGACCCAACTGAGCCGGGGATTTGCCCATAACGCCCTGGATGAACAGGGGATAAAAGGCGGACAGGGAAAAGATGGCGAAGCTGCAAAGGAAGGCCGAACCGTTGCCGAGGCTGAAGCCGGGAATCCGAAAAAAAGCCAGTGGCAGGATCGGTTCCGCGGACCGCGTTTCAGCGTAGCCGAAGGCGATGGCTGAAAATACCGCTCCCGCTAACAACCCGAGCACTTGCAGGGAAGCCCAGCCGCGGCCGGCGCCGGCCAGCAGACAAGCGCCGAGCAGACAGACGACCGCGCTGGAAAGGGTGAGCGCCCCGATGTAATCGATCACCGGTCGGCCCGGCCGCTCCCGCGTCTCGCCCAGATAAAACCAGATGGCGGCCAGCGCCAGGGCCCCGATCGGCAGGTTCAGAAAGAAGATCCAGCGCCAGTCGGCATAACTCACGATGAAGCCGCCGAGTGGTGGACCCAGCAGGCTGGACACCCCCCAAACGAAGCTGATCAGCCCCATCATTTTGCCCCGCCGACCGGGTTCGGATAGTTCCGAGACCACGTAATAGGTGAGAGCGAAGTTGCCGCCCGCACCGATGCCCTGGAGCGCTCGAAACACGATCAGTTGCCCCATGCTTCGGGCCATGCCGGCCAGGGCCGAGCTGATCAGGAAGATGCCGATGGCCAGCAGAAACAGTTTGCGGCTGCTGTAGAGATCGCAGAGCTTGCCGAAAATCGGCAGGGCCACCGCTCGGGTCAGGAGATAAACGGAAAAGACCCAGCTGTAAAGATCCAGTCCTCCCAGATCGGAGACGATGGTGGGCATGGCGGCGCCCACCACCAGGGCGTCGAGGGCGCCCAGAAAGAGCGCCGCCAGGGCGGCCGCGACGATCAGGATGCGGGCGCGGCCGGCGGCGGCCTGGGCGTCCGCCGGGCCGTTTCGGTCAGCGTTGGTCATTACCGGTCCCGGTCTGGTGGGATTCAGGCGTGGCGGGCCTCAAGACCGACGCCGAGCGCTCGAACGCGGTCGCTTCGCCTGGACTGAACGGCCGATAAGGTTCCATGCGGTGGCTCCCAAACGGGTCTAATCTGTTGTCACGGGCGGCATCTTAGCGCGATCCCCGGTTTCTCGCAATGCCGCCGTTCGGATCGATCGCAGCGCGGATCGCGGGGCAACGGCAGGCGCCTGCGGTGTCCCCGCCCTTACGGGCGCACTACGAACGCTCCGGTTGGTAGTGGCGCCGTGAGGCGTTTTGGGCGTCGGCAAGGGCTCAGAGCTGAGGGCTCAGAGCTGAGGGCTCAGAGCTGAGAGATCAGAGCTGAGAGATCAGAGCTGAGAGATCAGAGCTGAGGGCTCAGAGCTGAGGGCTCAGAGCTGAGGGCTCAGAGCTGAGGGCTCAGAGCTGAGAGATCAGGCGCCTGCGGTGTCCCCGCCCTTACGGGCGCACTACGAACGCTTCGCCCTTACCCGCCAAACGGGTTGCAATGCGCCGGTCGGGCGCGCATAATGCCAGCCAAGGTCCGTGCCGGTCAGGCTGAATTTGCCAGGAGGTTTCCATGCGGTTTAAGGCAGCGCTGTTTGATATGGATGGCACCTTGCTGGATACCCTGGCGGGCATCGCCGATTCCATGAACGCGATGCTGGCCGGTTCCGGCTATCCGCAGCATCCCCTTCAAGCCTACAAATATTTTGTCGGCAATGGCATGGAGATCCTGGTTGAACGAGCATTCCCCGCAGCCGCCCGTACCGAACAGCGGATTGCCCAGGGAGTCGCCGCCATGCGCGCCGATTACCGCACCCGTTGGCGGCGGACCACAACGGTCTACCAAGGGATCCCGGACTTGCTCACGGCCCTCGATCGGGCCGGTCTGAAACTCGCCGTGCTGTCTAATAAATCTGACGATTTCACCCGGGAAATGGCCCAGGAACTGCTCTCTGCCTGGCCGTTCGAGGTGGTTCTGGGGGCGCGTCCGGAGGTTCCCAAAAAACCCGATCCGAGCACCGCGATCGAGATCGCCGAGCGCATGCAGGTGGTCCCACGGGATTTCCTCTATTTGGGAGACACCGCGGTGGACATGACCACCGCGATCGGCGCCGGCATGCACCCGATCGGGGCCCTCTGGGGGTTTCGCGATGCGGCGGAACTCCTGGAAGCCGGCGCCCGCATGCTCGTTCCGCAGCCGACCGATCTGATCGCCTGGCTCCAGTGAAGCCCCATCATGAACGCCCCGACCGCTGACCCTGGAGCCCGGCTGGCTCGGGTCCTGGACCTTCTGCTCGAGCGCTACGGGACCGAGCCCTGGAACTTGCACACCCAGCAGAGCCCTTTCCAGGTCCTGATCGGCACCGTTTTGTCCCAGCGCACTAGGGACCAACAAACCGATCTGGCGGCCCGGGCCCTGTTTGCTCGCTATCCCGGGCCACGGGAACTGGCCGCGGCCGATCCCGCCGCGATCGAAAGTTGTATTCGTCCGGTCAATTATTACAAAACCAAGGCCGCGCGCGTGCAGGAAATCAGTCGAAT
>Ga0100398_1005291_pt1 | contig 10373 bp, 10 predicted proteins | sample CryGeymeta201522_FD_81568 | JGI IMG/M metagenome (GOLD analysis project Ga0100398, IMG submission 81568) | Groundwater microbial communities from Crystal Geyser aquifers in Utah, USA - Crystal Geyser metaG 2015-22 | ecosystem: Environmental > Aquatic > Deep subsurface > Groundwater | place: USA... | reverse complement strand
TCAGGGGGTCATTGGGCCAGATGCGGGAGTGGGGCCTGAGCAGGTTCGGCAGACGCTCTCCGCAGCCCCAGATCCGGCGGTAGGTGAGATGCTCTTCAATATCCCAATTATAGTCTTCCATCGCTTATGAAGAGAAGCGTGGCCTTCCCCTTTGAGATAATGTCCTCTCCGATACCGGGGAAAACAACGCGAAAGATACCGCTTTCCGGGTCTATTGCGCACTGGGAGGCCTGCGAATATATGCCTTCCTTTGATGCCCACCATCCCCATACCTCGTTTGGACTGTAATCCGCTTTCCTCATCCTGCCCGTAACGAGCAGTCCGTCAGGGGTCGGCTGCATAAGGGTAATCTTGTAAAATGCGGCGATTACATCCAAACCGATATCCCTGGAAACGATAAAGATGGCAACCCTCCAGCCAGGCTCACTTTCCGCTGCCAGGGCCATGTGCAATTCCGGAAAATCCGTCCTCGCAATTATCTCATAGACGTTTTTACCCTGCTGGGAGAGGACGACTTCGGGCCTTGTCCTTGCCATGAAGCTTCCAAGCTCTTTTGGGGTACTGAAAGGCAGTACCACGCCTTTATTTTCCGTTTCAAGGTGATTTATGAGGCGGCTTACAGATCGAGCTGCCATGAAGGATCCCGTTTCAAGCTCAAGTGTGCGAAAGGCGAATAAAACAGAATGGGGATCTATCTCCTTGAATTTCGATTTTTCCGCCTTTATTGCTTCATTGAGAAGATCTGCTCCTAAAGTGCCATACAAATCCCCAAATTCATCCGAGCGCAGAGGGTAGGTATTCCATGCCTCCGCAAACCCAAGCCCATCTCCGAGGAAAACGTCATCAGGCCCCATAAGTATTGGATCGTCATGAGTCTGCATCACTCGAAAATAGTTCTTATCAAGCTCGTAAAGGACAAGCACCGCTGGTGGATTGAAATACTTTAGCTCCCCTGCCTGCGCTGCACGCCCCGGCCCGGCAGGCAGGCGGCCCCATCCAGCCATCCGGCCTGCTACGCGCCTTATTTCTCCGGGTAAGACTTTTTCCACAGAGACAGGCGCAGGGGCTTTGAGGGCAGAGCCAATAATCTTCCATGCGGCCGCTTCTCCAGCCGACTCCATTCGTTCCAGGCACAGGGGGCAGGTGTTTATGTGCCTCTTGACTTTTGGCTCGGGATCAGGGTCAAAAATCATGGAGTCAGGCGGGCAGGTGCGCAGACAAATGGCTGATTGAAAGGCGATCTTTTTTTGAAGGATCTCTAGTTTATCTTCCATTCGAGTCCTCCGATAGAAACATCTCTTATCTCGTAGCCTCCAGGCGTAAAAAATGGCGACTGACTCAAAAGCTCAGCGGCCCGGCGGACGCTTTTCCCGCCGGTCGGCTGGAGTGCCTGGTTGGCGAGATTTATAAAAAGTTTCACGGCTGTCAGCCTATGCGATGAGTTCTGAATCAACGCTTCGCATAACCGGAACGTTTGTTCGCAATATAACCTTTTGAATCGGGTGTGGAAAATCCACAAGAACAAAATACCTGGCTGGATGTAAGTAACTTTCGCCCTCATTATCAATGACCCGTAAATAATCTGATTTTTCGGCATTATCATCAGGTAAAACTTGGTAGCCCATGCCAGCGGTTAGTAAATCAGGGTCATCTGTGTCCACACATACTGCAAACCGTGTTGATACTTTATTACATTTATTGATCATGGCTTAATCCAAAAACTGCTTTATTCTAATTTTCCTTTTCCCGATGCCGTGAGCTTCAAACCAGTGCAATTCGGCTAATCGGAGTGTTCCATCAGCCAAGCGGACGGTGGCATTACCCTTTAGCTTCCTCCAATTCCCAGAACCATATTGTTTCCGCAATAGGGGCAATATGCGATTACTGCTTCCCGCAGCGATTATTTCAGTCTGAAAAATCGGAGTTACAATCGTTAAAATGCATTATACCACATATCCGTCATTCATAACCATATATCCACGCCAAGAGGCGGCTGCAAAATCTTTCACTTCATCTAATAATAACGGCATCAGCCCTCTGATCTGCAAAAATCAAGAAGATGTGTAATGAACTCATCAAAAAGCGCGTCATTTAGGTCTTCAGGCGAAAGTCCCGGCCACATCATGCAAAATTCCCGCAGCGAATGCTTTATCTTGGATATCTGATAGGAAATACCGCTTTCTCCTTTATATCCAATGGCCTGTGCCAACTCCTTACCGGATATGTTCCTTCCGTAATGAAGGTAAAAGATCTTCCTCTTTCTGGAATCAAGCTTATGGGCGAAGCTGGCTGCAAGGGTTTTTACGTCCATCCTGGTTATCAGATGTTCAGGGGCAGGCGATTCAGCCTGGAGTTTTTCTCGTCCTTCGGTTTCTTCCCCATCCATTTGCTGCTCTTGGGCTTCTCCACCTCGGTGCAGCTCCGGGAATCGGGCAACAATATATGAAACCAGCTCCCTTATCGGCACCCACTGATGTATCCCTGATCTCTTGACTGCATCATCATAGAAATGAAGGGCAAGCTCCAAAATCTCTCTACTCTTTTTCGGATTATCAAGAGTAACTGGAGGAGGGGGCCAGCGCAAATAATCCCTGTCGCTCCACGGCTCTATAGAAAGATCCATTTCCTCGGACAAGGAGTAATATGCCCCTGATTTAATAGACTTATAGCTTATTTCTTTAGATGCTGAAAGAACTTGGCGCACATGCCGATAATAGGCATGCCACGCGCTTTGGCCGCCGGTCCTCTGTTTGTCAATGAGCCTGCTGATGAACCCATTGGCGGCAAGAAAGCCCAGGCGCGAGAAGCTGCCTTCCGCTGCTGCCGCGGCAAGCTCAGCTTCCTGCCTTCCGTCAATCGAGGCCAGAAATGCCCACAGCTCATTGACCAGTTCCTCGTCGCTTTCAAATGGAAATAGTCTTGCGGAGAATCCCAGTGCCTTTGCCCTTCTGCGAACAGTCGCGGCACACTGCATCAAGGTTTTATAACACTCCGGGCCAGAAAGCCACTTTCTGAGGGAATCCACCATCATTTGATAGTCCCCAGACATCGTTCAGGGACTATGCCCAGGAACCGCAGCCTGGACTCCATGGGGGTTTGAACAGAGATGGGAAAGCTATATTCCTCAAGCAGATAAGAGTCGCGATCGGTAGTGTTGTTTGTAACTTCGAGGTTACAGCTCTTTTTTATGAAACGGCCTTTATGCCGTCTGGATGTGCAGGGGCACACCTGAATGCCGAAATTACCCAGAGACTTAAGAGAAAAGATCGGGTGAGTGGATTTCTTGCCCTTCATGGTTGCGGGAAAAAAGCCCGTGATCTTTCTCAATTCAAGGTCTTTTGCCCCGGCAAACAACATGGCCGGCTCCCAGTAACTCAAAGGCAAGGTCTTAATCGAAGCGCCAAGTGCCAGCAATGGGTTTGCAGCCGGGCGCTTGGGCTCACACCAAAGAGATGATCGAAGGCGTTCGTATGGAGATTTGTTGTTAATATTCAACCCCTCCCCATTATTAGTGTCATATCACAAGAGAAACGTATATACTCAAAAATCGGGGGTAGGTGCGGCTTCAGCCGCATGGGAACCGTGCGCCCTGCTGCGCCTGCAGGCGCACCTACAGAAGCTGATCTCTGGTCTGCGTAAAGCCATCCCCCAATTATTAAGCTGATACAGAAGAAACTATATCAAGGGAGTGATTGATCTTGCAATCTTAATTTACCGTGAAAATACACCCCCACCCCGACCCTCCCCCGCGCGGGGGGAGGGAAATCCTCGACCTCGCAGAGTGCAGAGCCGGAGGAGGATTTTCATGCTCTGGGGTGAAAACGTATTGCCGTCATGAACGGTGGGGGAAGAATCACACGGAAGACTTTTCTGAATCGCGATATAGGAACGAGCAAGGTATCAAAGTACCTTGTAATTCCTTTTTTGGGGCCTTTCTCCGAATCCTGATAATTCGCACTGTGGCAGGCACTGGCCGCAAAGACGATAATACCGGACGCTGTCTTCGCCGGAATCAATTAGACCTTCCATTTTTTCCTTCAGTTTCAGGAACTGTTTTTCCGTCAGCTCGGGGCACTCGAAAACCGATTTCTGAACTCTAGTGCCATAGCCCTTCAGGGCCTTGGCAACCTTCTGTCTGCTTGAATCATCAACGATATCAAAGCACACCAGGTAAAACATGGTTCCTCAATTTATCTGAGACCAGGGGAAAGGATTGTAGATATCCTCCTCGCCCTCGATGTACTTTTCGAACTTCCTGATCTGCTCAAGAATCGCGCTCCGGTAGCTTATCTTCAAACCGGTTTCAGGGTAACTTACCCTCTGAGACATCCATTTTTCATAAGCGTCAAGGAAGGCCCGGCAGGCAAGAGGTTTCATTTCAACGGGCCTTTTCTTCTTGAGATCATCTTCATCAATGAAATCATGATCCTTAACAATCCTGAAGACAAAATCTTCATTCGACATGGCCTTTCTGTTCAAAAGGCCGAGGACCAGCCTGTCCCCCAGAAAAACCCTCCACTCTTCAACGAGATCACATGCAAGCGATGGGCGTCCGTAGTCTTCCACATGGAGGGCCCCGAGGTATGGATCAAGCCCCGCTATCTTGATGGCTGTAAGAACCTCTCCAGTAAGCAATGTATAGACAAAGGAAAGAAGCGCGTTTACAGGGTCAAGCGGAGGGCGCCTGTTGCGGCCTTTGAATGAGAAGGCCGGGTTTCTGAGCATGAGATGGAATCCATCGAAGTATATCTTTGTCGCATTTCCCTCCAGACCCCTCAGGGCGTCAATATCCATGTGCGGATCAAATAGTGCCCTTTCCATGGCCTTTATGGCGGCCGCCCTGGAAAAGAGCGAGTCTATTCCAAACTGTGTGCCTCTCAGGGCCAGAAATCTTGACAGAGTTCGCATTTTTCCCTGGATAAGCGACCTGGCTGTGTTCAGAACAAATTTTGGATTGCTCAATTTGATATACTGATTTTTCCTTCTTGTCACATGCTTGTGCTCGTCAACCGAGAGCCTGCCCTGAAAACGTCCCCTTGGATTAAGGAGCACCGTCTCGATCCTGTTTTCCATGAGAACTCTGAGGACCGCCCCGCTTATGGAGGTATAGCCCATGAGGATGAGCTGGGTTATTCCTTTTATATTTATCTCCTCAACCACGGAGCCGTCTCTTACCAGGGCAAGGTTGTCGCCTGATTTTCTGAGGTAACTTCCTGAATCAAGTACGTAAACTCTCTGCATATCTATTCTCTTAACTTATCTGATTTGAGATGGTTTCCTGGAGTTTTTCTTCGGCCCGGTCTCCTGGGTTTTCTTGTGAGAAGGCTGATTGCTTCCCATCAGGCAGGAAGCGGATAACCGTGCTTATGCACTGCCTGAGCTGATCCAGGGCTCCCTGGAGATTTGACACCCTTTCGGCCCTTCCCTGTCCCTGATCCGCGCTCCATTCAGGGAAGTGCAGCAGCGGATGAGGGTAGGGGGCAGGGTTGACAAAATCACAGAAATCCATTGAAAGGTTAAGCAGCGAATGGATCTTTCTGCAGCCAAGAGGGGTTCCCCGCTGCATTGAAAGCCTGTAGTCAACAAGGTGCGGGTTGTATTCGGGGATATTCTGCATAAGAGCGTGCATCAGTGTTTTCCCGCGCTTAAGGAAGCCGATCGTGGAGAAGAGGATCTTTTCTTCCCTTACCCCCAGGCTCTTTGAGTTGCGGCAGGCCATAATGATGCGGCCCAGGGCCGGGCATTTTTCTATCAAGAGCTTCAACTCCGCAAACGGCGCAAGCCACTCGGATTGTCTGGGGTGAAGCAGTACTTTTGACGCGGTATCACGGGCAGGGCCGGCGCATAGGGTCGAGTATTTAAGGCCCTTTAATGACTCAAGCTGCTGCCAGATGTCGCCTTCAACTCTTGGAAGGAAATATGACGGCTTTCCGGCTGCTCTGTGTATTCCCAAGGGGAGCTTTACGAGATTTCCGAATCCTTTTCCTGCCAGTTTATCCTGCTTGGGGAAAACCTCGAGTTGGAAAAAAGAAAGATCCCCCTTCAGCCTTTGCGCTATCCGTCCGAGGGCACCCCTTACCCTGGCCGCTTCTTGAGGCTCCTCAAAAGCGAACCAAAAATGATAACCCTTCCCGCCGCTGAATTCCACGATCGGCTCAAGTCCGTCTTCTCTTGCAAGGGCGACTGTCCTTTCAAGCAGATAATCCCTCTCCCGCCTTGCCTGGCCGATGATTGTTCCGCTTGTGTCCTTGCCCTTCACTATCTTCAGATCAGCATCGAGAACCCCGACCCTGACCCTGCTGTCTGTTTGAAGAAGATATATCCCGTAAGTCTTGAGCCCGCTTAGGTGCTCCCTTATTTCAGTTGGCGTTATAGGCTTTCTAACGGGGACGTAGCCGGAGGTCTTTGCCTGCTTATCCGCCCACTGTCTGGCGAAGCAGTCCTCGCGGCCCTGAAATACCTGCATGTATCTGAGAATAAGCTCCTCCTCCCTTTTGGAGCGGAAGAAGGGCTCATCTACAACAAAGTCTTGTTCCTCCGGCTCAGGCCCTTCGACAGGCCTGATCAAACTCACAGCCAAATCGGGTCTCAAGGTCAAAGCCCTGGCCCTTAAACTTGCGGCTTCCTTCCCCTTTCCAAGCAGATTAAGAAGTTCCCAGTGCTCTATCCAGGCCTGATCCATATCAGGCTGCTTGTCGTTGACGTAGGCGAGAGAGTCGAGAGCTATATCCATCTCACCCGACATCTGTGCGAGCCTGCTCCATTCCAGGCACTGCTCGGGGCTTAACTGAAGGAGCGTTTCCCTCCTCTTAAGTATTGCTATGGCCCTTTCCGGCTGATCATTACGGATAATGGCTTCCCTTAGTCTCCTCAAGAGAAGCTCAAAGTCCGTCTTTTGTCCTGTTATGGTCTGCGGGATCGTCATAGCCTATCCTCCTCTTTGTTATATGGCGGCAAACGGAGTTTTCATCGCACTTGGAGATGCATGCCCCGGACAAGGCCGCTAGGTGTGAATCACGTCAGGCCCTGATGTTTTTTTTCGATCTCTTTTTTCAGCCTTTGAATGTGCGGGAATCCCGGCCGAAACGCGGCAAGCTCGTCGGTCAGCTCCTTAGCCGTTCCGACATCTCCCAATCGCAGGCATGAGGCTGCATGCCAGAAGAGGCCATCGGCATCGGGGGTGCTGTATGTCTCCCGGTGAAATTCCACAGATTCTGAGGCGCAGGATGCGGCTTCAGTAAAATTTCCCTCAAGAAAAGCCATTTTAGCCAGTCTTATCAGGGAACGGTGCTTGCTCCTTCTGTCCTTGTCTGCACTCCGCCTTAGAACAGCGCGGGCCTGATCTTTTCTTCCAAGAGCGAAAAGGCAATCCGCCTCGGTCCATCTGACATAATGCCTTCTCTTGTTGGGCGGTATCCGTTCAATAGCAGCAAAGGCCCTCTTTGGATCTTTCAGGGCAAGGGAGGCCCTTGCGCTAAGCTCCAGGATGAAGTCATTATCGTCATCCTTGGAAAGCGAGGCCGCTTCCTCCAATATTCTGACCGCCTCAATATTCCTCCCAAGATGGAAGAGCACCTTACCCATGGCAAAGCCCTTATGATGGGGCTTAATGAAGTCCTTGCCCTTATCCTCTTCGATACAGGCTTCAAGGAGGGTAAGGGCCCTTGAAGGATGGTCCATCTTTATGGAGCAACTGGCCAGCGCGTAGAGCGCCTTGACGTAGTTCTTATGCTCCTGATGCCTTTCTTTCTTTGTCTCGGGACTATACTTGCGCCAGTTTTCCACCGCTTTTTGAAGCAGTGTAACGGCGCTGTTATAGTCGTCCTCTATCCCCTTGCAGAGCATCCCGTGACGGTAAAAAGTGGTAACCCCATCGGGTTTGAGTGCTTCAGCACGCGAGAAATGGTCATGCGCCTTACGTATGCGGGCCTTTTTTTCCTGCGAAGGCAGTAGGATTTCTCGATTTTTTGCTGCCAGCAGACAGCTATAGAAGGTAAATCCCAGGGCTGAATGGAGTCGAAAGCTTTCCGGCGCCTGGGAAAGGCAGATTTCATACTGGCGGATCGCATCGTCAAACCTCTTTATCTGGCTCAGGCAAAAGGCGATTTCGCCTCTTAGATCAAGTCCAAGGCAGAACTTGACAATCTCAGGCTCTTTATCTTCAAGAGGATGAAAGAGATCTATTATCTCCTGCCAGCGGTTTTCTGCCTTGAGAAGGCCTAGTTCTGATATCATGCTCTTAAGTCGAAGCTCGATCTGGGCTTGAAGATCGCTGTTGCCCGCGATCTCCTCCAGAGTTATGGCTTCTTTCTGCGCAGGCGCGGATATCCCTATGCCGGGTGGATTAAGAGAAGGTTTGGATTCCGAGGTGGATTCTGTATGACCTGGGTATGCAATGATTTTTGCGGGGACTGATGTCATTGGCTTCCCTCCTTTTTTGGCCTTGGCCGTTCAGGTTCGATTTGACAGGATCACTGTCTGTATTGGAGATACGGCCTCGAAGGGAAAATCTTCAAAATATTATCGACCGGCCCAGCAGGGGCATCTTTGGCAGAAGTTTTTCTGCGTCAAGTTTGGAGCGAATGGCAGGATCTAGCGGCTCTGCAATTGACTGATGTTAAGGAAGGCCGTGACCGCAGTGGATAAAAAATGACGCGGTTATATGAGGATTGCTATGTCTTCGAGCCTGAAAAAGAAAGGGGCTGGAGGCCGGGTACTGTCCTGGGGTGCCGTGACAGAAAGAGAAGGTGTCAAAGGGTATAAGGGACTTCCACGAAGGTGTGCTTCTTGGGATTGAAATCACTGGTGTTGCGAGTGCATAGCTTGGTATTATGCAACTGTGCTAACGCCGCCTGAAATGCGTCCGGCAGTTTCCAGCCTTCCTCTTTCCTTAGCCTTGCAGCGGTATCCGCCGCTGTCTTGTCGAGGTTCAGCAAGATATACTGATCCAGCAGCATACTGACATCTTCGAAGGCAGCATCATCTACCCCGCAAAGAACCTCGGCGCGGGTAATGACTGAAATGGCTGTTTCTCCAGGATCAAGCGCTTCCAGAAAATCCGAGGCTTTCTTCACGCTGTTCAGGTGATCTATCAAAATCACCGAATCAAGAATCAGTTTGATCATTGTTCGTCCCATTCAGACCGCACTTCTCTTTGATATTGGAGGGCTTCTCCTTTCCTCCATAGGCCGCGTGTTCGCTTGAGCAGCGATAAATATATATCTTGGGGCTCGCTGGCCTTGAGGCCCCGTATCCCTTGACGAACGGCCTCAGCCATAGATATCCCCCGAGATCGGCTGTAATTGAGCAGCCAGCGTCTGTCATCTTCCGGGAGCGTTATTATAGTCCTCGATGATCCCATTGGCATCTCCTAAGTGATATCGTCATATGTATATCATCATAACCATGGATGTCAAGGCTAAGAGGAAAAGTGTCTGCGCTTGCAACGCTTTTGAGGTCTCAATCCCCTCAAAGCGGGGCAGTCCTTCCGACGCAACAGAGCATCTGGAAGCCGCACCCGCCCGCGATGGTCTCAATCCCCTCAAGGCGGGGCAGTCCTTCCGACTCTTCGGAGGGGTAAAAGGAGAGAGAGATGGATACCAGTCTCAATCCCCTCAAGGCGGGGCAGTCCTTCCGACCCGCCGACTATGTCATCGGGGGGGTCTCCAACAAGACGTCTCAATCCCCTCAAGGCGGGGCAGTCCTTCCGACCTGATCCGGATGCAGATTGGGGGAAGCATGAAAACCAGTCGTCTCAATCCCCTCAAGGCGGGGCAGTCCTTCCGACATTTCCGGCTGTCGCATTGTGGGGTCGGGCAGGAGTCTCAATCCCCTCAAGGCGGGGCAGTCCTTCCGACTCAACAAACCATTCCTGCACTACGGAATGGGATACGTCTCAATCCCCTCAAGGCGGGGCAGTCCTTCCGACATGGGGTTTTGTGGAGTCTCTTCAGAGGGAACTCGCGTCTCAATCCCCTCAAGGCGGGGCAGTCCTTCCGACGATTGGGAGCTACCCATTCATCCGGCAAAAGGCTTTGTCTCAATCCCCTCAAGGCGGGGCAGTCCTTCCGACATGTAGCTTGTGTGGATTCGAAAGGTACCGTCTTCAAGTCTCAATCCCCTCAAGGCGGGGCAGTCCTTCCGACCTATGGCTTGGGATACTCTTTTGACGTCAAGTCTGATGAGTCTCAATCCCCTCAAGGCGGGGCAGTCCTTCCGACCTAAGGCGCCCTGTTATTGAAGGTGGCCATAGTTGATAGTCTCAATCCCCTCAAGGCGGGGCAGTCCTTCCGACCCCATTCCCCCATCCCCCATTCAAATAAGACCCTCGTAAGTCTCAATCCCCTCAAGGCGGGGCAGTCCTTCCGACCATA